>ERZ773197.2432-NODE-2432-length-11791-cov-15.297972_pt1 | contig 11791 bp, 11 predicted proteins | sample MGYA00580999_ERZ773197 | MGnify/ENA primary metagenome ERZ773197 (study PRJEB29015, sample SAMEA2738166) | human oral metagenome | biome: human oral; feature: human-associated habitat; material: saliva | place: China | collected 2185 ... | reverse complement strand
GTATATCCTTTTAATATAATTTATTTATACTAAATCCCATTTGAATAATGAATACATTATAAATCTTTTTAATAGATTAAATTTAATATTTACTTTCAAATAATTAAAATAAATATTCACTTTTTAAACGGAAAATAATACTAAACAAATTCTATTGCTTCTTTCAATTTTTTCATAACTATTTTCCACCTATAATTCTCATTCACATATTTTTTCCCATTATCCCCCATTCTCTCAGCAATTTCAAAATTTCCAATCAAATAATTCAATGTTTCTATAAATTCCCATTTATTCTCATAATATAATCCGCCATTACTTAAAATAGCATGTTGTTTCAAAACTTCACATTTTCCATTCAATAAAACAGGAACTTTTAAATACATTGCTTCTAAAGTAGACAATGATAAACTCTCAAATTTTGAAGGTAATATCAGTAATTTGGATTTCCTGATTAAATTGACCTTTTCATCTTCAGATACGAACCCTAAAGTAACTATATCTTTATTTCTAGGTATTTCCATAGCACTTTTTCCAGCTAATACTAATTTCAAATTACTATTATATGTTTTTTTATACTCTAAAAAATATTCAAACATCTCTTTACAACCTTTTGATTCATCAATTCTACCTACATAAACAACATAATCATCTTTTATACCAAAAGTTTTTTCTAAATCAATATCTTGTGTATTTTCATTAATATCTACACCTAAGCCAACTATATCATTTTCTATATAATCATTTTTAAATCTTTTGTTTACAAAATCTCTTTCTGTCGTAGTAGAATACAATATTGCTTTTGGTAAATTGAAAGTTTCATTAAAAATACTGTAGTATATTGGTGGTTCATCATGAGCCGTAGGAATTAATATGCTTTTTTCTGGTGCAACTTTTAATCCAAAATAAGTTGTATAATATAAATATGTAAGGAAAATAATAACATCATAGTCATCTTTATGATCTTCAAGATATTTTATCAATTCTGCTGAATGAGGACCTTGAGCTTCTTGCCATTCTATTCCTAAATTTATATTATCTTTTTCATTATTTAATTTTGCAGATATTTTATTAAATTTTTTTTGATTCCTTTCAAAATCAACTTTTTTTCTTATAACTTTAACACCATTTATATGTTCTATTCCTTCTTTATACTCGTTTTTCCATGTGACATAATCTATTGCACAAGTTGTTAAAACTGATACATCATATTCATCTTTAAGTCTTTCAGCTAATTGTCGGCAATGCAGTTCTGCTCCACCATTAACTTCCAAACCATATCTCTGAACAACAAATAAAATCTTTTTTTTCATACTATCCACCTATTCGCTTAATAAATCCCAATAATTGTTTTTCAACTTTTTCCAATTTAAAATCCTCAAGCCTTTTATTTTGATTCTTGATTATTTCTTTTTTAACATTTTCATCCGAAAGAATATAATTCATTAATTCTGATATTAAGAAATAATCTTTTTTATTTACAATTACTCCACTATTTCCCAAAGTATCTTTTATAGCACTACTATTATAAGCCAAAATCGGAACTTCAAAAAACATACTTTCAACTAACGGTACACAAAATCCTTCATGCTCACTCATACACAAAAATAAATCTGCTACTTTATAAAAAGCTAAAATTTCTTCAAATTTTATATGTCCTGGAAACACAACATCATTTTCAATTCCCAATTCCTTTACTAATTTTTTTAATAAATCTGAATAGTTCTCAAATCCACTATCATTTCCAACTAAAATTAATCTAGAATCTTTATTGACATATTTTTTATAATAGTAAAATGACTTTACTACATCTTCTTGTGCTTTATTAGGAGCAATTCTTCCTACAAATAATATATTTTTCTTTCTGTCTGAATATTTTTTTATAACTTTCTTATCAGGCTCTTTTTTGTAATCTTCAAATGGAACTAATATAGGTAATGTGGTTGTATTTTTATATTTTAGTTCATCAAGTTCACTTTTATTGTAATCAGAAACAGCTAAACTATAATCAAAATATCTGCTTGCATGTTCCAGTCCTTTTCTTCCATATTCTACTAAGTTATACAAATATTTATTATACTTTTCTAAATACTTTCCTGGAGTAATATTGTGGTATCTCATAACTTTTTTACATTTATATCTTTCTAATAAAAAGCTCAAATCTGTCCCAGTAGATTTATGATAAATCAAAATATCATTCTTATTTACTTTTTTTAATTTACTTATTTTAAAAACTTTACCTTTTAATTTTTTATCTATGTTTTCAGCATAAATTTCCGTTTTATATCCATTCTTTCTTAAAAATTTATCAATATTTATTGCATCATTACTAACAGCATCTCCATAACTAATTGTTGGTAAAACTTGTATTATCTTAATCTTTCTCACCTACTAACTCTTTAAAGAAATCAATATATTTTTTTGTAACAATTTCTCTATCAAAATTTTTAAAGACATATTCTTTTCCATTTTGTCCCATTTTATTTGCTATATTTGGATTATTAATATAAAATTTCAAGATTTCTTCAAATTCAAAATAATTGTTAAAATATAATCCTCCATTTGACTCTATTGCAAAATTTTTAGTTACTTCACATTTATCATTTACGATAACTGGTGTTCCAACAGCCCAAGATTCCATAATTACTATTGAAAAACTTTCATTTATAGAAGGTTGTATTAGGGTTAAAGAATTTGCGTATGCTCTATATTTATCGTCTATGCTTACAAATCCTAAGTCATGAACATTTTCTTTTATATTTTTAGGTATTTGTATTTCTCCGCCTCCTATTAGTACTAAATCTAAATCAATAGAAGCATTCTTTTCTTTAAAAATACTAAAATATTTTAATAAAAGATGAACATTTTTACCTTCATCTTTTCTTCCAGCATATAGAATATATGGATTTTTTAAATTATACTTTTCTTTAACCCCCTCTAATTTGTCTGGTATATTAAAATCTAATCCTTCTCCTAAGACAGGTGTTTTAACATTTTCCATACCATAAAGTCTTTTAGCTAATTCTTGTTCAGGTTTAGCATGAAATATAGAAGCTGATGAAATATTAAAAATTTCTTTTATCGTTTCCATATAGGCATATGATTCATCATGTAGACAAGGTATTATTACAGCCTTTTTTTTTGATTTCTTTACTCCATAATATGTTGTTCCAAACATATAAGGAATGAAACAAAATAATGAATAATCATCCATGTTTTTTTCAATATAATTTTCTAAATCAACACTTCTAACCATCTCTTCAAAAAATTTTTGTTCTTCTTCTATCGTTATTTTTTGATTATTCATTAACTTAAAATTAATTTCATCAAATTTTTTTGTATCTCTTTTTCTTACTTTAAATCGTTTTATCTTTATTCTATCTTCTACATAATCTCCAGGTTTATAATAATTTTTATTCCAGTCAGACACAAACTTTTCAACACAAGTTGTCAACACTTCTAATTCAATTCTATTCTTTTGTAAATCTTTAATCAAACCCCTTAATTCCGTTTCAGCTCCACCTGGTATCTTATCCCCATACCATGGAACTACAAATGCTATTTTTTTCATCTTAATCACTTCCAAGCAATTACCGCATAATCTTGATATCCAAATAACATTTCATGCATTCTTCTAATTTTTTCATTATATTTTTCCAATTCTTTTGGATCCATATCGTTATCTTTAAGTACAGGAGCTTCTATATCAACAGGAGAACTGTAAATAAATTCTACTTTTTTAAATCCATGTTCTTTTAGTAACATCTCAATTGTAAATGGATGAACATACTGTCTATGCGTCAAATCTAATGTATATGCCATAGTTTGCGTTACCAAAGCCATTGGATTTATAGTTTCAAGAATTAACGGACTTCCTTCTTGAAGATTTTTATACGCTCCTTTTATTAATTTTACTATTTGTGATGGTTTTAAATGCTCTATGACTTGTGATGAAAATATTCCGCCTAAATTTAGATTATCGTTGTCATATAAATAACTCACTCCATCTCTCAACTCAACTGATAGTCCATCTTTTTTGCATTTTTCTACCATTTGTGGGTTAATATCCATCCCAAAAACATATTGTTTACCTGCATTTAGTAAAGTTTTTATAAATTCTCCTCTTCCACAACCTATATCCAATATATTATCTTTTCCAGCATACAATCTTACAAATTTTTCTTGTAATTTTTGTATACTCGCTTCAGATCCTCTATATTTATTTTCAAAAGCAAGGTAATCCATATCAAAATCATTTTCTTTTTCTAATTTTTCTAATTTTTTTATTCTGGCTTCTTTTTCATCTAATATTTGTTTCATTTTTTCATTTTGTTTATTTAAATTATTTATAGTTCTAACAGCATATGAATTAAATGTTATCTGATCTTGCATCATTGGAACTACGTACCATCTAGTTAATTTTCTAATCACTTTTTTTACAAATGCAAATAACTTATTTCTGGATAAAATTTCTCTTTCTAAATTAATATTCCAAACTCGGTTTAATATATCTAAATCATATCTAAAATTATCTTCTTCACTTATTTGAGGAGTAAAATCAAAATTATTAATTTTTTCTTCCTCAACATACCCTTTATCTTTTATATTTTGTCTAATCTTAGCCATTATTTCTTCAACATTGATATTATCTATATTTATTTCAAAATCATTTTCTTTTATTTCCATAAAATCTCCTTCATTACTTTTTTGATAAATTTATTTCTTTAGAAATTATTCCTACTCCTAATTTTCTGGTATCTAAAGAATCTTTTGGAATCCATAATTTATCGGTTAATATTCTCAATTTTAACCATCCATTATTATAATTAGACATGAATATATTTATTTTATTTAATCCTAAGTTTAATAATATTTCTTTTTTTGAAATATCTGGTAAAACTATTCTCATTCCTTCAAAATGATTTAGTACTTCCAATTCATAATTTTCAAAATTATCATTATACAAAAGAATTTCACTTTCCAAAGAATTAGTCCAACAAAATTTTTTCCCATCTTCCATAGTTTCTAAATGACTAAAACCAGTTAAATACTGTATATCCCTTATATTGGAATACCATAATTTTTCTGTATTTCTATCTCCTATATATGAAAATGATGGATGTCCTATTTTTCTGCTTGATAAATCATATCTTGATGGATTATAAAAATCTTCAAGATTTTCAGATTTATAAAATTTTTCTCCGTATAAATCATTTCTAATAAAAAAAGCATTTACTCCTGATACATTTGTTCCAACCAAGATATATCCTTTTTCTTTAGCAATTTTATTTATGTAATTTAACGAAGAACCTACAAAATCTGTTCCATCCCAAATATGATTAGGATTATAAGGTTGAACCCAATCACTAGAAGGAGCTATTTTACCATTATATTCTATACAAACAACTCTTGGATTTACTACTTTTATATTCTTCCACACATATATATCATTACCATCTATATCTACTGAAAGAAAGTCAATTTCTCCTTCTATACCACTACTTGAAATTAATTCATTAATATTTTCTTTATTAATAAAAGCATTGGTTACAGTTAATTTTTTATTTACTATAGCTGACTTAAATTTTATTTTTATTTCTTCATATTTTTCAATTGATCCCTCAATCCAAAGTCCATTCCAACCTTTTAATAACAAATAATGTGAATTACTTTCCAGTCCATTTTCTACTCCGAATTCAATAAACTTTTTATTTGTTGTTCCTATTCTATTAAATATCTCCTCAATTATTCCATCTTCATCACTTTGAGAATACACTTTAAATCCATATTTTTCTAAGTGTTTATCTGATTTCAATCTTTTTTCTAATTCAATATCCCATTTTATAGAATTAATTGAATATTTAAGTTTATCCATAATTTCTTTTTAGTATGATTTTTTATCATACCAATTCCTTTCATTGTTATTATAAATGTTTAAATTTGTGATTTATTCTGTAAACACCGACATCTTTTACTGTGCTGTATGTTATTACTTTTGTTGCTTTTCGAATATAATCAAAAGGAGTTCCATATTCATCAACAAAAGCTAAATCAATGTAGTATTCTCCTTCTAATAATTGTATCTTTTCTATTTCTATTTCAACAATTCCCTCATCTTGAATCTTAATTTTCCCAAAATTATCAATAAATGTATTTGTTCCATAACAATTTAATCCATCATTTCTAAAAATCCCAAACCCAAAAACAGAATCTTTTAATTTACTGTTATTCCTTTTATATTTAACTTGTATTTTTAATTTTTCGTCTGAATTGTAGGTATCGCTTATTTCATCTTTTTCATTCAATAGTTTTATATCAATAATCTCAACATCTTTATTTCCAGTTCGATTTTTATCTCTTTTATCCTCTTTTTTTTCAGATTCTTCTTTATTTTTTTCTTCCTCGTTCACTTTATCTTTAGATTTTATTTTGATTTTTTCATTTTTATCTTTATTCATAATATCATCTAAATATTCTGCAACAATATCATGAGGTATGCCTTCATCTCTTATTTTTCCATTTTCAATCCATATAGCCCTATTACATAATCTTTCAATTGATCCCAAATCATGCGACACTATCACAATCGTAATTCCACTTTTTTTTAACTCCAACATTTTATTAAAACACTTTGCCTGAAATCTAGCATCACCAACTGCCAAAATCTCATCAATCAATAAAATATCTGCATCAACATTTATTGCAACAGAAAAAGCCAGCCTCATATACATTCCTGAAGAATATGTTCTAACGGGACTATCTATAAATTCTTCTAATTCAGAAAATTCTATGATGTCATCTAATCTAGCATCTATTTCTTTTTTTGTAAGTCCAAAAATAGAAGCATTTGTATAAATATTTTCTCTTCCAGTCATATCAGGATGAAATCCTGCTCCTAATTCCAAAAGACTTGAAATCTTTCCATTTATTTCTATTTTCCCTTTATCAGGATAAATTATTTTTGTCATCAATTTTAATAATGTACTTTTCCCACAGCCATTATGTCCAACTAATCCAACAACCTCTCCTTTTTCAATTTCTAATGTTACTCCTTTTAAAACTTCATGCCTTGTATAACTATTTCTCTGTTTAAAAAAAAGTAGTCTTTCTTTTAAAGTATATCCTTTATCATTATATATTTTAAAGCTCTTTTCTACATTCTTTACACTTATTACAATATTTTTCGCCATTATAGTTCCTCCGCAAAGTTTTTTTGTAATTTTTCAAATACAAAATATCCAATGATAATCATAATTATTCCATAAATTAATATTCCACCAAATGAATTAAAACTTGGCATTCGCTTATAGTATAAAATATTTCTATAAAAATTAATTATCCCTGTCATCGGATTCAAATAAAACCAAAAACGATGTCTTTCTGGTATCATTTCAATATTATAAACTATCGGAGTTAAATAAAACCACATCATTACTATTATATTTAAAATGTATTCTAAATCTCTAAAAAATACATTTAAAGCAGAAAATATAAAAGTCATGCCCAAAACAAGAATATACTGTACAATCATAACAATTGGTAGAAGTAATACGTATTTACTGAAACCTATGCCACTAACTAATATTGTTAATAATACAACTATCATACTATAAAACATATTCATAAATGCAGAATTAGTTGTAACAATTGGTAATATTATTCTTGGAAAATATATTTTTTTTATTAGATCTTTGTTCATCATTATACTCACAGCACCTACTTGTATACTAGATGCAAAAAATATCCAAGGTATTAATCCAACAAATAAATAAATATAATATTTATCAATATCTACTCTCATAATAGTTGAAAATACTATCGTATAAACAACTAGTTGTAAAAGGGGATTTAAAAAAGTCCATAAAAATCCTAATACAGAACCTTTATATCTAACCTTTAAATCTTTTTTTACTAAATTTGAAATCATTTCACGGTAGTCATATAATTCTTTAATAATCTTCATATAATCCCTTTCATTTCATTTATAATATTTAATCTAAATTTCTCCAATATTCCAACACTTCTTTTAATGTATCGTCAATAAAAAATTCGGTTTCCCATCCTGTCTCTATTTTAATTTTAGTATTATCGCACACCATAAGTGGTACATCTACAGGTCTGAATTTGGCAGGATCAATTTCTATTTTTATTTCTTTTTTGGACATACTTACCAACTTATTTAAAAGTTCACTTACTTTTATTTCTTTACCTGAACCGATATTGTAAATCTCTCCAATTTTTCCCTTTTCTAAAAGCAGAGCATAACCTCTAACAATATCCCTGACATCTGTAAAATCTCTAAAAGTTTCTAAATTCCCCACTTTTAATACAGGCTCACTTCCTTTTTCAATCTGAGCAATTTTACTTGCAAAATCAGCTACAACAAAGTTTTTACTTTGCCCTGCCCCAATATGATTAAAAGCTCTTACCATTACTATATTCATATTATAAGCATTCACATAAAGTTTACACATTTCTTCCTGTGCTTTTTTACTTACACCATAAGGACTTTGTGGATTTTGAATTTTATTTTCTTTGATTGGACACTCTTCTGGTTTTATTGGACCATATTGATCACTTGAACCAATGATTAATATTTTAGAATCTTTACTGTAATTTCTTACTGCTTCAAGTAAATTCAATGTTCCATTTACATTTATATTTACAGTCAAAACAGGCTTTTCCCATGAAAGTCCAACAGCGCTTTGCCCTGCCAAATGAAATATTTTATCTGGTTTTACATTATTTATAACTTCACTCACCTGTTCTGTATCCAATAAATTCATTTTTTTTACATTAATTTTATCATTTTTATAATTTTCTGCTATTGTTGTTCCATATATTTCATAACCTTGTTCTAAAAGATATTCAGATAAATATTTCCCTACAAAACCATCAACACCTGTTATTAATGCTTTCATTCGTTCTCCTTAAAGTGATTTCAATTTAATTTCCTTTTTAACTAATTCCAAATCATTTTCAACCATTCTTTCAACTAATTTAGCAAACGGTATTTCTCTCTTCCATCCCAATTTAGTTTCTGCCTTCGTAGGCTTTCCAATTAAAATATCAACTTCTGCTGGTCTGTAAAATTTAGGATTAACCTTTACTATGATATTACCAGTTTTAGAATCTTTACCCATTTCCTTCTCATCTTCCCCTTCCCAAACAATATCAATATCTACATGTTTAAACGCAGTTTCTACAAATTCTCTAACTGTTCTAGTTTCATTTGTTGCAATTACATAGTCATCGGCTTTATCTTGCTGTAACATTAGCCACATTGCTCTAACATAATCTTCCGCATGTCCCCAGTCTCTTTTTGCATCTAAGTTTCCTAATTCCAATACATCTTGCACACCTAATTTTATTCTAGCAATTGCATCTGTAATTTTTCTTGTTACAAACTCTTTTCCTCTTCTTTCAGATTCGTGGTTAAATAAAATTCCTGAACATGCATACATACCATAACTTTCTCTATAGTTTTTAGTTATCCAATGTCCATATAATTTTGCCACTCCATAAGGGCTTCTTGGATAAAACGGTGTTTCTTCTGTTTGAGGAATCGCTTGAACCAATCCAAACATTTCACTTGTAGAGGCTTGATAAAATCTTGCTTCTGGTTTTACAGTTCTAATAGCCTCTAACATATTCAATGCACCAATTCCATCAATATCAGCTGTTGCAACTGGCTGTTCCCAAGAAGTTCCAACAAATGATTGAGCTGCTAAGTTATATACCTCATCAGCTTGAGAAATCTTCATTGCATTTATTAAAGAAACTAAATCTGTCATGTCAGCATATATAAATTTAATTTCATCTTTTCTATGTTCAATATTTCCAAAAGTAGTTACACTTTTTCTTCTCATAAGTCCATAGACTTCATATCCCTTTTCTAATAATAATTCTGCTAGATATGAACCATCTTGACCGTTTATTCCAGTAATTAAAGCTTTTTTCATATGTAACTCCTATCTTTTTGTAAAAGTCTATAAAATTCAGCTAAGTATAATATTTTAAGATTTCATTTTTTATTAAAAGATTAAAAGATTTTTGTTATTATTAAATACTATTATTATTATTATTCAATTTTTACAACTTTTACAATTACCTATTTTACAAATATTCATTTCTATTACAAATTCTCAAATTGCTAATAATTTCCTTAACTTCTTGAGTATTGTTCTTGTGACAAATTAATGTTACATCATCTGTATCTACAATTACAACATCTTCTAGTCCAATAGTTGCAATTAATTTATCTCCACCCTGAATTATTGAGTTTTTAGTCTTTATACTTATTACATTTCCTTTTATCACATTTCCATCTTGATTTGTCTTGTTGATTCTTTCAAGTGAAAGCCAGCTTCCAACATCATCCCATCCAAAATTTCCTGGAATTACGTAAATGTTGTCTGCTTTTTCCATAATTCCATAATCTATAGACTCTGATGGAAGATTCGAGAATACTTCTTTTAATGTATTTTCATATTTTTCTGTATTTATTGATTCTCCAATTTTTTGTAAACCATCGAATATTTCTGGAAGGTATTCTTTAAAGTTTTTCAAAATAGTTGAAGTTTTCCACACAAACATTCCACTATTCCATAAATATTGTCCACTTGCTAAATATTCTTTAGCTTTTTCCAAATTTGGTTTTTCAACAAAACTTAAAACTTCATAGACATTTGCTTTATTTTTAAATTTTTCACCTTTTTTAAAATTAATATATCCATATCCTGTTTCAGGATAATTTGGAGTAATTCCTATTGTTGCTAAATTATCATCTTTTTCCACTACATCTAAAGCTGTTTTTAATGTATCAATAAAGATTTCGTTAAATTTAATCAGATGATCTGAAGGTAAAATTATCATTTTTGAATTTATATCTTTTTTGGCGATATGAACCGCAGCAAGTCCGATACAAGGTGCTGTATTTTTTGCAGCAGGTTCAATAATAATATTTGCTTCAGGTATATCTGGAATATGTTCTGAAACCAGATTTTTGTACATTTCATTTGTAACTACATAGATATTTTCAATATCTACAAGATTTTTCACTCTTTCAACAGTATGCTGAATCATAGATTTCCCATCATCTGTCAAGGATAAAAATTGTTTTGGTAAATTTATTCTACTTTTTGGCCAAAATCTTTCACCTTTTCCTCCAGCCATTATTACTACTGATATCATATTTCTTCCTTTCTTGAAATCAAATTTATAAAAAAAATTAATCTAATAAATTTTTTAAATAACTTCAGTCAAATTTTTTTAATTGATTATTTTTTTGCGATAATTGTTCTTTTGTTATCCAATTTTTTTGATAGATTATTTTTTTTAAACAAACTGTATAAAATCCTTGCCTTTTTTGTATCACTTCTACAAAATTTAAAACTTCTAATAGTCCTTCAAGAGTTCTTGTATCGAATCTGCTATCCCATTTCCAAATTTTTTGACATTTCATTTATTTTCCTAAATACCTTTTATTTATTGATGTAATTTCTAATTCATCTCTAAAAGATGGTCTTATAATTTTAGATTTTTCAACAACTGTATTAATATAAAACTATAATCCCTATATTGCACAATTTGATTTTGAATTTTTAGGATTTTCTTCTAATAAAATTAATTTCCCTTTTTCATCAAATTTTAAAACTTCGTATGTGATTAAATTTTTCCCCAGGACAACCAAATATAACAACTCATTCTTATAAACTTGTTTTTTCTTTTTCTTACTTACCTTTTCCAAAAAGTATTACTTTAACTGTTTTTAATATTATTAAAACATCCAAAA
>ERZ773197.2431-NODE-2431-length-11794-cov-15.792401_pt1 | contig 11794 bp, 10 predicted proteins | sample MGYA00580999_ERZ773197 | MGnify/ENA primary metagenome ERZ773197 (study PRJEB29015, sample SAMEA2738166) | human oral metagenome | biome: human oral; feature: human-associated habitat; material: saliva | place: China | collected 2185 ... | reverse complement strand
TCGTGGCACAGCTACTACGACTCGCTCAACGCCGCTCTGGCCTCGTCGGATCGCCCCGACGTGGCGATCATGCACGGCTCCAACCTGCCCGACTACGCGGCAAAGGGCCTCCTCATGGAGGTGCCCGATGGAGTGGGCATCGACCTGTCCGGCTCGACGAAGCCCGCTTTGGACGCTGTGACCTACAAGGACAAGAAGTGGGGCGTTCCCTTCGACACCCACGCCATCATCAGCCACCTGAACATGGATATCCTCTCCCAGGCCGGATTGGTCGGTGAAGACGGCACCTACAAGCTTCCGACTTCGCCCGACGAACTCCTTGAGCACGCAAAGGCCGTGAAGGAAAAGACCGGAAAGAACTACATCGATATCGCCCTGTCAAAGGACCCGATGGGCGAGCGTTTGTGGATGACCCTGGTCCAGCAGCAGGGATCGGACATCATTTCCGCAGACGGCACCAAGGCGAATATGAACTCGGCTGAGGCAAAGACTTCGCTGGAGTTCATCAACACCCTGGTTAAGGAAGGCTACACGACCGTCAACCACGACTACGATGCCTCGGTGCAGGGCTTCCTGCGTGGCGAGTCGGCCGTCATGTACAACGGCGTGTGGTCGGTCAACCAGTTCACCGCTGAGGCTCCCTTCAAGTACGAGACCAGCGATGCGCTCATGCTCTTCAAGGACAAGGCAACCTGGGCAAACTCCCACGTGTGGACCGTTCCCGTTTCGGCTAAGCCCGATGCGAAGAAGTACCGTGCGGCCTTCGAGTTCACCAAGTTCCTCAACGAGCACACCGGCGACTGGGCGATTGCGACCGGTCACATGCCTGCAACTCAGAAGGCACTGGACTCGAGCGAGTACCTGAATGCTCCGCACCGCTCGCAGTACCTGAAGACCGCGACGACCTACGCTCGCATGGCACCGCGCGTCGAGGCGTGGCCGAAGATCGCCGACCAGATTCAGGAAAAGATCGAGGCCACCTGGCTCAACGGCGCAGGTGTGGAAGAAACCTTGAACTCCTTGCAGGAAGCGGCAAGCTCGTCTCTGAAGTAGTGAGAGGTAGCCGCTGCTCATAGTTGGGCAAAGTAGCCGGGGGCGAAGGCGTGGGCCTTCGCCCCCGGCATACCTTTGTCTGCTTCCGCTTTCGTTTGTGCTATCCGCGCTCCTGGTGCATGCGCCCGGTTCCGTTTGTGCTGCCCGTTGCCGCTTTGTGCCGTTAGCTCCTGGTGCATGCGCTCGTGTGCTGCCCGCTCTCGCCCCCGTGTGCGCTGCCAGCTCTCGCCCCTCTCCACACGAAGTCGTGAAATGACACAGCTTATGGCCTGTGACTTTTGCCGACTTCGTGTGTCATTTGTGGGGGAGGGGCGAGGCGTCACGCCGAGCGATCAAGCGAAGAGCCTCTCCAAGTCGGGTGTCCACGGCTGACGGGGAAGCGCGCGCAGCGTCTCAACATCCATTGATTCGAGAAGCTGCGAGGCCGAGTGAACCCCTTCAACCCCCATCGAGCGGGCTAAGACCTCAATGATCTGGGCAATCGTCACACCACGTTCTGCAAGTTCCTCGATGGTTACCGCACCATCGCGCTTGGCCAGGCGTGCCCCCGTTTGCGCTAAAACCAAGGGGACGTGTGCGTAGGTGACCTCCGGGTAGCCGAGCAATCGTGCAAGGACAGCTTGGCCGGGGGACTGAGACAAGAGATCATCTCCGCGAACGACCTGATCGACGCCTTGGAAGGCATCATCGACAACGACCGCCAAGTTATAGGCAGGGGCACCATCAGAGCGCTGAATGACAAAATGGTCAACGGGCCCCGTGTAATCGCCGAAATACTCATCATGGACAGTCCACTCGGCAACGGGGGCTTTCAAACGCAACGCGGGACGGCGTCCCTCGGTGGCAAACTCTTCACGCTTTCGACTGATTTCGGCCTCGCTCAGGTGCAGGCAGGTCCCGGGGTAGTGTCCCGGTGGTACGTGAGGGGCGGAAGAGGCCTCGCGAATGTCCTTACGCGAGCAGAAGCACTCGAAAGCGTAACCCTCGTGGAAGAGGCGGGCGACGGCCTCGTCATGGACGTGCGCGCGCGAGGACTGGATGAGGACCTCGCCATCCCAATCGATTCCCAGCGCGGTCAGCTCGACGATTTGCCGCTGCGTGGAACCGGAGCGCACGCGATCGATATCCTCGATTCGCAGGACAAACTTCCGTCCGGTTGTGCGTGCCCACAGCCACGCGAGCAGCGCGGTGCGAAGGTTTCCGAGGTGCAGGTCGCCGCTCGGTGAGGGCGCGAAGCGTCCCACACCCGTTGTGTGCAGCGCAGTATCTTCCATTGCCGAGGCCGCGGGAGCGTAGGTGGGAAAAGGGGAGTTTTCCGCACCATTGCTAGGGTGAGAAGAAAAAGGTGCCGCAGTTGCCATACCCCCAGACTAACCTTGAAGACGTGGAAGAACGAAGAGATCGCGGACGCGGCGCGGCAGGGGAAAGCTCTTCAGCGCGCGAGACGAACCCGTCAGGCTGCGTGGGGACAGATGCGTCACACCGCACGGGAACAGGCGCCCCGGGCAGTGCCACGACCCACACGCATATGGCGTGGGTGTCGAGTATTCCCTCGTGGTTGTGTGTTGCTTTCGGAGCCTTCCTTGGCACAGCAATTCGTGCGGGATTGGATCTTGCAGCTACGGGTAGTGGGAAAATTACAGTATTTTCTTGGTCCACGGTAGCCGTAAATCTTGTTGGGGCATTCTTTCTTGGTTTTGTCACTGCGTGGGCACAGGGCTATTTCCGTGAGGATGCTGTGCGCAGAAAAGTCATGCTTGTCGCAGGGAGTGGGTTCGCCGGCGCTTTGACCACATACGCCACCATGGTCATGGCCAGTATCCATAATGCAGTCCAAGCAATGACAGCAGCCCCCGCTGATGGGGGTTCCCTTTCCGGAGCCGTCTCTTCTCCGTTTAGTGCTGCGGCGCTGTCCTCCTTGCCTCTGCTTATCGAGGGAATTGCAAGCCTCGTATTGCTTGTACTTGGTATTGGGGTTGCTGCTTTGGGGTACTCTCTCACTCCAAATAAGGAGTCAGGCCCTCGGGGGGCAAAGAAATGACCCCACTGCTCTTTCTTCTCGTGTGCCTTTTCGGTTCCCTGGGCGCGCTCTCTCGCTGGCAGCTGGATCTTTATCTCAAAAAGTGTCATGCAAAGCGAACACCCCAGTGGGGGATTGGACTTGTCAATATGCTGGGCTGTTTATGCGCGGGGCTGGTTGCTGGTTCGCTTGCCTTAGTTTCGCCGCTCTACTTCCTGGTATCAACGGGGTTTTTGGGTGGATTTACAACCTTTTCGACCGCTGTGCTTGATGCGGTGACACTCGTTCGTGAGCGGCGATACCGCAGTGCTGTGGGCCTTGTTCTAGGCGTCTGGTTGGGCGCGAGCGTGTTGGCGGTTATCGGTTTTCTCATTGCTGTCAGTTTCGCTATGTGAGGTTGTGTAACAAAAAATTTGGACACTCCGACAGGGACTCATAGTCTAAGACTGCATGGAAGGAGGACCCAGTGATTGATCTGATCGACGTCTCGAAGATCTATCCCGTGAAGGGAAGTGATGATGTCGTTGCCCTTGATCACGTGAATCTGCACGTCAAAGCAGGCAGCATTCACGGAATCGTGGGCCAGTCAGGTGCCGGTAAGTCAACGCTCATTCGCTGTCTGACGGCCCTAGAAAAACCGACTTCTGGGTCGATCATCGTTGATGACATTGATCTGTCGCAGCTTCGCGGGCGCGAATTGCGCCAAGCGCGACGCAAGATTGGTATGGTCTTCCAAGCAGCGAACCTTTTCGATGCCAAGACTGCGGGAGAAAACATTGAATTCCCGCTGAAGGTCGCCGCAAAGAAAGAATTCACCCGTGAGGAACGCAAAGAACGCGTTCGTGAACTTCTTGCCCTCGTCGGCCTCGAACATCGAGGCGGAGCCTACCCCTCCGAGCTTTCTGGCGGCCAGCGCCAGCGCGTGGGCATTGCCCGCGCTCTTTCAGACACCCCCCAAGTTTTGCTCTGTGACGAGCCGACCTCAGCTCTCGACCCCGAATCAACCCGTGCGATCCTGTCGTTGCTGCGCCAGGTTCGTGACGAAACCGGCGTCACCATCGTCATCATCACCCATGAGATGTCAGTTGTTCGCGAGATCTGTGACTCCGTGACGCTCCTGAAAAATGGCGGAATTGTCCAGAGTGGAACAATCGAAGAAGTTCTCGCCGACCCGGGTTCACCTCTGGCAAAGGAATTGGTTCCCGCGCCCAGCGTCGACGAACTCGATGTCGCTGACTTCAACCGCGAGCTGACTGAGCGTGAAATCGCTGCACAGAGCGACTCGGCGGAAGGCGATACCCTAGCCCCGGCCTCGGAAGACGGAAACATTCTTCTGGATGTCATCTTCACCTCACATCCCGGTGTCCCAACCGGTTCGAATATGCTCAACCTTGCCGCGAAGGTCGGCGCGGACGTGACCGCGGGAACTTTCGAATCAATGGGGTCCGTCCAGGTTGGACGCTTGGCTCTAGCGGTTCCCGCCGCCCAGCGCTCCTCGATCATTGACCAGCTTCGCGCTCAAGGCGCACATGTGGAGGTGCGTTCGCTGTGAACCTTTCGGCTCTGTCAACAGTTCTCACGCTACTTCCGCTGGGTAAAGGCGACCCGACGTGGGGCGATAATCCCGCGCTCACCCAGCAGTTTCTCCCGGCAATCGGGGAGACCCTGCTCATGGTCGTCTTCGGCACGCTCTTCACTGTCCTCGTTGGTCTACCTCTCGGCCTGCTTCTTGTTCAGACATCGAAGACGGGCCTCACTCCTAACAAGATGATCAACCAAATCGTTGGTTTGATCGTCAACGTTGGCCGCTCTTTCCCCTTCCTGATCCTCATCATCGTGCTGCTTCCGGTGACCAGACTTGTCATGCGCAGTGCGATTACCTGGCAAGGGGCAACCTTCCCCTTGGTTATCGGTGCGATTCCTTTCTTTGCTCGCCTGGTGGAAACCAACCTGCTTTCGGTCGAAAACGGTAAGGTCGAGGCCGCGCTTATGGCGGGGGCTTCCAACCGTCGGATTCGTTGGAGCATTTTGGTTCGCGAGGCCCTGCCCGGCATTATCCAGTCCGTGACGGTATTGGCGATCACCCTGGTGGGCTACTCGGCAATGGCGGGCGTCGTTGGTGCGGGTGGCCTCGGCAAGATGGCGATCGACTACGGGTACCACCGCTTCCAGACAGACACAATGATCTGCTCGGTCGTTGCGATCATCATCATCGTTCAGTTAATTCAAATGATTGGCGACATGCTCAGCCGGCTGGTGGATCACCGCTGAGCATCCACCAGCCGGGTCGCGAACTCTGCTTGGTAATTAAGTCATCATTCGCGGGATTATCCCGGGCCACTCAGGTCCCCCCCCGCTTGTAGGAAACAGACAATCTAAGGAATTACTCTCATGCGTCACTCTCGTTCTCTTCGTACTCTTGCCGGTCTTGGCGTTGCAGCAGCACTGGTTCTTTCCGCTTGCTCCAGCGGTTCCACGGGCTCTTCGTCGTCCTCGAACGGTGCAACCACCATCACCGTTGCAGCCAGCCCTTCACCTCACGCGAAGATCCTCAAGTACATCCAGGACAACCTGGCAAAGGATGCGGGAATCAACATCAATATCAAGGAGTTCACCGACTACGATCTGCCCAACCGTGCGCTGGATCAGGGTGAAGTTGATGCCACCTACCACCAGACTGTTCCCTACTTGGAGAAGGCTAAGCAGCAGTTCAACTACGACTTCACTCCCGGTAAGGGCATCCACCTCGAGCCCCTGGCTATCTACTCCTCCAAGCACAAGTCCCTGGATGAGCTTCCTGAAAAGGGTGGAATCATTGGCGTGATCTCCGATGTCACCAACCAGGAGCGCGCACTTCGCCTTCTTGCTGCAAACGGTTTTGTTGAGATCCCCGCAAGTGGTGACGTTAATGTTTACACCGTTAAGAAGCTGAAGAACTTTGACTTCAAGGAAATTGACGGACCCGTTCTGGTCTCTAACCTGGGTGAGACCGACTACTCGGTGATCAACGGTAACTTCGCGCAGGAAGGCGGCCTTGCACCTTCTCGCGATGGTCTGGCCGTTGAATCCCCCGAGAACAACCCCTCGGTGAACGTCCTTGTGTGGAAGACCAGTGTTTCGGGCGATAAGGCCGAGGCCGTGAAGAAGCTCGACGAGCTCCTGCACTCCGACCAGGTGAAGAAGTACATCGAAGACACCTGGAAGGATGGCTCGGTGATTCCGGCCTTCTGATCAAGAGCTCACACGTATAAAGGTGCCGCGTCCAAAAGGACGCGGCACCTTGAACGTTTAAAACCAGTCGTTAGACTCAGTCGACAATGCCGTAGAGGCGGTCGCCGGCATCGCCCAGACCGGGGACGATGTACGACTTTTCGTTGAGGCGTTCGTCAACGGATGCGACGACAACGGTGACATCGGCGCGGTCTCCGACGAACTCTTCGAGGACCTTCAGGCCTTCGGGAGCAGCCAGCAGGCAGACGCAGGTAACGTCCTTGGCTCCGCGATCGAAGAGGTACTTGGTTGCTGCGACCATCGTGTGGCCGGTAGCAAGCATCGGGTCAAGAACGAAGCACTGGCGACCCGAGAGATCCTCGGGAAGACGGTTCGCGTAGGTCTCGACCTCGAGAGTCTTTTCATCACGCTTCATTCCCAAGAAGCCAACCTCGGCGGTGGGAAGAAGACGAGTCATGCCTTCGAGCATGCCCAGTCCGGCGCGAAGAACTGGGACAACGATGGGGCGGGGTTCGCTGATGCGCTTGCCAACGGTCGGCGCAACGGGGGTATTGATTGCGATCTCAGTGGTTGAGACGTGACGCGTGGCCTCGTAGGCAAGAAGCGTAACCAATTCGTCGACCAACTGGCGGAAAGTCGCCGAGTGGGTGTCGCGGTCACGCAGGACGGTGAGCTTGTGGGCAATGAGTGGGTGATCTGCAATATGAAGGCGCATAGTTCAAGAGTAACCCGCGAAGGGCCGTTTACGCGATAGGCTTTGAGGGTGACAACAATGGATCAGTACAAAGAAGCGATGGCCCGCGCGCTCTTCTTGGCGAATAAAGCCCGAGAAATGGGGGATGTTCCCGTGGGCGCAGTCGTTATTGACTCTCTGGGACGCATTATCGGCCGGGGTTGGAATTGCCGCGAAGCCCTGCATGATCCCTGTGGTCACGCTGAAATAATGGCCCTCCGCGAGGCCGGAGAGCGCTTGAATCGTTGGAACCTCATTGGGTGCACCCTGGTCGTCACCCTTGAGCCGTGCACGATGTGTGCGGGAGCCGCCGTCTCTTCACGAGTCGATCGTGTTGTTTTCGGCGCATGGGACCCGAAAGCAGGTGCTGCAGGCTCGCTGCGCGACGTTTTGCGCGACTCTCGCCTCAACCATCAGGTCGAAGTGGTTCCCGGCGTTCTCGCAAAGGAAGCGACCGTTCAGCTGCGGGCCTTCTTCGAAACCCGTCGCGACCGTCCCGATAACCCCTTCGTCGGAGTTCCGCCGCGCGCTCACCGCGCCGAGGAGATCGAAACGCTGAGCGGCTGGGCGCCGGCAACAGTGACCCAGCAAGCCCCGGTGGCTGCAGAAGAACCCGCCGCCGCGCTGGAGTCCGCCCCGCGCGCCTCGCAAGCCCCCATCCTTGCCCCGGAACCCTCTGGAATCGCCCCGCAGGAGCCTTCTGCCTCTGATTCTCCTGCCGAGCCAATCGCCGCTCTCCGCGCACGCCTGCCGAGGCCGGAAGTGCAGGAAGCACCCGCACCCGCCCCCGTTCTTCCCCGCAAGCCCGCCGCTTTCGTTCCGGGAACCGCTGGGGTAGTGGTGCGTACTCGTGCATCGAGGCACGGGAAGCAGTCTCAGGAGTAATCACCTCCTGCGAGAGAAATATCCGAGAGAACAATCCGGATCAAACAAACGATAAGGGTGTGGCCCGCGCGTGAAACGCGCGGGCCACACCCTTCGTCGCAAACGAGAGCGAAAACTGGAGCTTATGAGCGGGAAACGTCCCCTGATCCCATTGCCTTCCACAGGCCACCAACAACGGCCGCTCCGGCGGCGGCCTTGACGATCCCGCCGATGATGAAGGGCGTAAATCCTGCGTTCAGAGCTTCAGTGATAGACAAACTCACTCCGCCGATTCGCAGAACCGCCCACATGTAGGGGATTCCAACAATGAAGGGAATGAGGGTTGCTCCGCCGAAGGCAGCAAGAGAGAGCCAGAAGTGGCGATCCCACGCTCGCTCAGAGAGCTTTCCGATCAGCCATGCTGCGGGAATGAAGCCAAGAATGTAGCCAAAAGAAGGCTTAGCAAGGGCAGCAAGACCGCCGCTCGCAGCGGAAAACCAGGGCATTCCTGCCAAGCCAAGAAGCATGTAGGACAGCAGGGACAAAGCACCCCTACGCGCACCCAAAATTGCTCCGACAAGAAGGACCCCAAGGGTTTGGCCGGTGATCGGAACTGGCCACATCGGAACCGAAACCTGCGCGAGCACGCCCACGAGGGAGGCTCCCGCAAGAACCATCAGTGCATCTTTCACAAAAGAATCGGCACCGAGGTGATCGGCCAAAACAGAGGAACGTCCCACAGATGCGGACGAAGTCAGTTGTGTAGTCATGAGAATTCCTTTGCTTCGCGCAGATCAGTCTGGTTCACGCTGACCCACGCAATCGCGTAGTTACCGTCGTGTGAGAGAGAAAGAAGCCAAGAAAGCGATGCCTTGAGTTCTTCTTGCGTCTTATCTAGTTCGGAGGCGATTTGGCCGTGGAAACGGAATGCGGGGCGTCCCCAGCGGTCGCATACCACCTCGATTTGAGCCCAATCGATGTCGGCGGACTTCAGTGGGTCCTCTCTGCCGTAGTAAAGCGAGGACCATGCCTTGATGAAGGCTTCCTTCGCAGCCCAGCGTGCAGCAAGGGAGTGCAGGGCGCGTGTGGGCAGCTCAGGCACGGAAGGCCCTGACGGATGCTGCACAGCAGACTCCTGAAGCGGCCCTGAAGGAGAGTGCCCGGCAGGCGCTGCCCCCTGCTCGGGAGCAAAACGCAGTGCCGCGTTCCACTCCCGAGCAGTGAACACTCGATGAAACACCGAGCCTTCCTGGCAAAGCTGCTCCCCGAAGGACGCAACATCAACCAGGTCAACTCCGATTGCCGTGGTTGTCACGCTGGGCTCAGTTCTCTGCCCCCGCGTAGGTGCCATCTGCACCCAAGCGAGCGGAAGGATCCAGGAGCAGTGCAACCTCGGCCTCGTGCGTGCGATCGGCGGGCAGACGGCGTCCCTCGATGGGAACGAAGAGCTGCGCGCGGCCAATCATGGCCTCGTCCAGGTGACGACGTCCCTCTTCGAGGCGTGCCTGGGCGCGCTCGCGCCACTGGGCCAGCGCAGCCTCGCCGCGTTCGGCCAGCAAAGCGGCCTCGAAGGCACCCGGGTGCGCCAAGACAACCATTGCCGCGATGTGACCGAATCCCAGGGAGGTCAGCACGCCCGCGCGAACCGGTGACGCAGAGACATCCAGGGGCTTGCGCAGCCACAGGAGCGGCATCCACTGCGCCATGTCGGGATCCAAGCAATCCAGAGAGCGGTTTGCCGGGATTTCCTGGCGGCGGAAGATGTCGATGAGACCCGCTGCCTGGAAGAGCGCAGCACCACCCTTCGCGTGACCGGTCAGGGTCTTCTGAGAGACAACGTAGAGCGGGTTGCCCTCGCTTCGTCCCAGGGCCGCCGACAGGCGCGAGTGGAGCTCGGCCTCGTTCGGGTCATTCGCGCGAGTCGAGGTGTCGTGCTTGGACACAACCGCGATATCGTCCGCGCTCAATCCCAGATCGGCAAGCGCGTGAGCGAGCGCGGAATCGCGACCACCTCGTGCTGCCGCCAAGGCGCCGAGGCCGGGGGCGGGGATCGAGGTGTGTGCGCCGTCCGCGAAGGAACGCGCGTAGGCGACAACCGCCTGGACCGGCAGGCCCAGATCCGCGGCGATATCACCGCGGGTCACCAGCAGGGTGCCGCCACCAGCGGCCTCGAGGAAGCCTGCACGACGACGGTCTCCAGCGCGAGAGAAGTGACGCGGGGTAATTCCGCGTGCCTCAAGCGCGGCGGACTCGGCGGTCGCGTTCATGTTGCCGAAACCGGTCAGCGATTCGACGGAGATATCGTCGATACCGCCGGCAACAACGAAGTCGGACTTGCCCAGGCGAATCTTGTCGACGGCTTCCTCGATGGAAACCGCTGCGGTCGCGCAAGCGCCCACCGAGTGGATCATCTGGCCGTAGCCGCCAATGAAGGACTGCATGGTGTGCGCGGCCACAACATTGGGCAGGGCCTCCTGAAGGATGTCCTGTGGGCGATCCTCACCCAGGAAGCGCGAGAGGAAGACGTGACGCAGGGACTCCATGCCGCCAATACCCGTGCCCTGTGTCGAGGACACATCTGCGGGGTGGACGGCCTGCAGGAGCTCAGCGGGGGAGAAGCCCGAGGAGATGAAGGCGTCTACTGCGGTGACGAGGTTCCATACGGCGATGCGGTCCAGGGCCTCGACCATGGAAGCGGGAATACCCCATTGCGCCGGATCGAAGTCTTGCGGGATCTGGCCACCGACCGTGCGGGTCAGGGTTGCTCGCGCGGGGACCTGGACGGGGGAACCGGCGGACTTGGTGACGTGCCAGGTGCCGTTTTCTTCCCAGATCGTCGTGTGCGAGGGATCTGCCAATACGTAGTCTTCGGCTTCAGCCTTCGTGTCCACGGTGAAGGTCTGCTCGGAGGTCAAGAAGACCGTGCGAACGTCATTCGAACCGCAATCGACCATGTTTGAATCGTCGTTGAAGCGACGGATACCTGATCGGGCCACGACCTCATCGCGGAAACGATCGTAGATCTCGGCCTCGTCAACCTGCGTACCCGAGGCGTCATACCAGCCGGGCTGCGGGCTTTCGGACCAGGTGATGAGCTTCATCATCCAGGCCATTTCCAGCACGCCGGCTGCGGTCAGGTCGAAGTCCTCACCGAACTCAGCTTCTTGGCGGGTACGACCCGAACCCCAAGTGCCGATCTCGCCGGTGCCGACGATGACAATCTGATCGCGCAAGCTTGCTCGCGGAGCATCCCACGCGAGAGGAGCAGCCAGAGCCGGAGCATGCGGGTTGGGCAGTGCACGAACGCTTGCCGGGGCCTGTTCCGTGGCTTCGTGCGCCGAGGCCGCGGCCTGCTCGCGCGCTTGGCGTGCCAGTGCCGGCAGGTCGAGTCCAGCCTCGGCGAGGCCACCCGTGAGATCGGCGTGAACAGGAGCCTGAGCAGCCTGGGCCCGGACCTCGCGGGTCAGGAGCCGAGCGAGCTCTCCGGCGATTTCTTCGGTCGTGTAGACGTGAACACCGGCTGCCTGAGCGGCGGGAACGAGGACATCGTTGCCACCCATGAGCGAGGTGCCCTGGACCCAACCGATGAGCGGGTGAGCGATGGTTGTGCGCGTCGGCCAACCGGACTCGTGCTCCCACTTGGTCGTGATTGCATCGAAAGCGGCCTTTGCCTCGCCGTAGGCGCCGTCGCCGCCGAAGATTCCGCGGTTCGGGGAACCCGGGAGCAGGACGTGCGTGCGGTGATCGGGAGCGGTGTCCGCGCCGAGGCCGGCGAGGAGGTGGATTGCGCGCTCGACGCTCCACAAAAGCAGGCGTTCCTGAGCGAGCGCACCCTGAGGATCCGAACCAACGGTTCCAGAAACGCGAGGCGCTGCGAAGGGAACGAAAAGATC
>ERZ773197.2429-NODE-2429-length-11807-cov-3.364874_pt1 | contig 11807 bp, 13 predicted proteins | sample MGYA00580999_ERZ773197 | MGnify/ENA primary metagenome ERZ773197 (study PRJEB29015, sample SAMEA2738166) | human oral metagenome | biome: human oral; feature: human-associated habitat; material: saliva | place: China | collected 2185 ... | reverse complement strand
TGAACAAAAAAATAAACATTATTTGTTTTTTATAACAAATTTCAAGGAGGGTTTTAGAATGAAAGAAATTAAAGAAATGAACTTAGATACACAATGCGTACATGGTACTTACAGAGCGAAAGCAGGAGAGCCGCAGGTAATTCCTCTAGTACAAAGCACAACTTTTAGGTACGATACATCGGAGGAGCTCGCTAAACTCTTCGACTTGCAAAGTGCTACACCGTTTTACTCAAGACTCGGAAACCCTACGGTAGACGCTCTTGGAGACAAATTAGCTTTACTCGAGGGTGGAAGCGCCGGTATTGCAACATCTTCAGGTATGTCTGCCGCTTTCATCACAGTTTGCAACCTATGCCAAGCAGGAGATAATATCATCTCTGCAAGCAATATCTACGGCGGTACTTACAACTTATTCTCGGTTTCTCTAAAGAGACTTGGCATCACTGTTCGATTTGTTGATCAGGATGCAAGCGAAGAAGAAATTTTGAAGCACGCTGATGAAAACACAAAAGGTATATTTGCTGAAACGCTTGCGAACCCGGCTCTTTGTGTCTTGGATTTTGATAAATTTGCAAGAATCGCTAAGAAAATCGGTGTACCTCTAATCATAGATAACACTCTTGCTACACCTGCACTTTGCAGACCTATAGAGCACGGTGCGGACATTGTAATTCACTCAACAACAAAATATGCAGACGGGCACGCAACATCTGTTGGCGGAGCAGTAGTTGAAGCAGGTAAATTTGATTGGTGTGCTTCTGACAAGTTCCCTATGCTTTCAAAACCTGACGACAGCTACCACGGTCTTTGCTTCGCAGAAGCATTCGGCAGCGTTGCTTTCGTTGTAAGACTTAGAGCTGTAATGCTTAGAGACTTCGGTACTACAATGTCTCCAATGAATGCTTTCCTTACAAATCAGGGGCTTCAAACTCTACATGTACGTATGCAAAGACACAGCGAAAACGCTCTTGCTCTTGCAAAAGTACTCGAAAAACACGACAAGGTTGAATGGGTAAATTATCCCGGTCTGGAAAACAATGCATACCACGAACTTGCTCAAAAATATCTTCCAAACGGTTCAAGCGGAGTCCTTACATTCTGCGTAAAAGGCGGAAGAGAAGCAGGTGATAAATTCCTCTCCGCACTAAACCTTACAAGTTTGGAAATCCACGTAGGTGAAATCAGAACTGCCGTTTTACAGCCTGCAACTACAACACACAGACAGCTTTCAGATGAACAGCAACTAAGCGCAGGTATCGAACCCGGTTTGATTCGTGTTACTGTGGGTATAGAGTCAATAGACGATATTATTGAAGATTTCACTAACGCACTGGCTCAATGCTAATCGAACGACTTACTTAACATTTTCAAGTTTGGAAAATAGGAGGATTTTATGCCGATAATAATTCCAAGCGGATTGCCTGCTCGCGATACCCTAAACAAAGAGAACATCTTTGCTATGGACAGTATCAGAGCAGGCGCTCAAGATATAAGACCGCTGAAAATACTCATAGTAAATTTGATGCCGACTAAAATCGCAACCGAAACACAGCTTGCCAGGGTTCTTGCAAATACGCCTATTCAAGTTGAGCTCACTTTGGTTGCAATGGATAGCCACAATTCAAAAAACACATCGCAGGATCATATGAACTCGTTTTACAAAACGCTTGCCGAGATCAAAGAAGATTTCTTCGACGGAATGATTATAACGGGTGCTCCTGTGGAAACGCTGGCTTTCGAAGATGTCGATTACTGGGATGAGCTGTGTAAACTTTTCGAATTTTCCAAGACGAATGTGTACAGCAGCATGCACATTTGTTGGGGCGCACAAGCCGGACTTTACTACCATTACAACATCGACAAAAGGCTTTTGGATCAAAAAGTTTTCGGCGTATTTGAGCATAAAGTAACAAGTCCGTTCACGCCTCTCGTAAGGGGATTTGATGAGGTTTTTTATGCCCCACATTCAAGGCATACGGAAATTCGTGAAGAAGATATACTTAAATGCCCAAATTTAAAAATTCTAGCAAAATCCGATACGGCAGGACCACATATAATTTCAACTGAAAACGGGAAGCAGATTTTCGTTCTCGGGCATCAGGAATATGACAAGGAAACCCTTGCAAATGAATATTTTCGGGATTTAAATAAGGGACTCGAAATCGAAGTCCCTTGTAACTATTTTAGAAATGATGATCCGAAAGACGAAATTTTGTTCAGATGGCGCTCTCACGCTTCTCTTTTGTTTTCAAATTGGCTAAATTATTATGTTTACCAAGAAACGCCATACGATTTATCTCGTATCGGAAAATCGTAGCTTAATGCTCAATTTCTCGGAGATTGTAATTTAATGCCGCTCCTATTACTATCGCCGCTCCAATCATCGAAAATTTGCCGATGATTTCGCCATAAAATATTGCTACAAGTATAGGATTCAATATCGGTTCGATAGTAGATGTAAGCGATGCAGTAACAGGCGACACATGGTCAAGTCCCTTGGATAAAAATATGAATGCAACTGCAAATTGAAAAACTCCAAGAGCCAGTATCAATAAGTATATGTTCAGAGTATGCTCCGTTTCTCCAAAATATGCAGGTATACCTGCTAACGTTCCAAATACAAACGATATCAATAGCGACGATTCAAAGTCGCTATTTTTTAATGTCTTGAGCATAAATACGACCGCATATGTGAGTCCTGAAAATATCGCCATAAAGTTTCCGGGGAGCGATTTTGCTGACAGCTCATCGAGGAAGAAACAACCTATACCGATTACAGCCGCAATACATGTAAATACCGCCAATTTACTTGGCTTTTTCTTGAATACTATCCAAAGTATCAATATCAAAAACATCGGCTCTGTAAACTGAAGCGCTATCGCATTGCCTGCCGTTGTGTATTTTGTCGCCATTACAAAAAAGAAGCTCATCAAAAAATTACAGACTGCACCAAAGAAAACAGTCTTATTAAATTTAAATTTATGCCCGATACATTTCATGTATATATATATTACCACAAATGCAGGTATGCTGCGTATTCCGTTTATCGCTTCGGGCGACCACGGGATTTCCTTTATTAAGATGCCTCCTAAACTGAAAAAGATTGCAGAAATAAGTACATAAATCGTGGCTTTCGTTTTCAGCTTCTTGTTTATTTCAGTATCTGCCATATCGCCTCTCTCTTTGTATTATTTTCCCAAGATTTCCATTGTTGCAGAATTTAATCTCCAAAATGTATTATCTCCATCTTTATATTTACCCCATATTCCCGAAACCTCAATCTCCTGATCGAGCGAAGGGTAATCCTGCGGCACTTTAAAGTCGCCGTCGCGCACAAATTCCAATCCTTGCTGGCAGCACGCGGCAGCATCTGAAATAAATACAAAATGATAATACGCAGTTCCGTTCGGATCAGGCTCTCCGTAATACTGTCCTCGTACCTTTATCGTCTTTCCTTCAAATTTTTCAGGTTCCAGCATCATACTGTATACCTGTGCATAAAGCATATTTCCGTTCAGCTCACGAAGATCGACTATGTCTTTATCTTCGCCCGCACTCTGAGTTTGCATTTTGCTGAAATCCGGATGCCCTGCCTTATTCGATTTTTCTGTAGTCGTTACATCCGACTTGTCCTCACAACCCTGCAAAAATATCGCAAGCGTTAATATTAACGCTGCTATCAAAATTATTTTTTTCTTTAACATTATATAGTCCCGCCCTTTATGATTTTTGATGCCGCACAAAAGCCTAGAAAAACAACCATATCTATCACTACTATGCTTGCGCCGACCGGTGTTCCTTTCATTATCGAAAACAACATTCCGAAAACTGAGCAAACAACAGACAAAACAGCAGAGCAGATTACTACCTGCTTGAAGCTGCTGAATATGCGCATTGCAGATAGTGCAGGAAATACTATTAATGCAGATACCAAAAGTGAACCGACAAGATTCATCGCAAGCACTATTATCACGGCAGTAATTATCGCAATCATAAAATTGTATCTTTTGACTTTAATACCTGTCGCTTTCGCAAATGTTTCATCAAAAGTTACCGCAAATATCTTGTTATAATAAATCGCAAATACCAGTACGACCACTATTGACATAACTATACATATTGCCACTTCCAATTTAGTCAATGTCAAAATAGATGTGGAGCCGAAAAGCGTGCTGCACACATCTCCGCTTACATTTGCGGATGCGCTGAACACATTGACAAGCAAATAACCTATGGCGAGTGCCGACACCGACATCATAGCTATTGCCGCATCGCCCTTGAGCTTTGCGTTTTCTCCCGCGTTTAGGAGAAAAGCCGCACACGCTATGGTTGCAGGCATCACAAGTACTATATCGCTGGTTAAATTGATAACTATAGCAAACGACATTACACCGAACGCAACGTGCGAAAGCCCGTCGCTAATGAGCGAAAAACGCTTTAATACCAGCGTTACCCCAAGGAGCGACGAGCATAGCGAAATAAGCGTGCCTACTATAAGCGCATTTCGCACAAATTCATAATCAAGATAAAATTGTAATTGCTGTAAAAAATATTGAAATACTTGCATAAGTTTTCCTTATTTCAATGCCTCTTTCAAGACATTCAAATTTTCCTGCATAATTTTTAAATATGTCGCCCCGTCTTCAATCTGCTTCTTATCAACGGTTTGCATAGAATTTAGGGTAAGTATCTTTGCCGATTTTTCCTTGCTGTTTGCCACGATTGTTTTAGCAATTTTTTTGTCGGATTTGTCAATGGTAAGGATTGTATTTAATCCCAAATCATCCACTTTGCCCGAAAGGAATGCAACGGTTTCAAAGCTCGCCTCAGTTTCTGCCGAGCAACCTACGAATGCGGCAAAATAATCTATACCGTAATCATCCACCAAATACCTAAACGGAAATCTGTCGCCGAACAATACAGTCTTGTTTGTTGCACTCGACACTGTTTTTTCATATTCTGCGTCCAAAGCAGATAGTTTTTCGATATAGCTTTTTGCATTTTCGCTAATCTTATCTTTGTTTTCGGGATTGATTTCTTCCAACTTATCAGCCAGTACCGCACAAATAGTTTCAGCGTTCTTTAGTGAAAGCCACACATGCTCATCGTACTCTACCTCATCAGCATCGTGGTCATGTCCATCCTCTTCATCAGCATCGTGGTCGTCAGCATCGTGATCGTGTTCATCTTCTTCTGCCTGCATTCCCTCTTTTACTTCTTCCTGCTTAACATTCTCGCCTAAAATCTGCATTAAGCTAATTGCACTAAAATCTTCCCTATGAATGTCCTCTATGGCATCGTCCACCCAGTCATCCGATTCGCCACCTACATACACAAACAAATTGCTTTCTTTAATTTTAATCATATCGTCTGCTGTAGGTTGATAGCTATGTAGATCTACACCTTTGTCCTGAAGCAAAGTCAATTCCACGTTTTCAACTCCTGCGGTAAGCTCCGAAATCCAATCGTAGCTTGGAAATGTCGTACAAACTATTTTGATTTTATCGCTCTTCTCCTCGCTTGTGCCGCACGCTGTAAGCATAAACATTGCAGTTACAAGCACCATAGCAAATACCAATCCTCTTTTGAAATACCCTTTTACTTTTTTACTCATAATATTCCTTCCCTTTCAAGTTACACAAATTGCCATTTTTTACAATTTGCCATAGAATTAAAAAAGTTAGCTTTCGCTAACGTTTAATATAATATCACTTTTTTTAATTTTTGTAAAGTCTATTCTTCTGCACGCATTATAACAACTCCCAAATTCCTGAATTTTTCTATAAATTTTTCATATCCTCGCTCAATATGATATATTTCGGAAATCTCCGTTGTTCCTTCAGCCGTAAGTGCCGCAAGCACCAGCGCAGCTCCTGCACGCAAATCGGTAGCAATCACCTGTGCTCCTTGCAAAATCTTATTTCCACCAACATGTGCCGACTTGTTTTCTATCTTGATATTCGCACCCATTCTATTCAACTCGCCGACATGCATATATCTATTTTCGAAAACCGTTTCATACACCACACTATTGCCTTTTACAGTAGCGAGCAATGCCATAAACTGCGGCTGCGCATCTGTCGGAAATCCCGGATAAGGTAACGTCTTGATGTCCGTCGCAATCAAATTTTTGCCTATCGCATCAACTATCATTTCATCATCCGTGTACGCAATTTCAACTCCACATTCTCTCAGCTTTGCAATTATAGGCTTCACATGATCCGGTAGAATATTTTTGATATGGATCCTACCTCGTGTAATTGCCGCAGCAATCATAAAAGTAACAGCCTCAATTCTATCCGGAATCACCGTATGCTTTGCGCCATGTAAAGACTCGACACCCTCTATCTTAATTGTATCCGTTCCCGCTCCTTTTATCTTGGCTCCCATCTTGTTTAAAAAATTCGCAAGATCGACAATTTCAGGTTCCTCTGCAACATTTTCGATTATCGTAGTGCCTTTCGCGAGCGTCGCTGCCATAATTATATTTTCTGTCGCCCCTACACTCGGAAAATCCAAATATATAGTGGCTCCGACAAGTCCGTCGCTGACAGCCTCAACATAGCCGTCTTTTTCAATTACCGTAGCTCCAAGAGCTTGAAATCCCTTTAAATGCAGGTCTATCGGTCTTGCCCCTATCGCACAGCCGCCCGGAAGAGCTAATCTGGCTTTTCCCGCGCGCGCCAAAACAGGCCCCATAGCCAATATGGATGCCCTCATTTTTTTTGAAAGGACATATGGAGCTTCACACGATTTTAACTCTCTAATTTGCGTTTTAACCTCACTCGTTTCAGGATTGTGTGTAAGCTCTGCGCCCAATTCCAAGAGCAGCTCTTTCATTACGCTCACATCGCGAAGGTCAGGCACTTCGGAAAGCTCGCATACCTCGTCGGTAAGAATCGTAGCAGCCATTATCGGCAATACCGCATTTTTTGCTCCGCTTATCGTAACCTCTCCATTGATAGGTTTGCTTTGCTGAATCAAATATTTTGCCAAGTTTTCCTCCAAGAACTAAATTTTTTCCAGCCTCTTTAACATCAGCTCCTTATTAGAAGCATACATAACGGCTGTTTCGCGCGAAATTTGTCCCGCTCTCACCATATCTACTATGCTGTTATCCATCATCACCATGCCTTCCTCTTTTCCCGAAGCTATAACACTATCTATCTGATGGATTTTATTTTCTCTAATCATATTTTGTATCGCACTGTTTAAATTCATGATTTCAAAAGCAGGTCTTGTGTTTTCATCTTCACAGGGAATGAGCTGCTGCGATATAACAGCTCTGAGCACCATAGAAAGCTGAACCCTTATTTGATTTTGTTGATTTTCAGGGAACGCATCAACCACACGGTCTATCGTATTTGCCGCTCCTATCGTATGTAGCGTAGATATAACAAGATGTCCCGTCTCTGCCGCCGTCATAGCAGTTCTAATAGTTTCAAAATCACGCAGCTCTCCCAAAAGTATTACATCGGGTGCCTGTCTAAGTGCCGCTCTAAGTGCCGACACGTAATCTTCGGTATCCGTAACGATTTCTCTTTGGGTTACTATACTTTTGTTGTGCCTGTGCAAAAACTCAATAGGATCTTCGAGTGTAATAATATGAGCATTTCTAGTCTTGTTGATTTCGTCTATAATACACGCAAGCGTCGTACTTTTACCACTGCCTGCAGCTCCCGTAACAAGCACAAGTCCTTTCTTGAACTTGGCAACATTCATCACCTCAGCAGGAATATGAAGTTTGGTGTAATCCGGAAGACTAAAGCTGACAACACGTATTACACATGCAAGCGAACCTCTCTGTTTAAAAACGCTCACCCTAAATCTGGAAAGATCGGCAACCGCAAACGAAAAATCGTCGTCGCCCGACTCCTCTACTCTCGCCATACTCCTTCCGCCTGCCATAGCGTAAATTTCGGTGATCATGCTACGCATATCAGCTATAGATATTCCTCTATCCTGTTCGGTAGCGGAAATTCGACCCTTTATTTTCATCGAGCAACCTACTCCGGGTATCATAAATATATCCGAAGCCTCAGCGTTAACGGCTCTGCTCAAGATGTCTATCAATATAGCCTTATGATCTTCCATTTCACTCTCCAGTCCAAACCGGCATATCCGTAGATATTTCGTATTCTTCTTTATTTGAAATTTGCCACTCTTTTACTTTAAAGTTTTGTTTTCCTGCCGAAATTTCTCCCACACTAGGAATTTCCAAAGATATCTTCAACATCTGCTCATAAGCCGTGTCAATAGTAAAAGTAAGACTTCTCGCCTGTCTGTCCGCCGATTCCGGAAATTCTTGAATAAGTCCCTGCCACAGCGCATCATCACCAAGCGGTGCAAGTTTGATCAGTTTTTCATTTACCTGTCTTCGGAGCATCTCGCCTTCAGCATCCGCCTCATAATATGCCTGTGTTGCTTTCAGTGATTTCTTTGCAAGCGCGTAATCCGCTCTTGCACTACTAAATGACAGCACACAAAATATCACTATACAAACTACTGTAAAAATCAGCAAAAGCGAGCTGATCCCTACTTGTATACCGGTCATTTTCGCTTCTCGTGTTTCTTTAACCTCTTGCATTTTACACCTTCATCGTATATTTTGCAAGCGATAATTCACATACATCGCCAAGCAATACACTCTTTACTTTACACTTTCCAACCACTACTCCGTCTGAAATTTTGTAATCGATTTTAAGCTCATATTTATTGTCATATTTATTATTTAAGCTATCCTCGATTTTTTTAATTTCCACCTTTAATTGCTTTTCGTCGTCGGTATCAATTGCTTTCACCTGCTCTACTGCAGCTGACGCCACAAGAGTTCCCTCGTTCATCGCACTTGCAAGTCTACTGAATTGATCGGATTTTGCGAACAAACTTACACATATGGATGCGCAGATGGCAAACATCAATACCACAAATATAAATTCCATAAGGAAAAGTTTAGATTTCGATGCACCTTTCATCCTTATTCACTTCGCAGATGAAGGAAAACTTCATCCACCCTTTCGTTCTTTTTCGCACTCTCTCCCGTAAGTTTGACACTTAGCAAGTCTTCTTTTTCCATCTTGAATTGCATTCCTTCAAGTGCCATAATGTCAAGTCCGTCTTCCAATGCCACCATACTGTCCTCGGAAGCGAACAATTCTTTTAATTTACCGTCTTTTACATAAATTTTCGTATAATAAGCAACATCGTCATACTTCTCTGTAATTTTAAGTACGGAAATGTCCCCTTGCTCTTCTACCGAAATAGCGCCGGAAGTATCTTGCTGCCTAACCTTACTCGAAACATAAGAAAGCGCGGTAGAACTATTAAAATTCTCCGTTGCTCTTTCATTGATTTTCTCATACACGTCAGCGCCGAAAACTATAGTCAAAAGTCCGCTGATCATTAAAGACAATAACAATATTATGCTGAACAGGATTTGCATCGCTTGTCCTTGATTTTTCTTTGTATTGTTTAACATATCGCCCCTACAACTTCACTACCGTTATGCTTGGCATCACATTAGAGGCAAACCCCTCATAAAACACCGCATAACTATCTTTGTCAATTTGCAAGCCATAATTTTCTTCTAAATAATCAACCGACGAAGGATATCTGCCCTCGATTGCATAGCACTGAACCGAAGCCTTTCTAACAGCTTCTTGCAGCGTTTTTTCTCTCTCCGTACCGGTTTTTTCATTTATCGACGTAAGTAAATATGAAAACACGAAAACTAAAGCTACAAATATTGCAAACGCCCTAATATATCCTTTCATATTTTATCTCCTTACATTCCAATGCTTGTCATTATGCTTATCAGAGGAAGCATCACAGACACTAAAATTAAGCCGACAATTAGAGCTAACGCAATTACGATGCTCGGCTCAAATCTCCCTATAAACAAGTCTATTGCCTCATCTATATTTTCTTCGTATCTGTCAGATAATGCAGAGAATACCATCTCCGATTTACCGGCTCTATTTCCGACCTTTATCATCTGCAAATCCATTCCTGTAAAAAGTCCCGTGTCCTTGAGCGCTTCATACGAATTCTCACCTGTTTCCAACTTAAACGCACACTCTTCGAGCAGCTTCGCATACTTTTCGGGCACCAACTTTTCAGCAAACTTGATTCCTTCTTCCGGCTTGAGTCCGCTCGCCTCGGATATCGCCATTACCGCTAATATTCTGCGTTTAACAACCGCTTTCGACAAAGCACTTTTTTCTTTGATGATTTCGAGCAGCTTTTCCGCCCAAGTTAGGTTATCGGAATTGGTTTTTTTCAAGCTGACAACGATAGCGGAAAGTGCCATTACAGCAAGCAAAACTATCGCCGCGCCGCTGAATATAGTTCCAACCTTTACGATTTGTTTAGTTAATGCAGATGTTTCCGTACCAAGTTGATTGTAAACCTGTTCAAATATCGGCATAACCTTTGTCAACAACACAAAGAGCACAATCATCAGCATACCGACCATCATTAGCGGATACGATACCGCATTTCTAATATTCTTAGATATGCTATACTCTTTCGAATAATAATTTGACATTGAACGCATTACTCGCTCCAAGTTTCCTGTTTTGTGTCCAATACCAGCCATTTCCACCAAGTACGGCGGAAACTCTCCGGTTTTTTCCATAACCGAATCCAACCCTTCTCCAAGCTCGATATCTTCAGCCATTTGTAAAAGGAGCTTTTTGTCCTTTTCCCTTTCCGCATCTTCTGCCATTACTACAAGCCCACTTTCAAGCGGTACTCCTGAATCCAGCAGCAATGCGACCTGCATACAAAATCCGGATAACTCTTTACCTTTCATGCATTCCCCCTCATTTCTTTAATATGCGTATTTTGCTTGATAATTAGCAGCGTTTCCGATATACTTCAATATCTCCTTATTCTTGTTACCCGAAGATGCAAAAGTAGGATCCATAAGCTGCCATTGTTTTCCGTCAAAATAAATCATGCCGTCTACCCATCCCGTCTTAGGTGTGTAAACATTTATCCAAGCGTGGTATACCTTTCCTGTATATCCCACTATCAACTTACATGCTATGCCTTGGCTCCTAAGCATTGATGCCATTACAGAAGCATAGTCAAAACATATCCCTCTCTTAGATGCAAGTACCGTATCGATATTTGGCAAATAGCCGGACTGAACCGTTTGTGCCTTTTGTACATCGTATGCAAGTGCAGATATTGTATAGTTGTACACTATTTCCACTTTTTTGATGTCGTCCGGTTCATTTTTTGTAAGACTTTCAGCTATTTTCACAGATGATGTGTTCGCATTGAAATTAACATATTGATTCGGATACAAGAATGGTAACGCCGGACTTGCAAGATTTACACTTATAGTCTTGGTGAACAGCTGTGAATATTTTGTACCCGATACATTTTCAAAAACCTTTATCGTATAGTTTCCATTCCCCTCAGTAAGTGGAAAAACCTCATAATAACCTGTTGAATTAATGTCATAAGTATATGTCGTGCCTTTTATAATCTGTACTTTAATTCTCTTGCCCGCACTATCTCGTTTAAGCATAACATATCCTTGTGCATCATTTGATGCATCAAGCGTAACTCCTCCACCTTGACTTACCACAGCTCCGCTTGCAACAGGAGTCAACACTTTTGTTGCTGCATCCGCAGGAGCCGGCAAAAGAAATGTCATTACAAAAAAGACAAGCAGCCCTGCTATGAATCCTGTTCTTTTATCGTATCTCATCGTATTTCCCTCCTAAATCCAGATAACTATTTTATTTATACCCCCAATGAGGTAATTGTTACAATAAAATCTGATTTTCATAAAT
>ERZ773197.2428-NODE-2428-length-11808-cov-6.904110_pt1 | contig 11808 bp, 10 predicted proteins | sample MGYA00580999_ERZ773197 | MGnify/ENA primary metagenome ERZ773197 (study PRJEB29015, sample SAMEA2738166) | human oral metagenome | biome: human oral; feature: human-associated habitat; material: saliva | place: China | collected 2185 ... | reverse complement strand
CTGTCTCATCGATGGTTTGCTGCATACTCTCCGTTATCTTATCGGCATAAAAAAGAACCTTCCCCTCTACATGCCTAGCTGCACGACCTGCTGTTTGAGTGAGGGAGCGGTGCGAACGCAAAAATCCCTCCTTGTCGGCATCGAGGATGGCAACGAGGGAGACTTCGGGAAGGTCCAGTCCTTCTCGGAGGAGGTTAACCCCCACTAATACGTCAAATACCCCTTTGCGTAGCTCGTCGAGGATGCGTATTCGCTCCAGGGTGTCTACATCGCTGTGGATATAGGCCGTAGCTATGCCGGCTCTCTGGAGGTATTCGCTTAGCTCTTCTGCCATTCGTTTGGTAAGGGTCGTGACCAGCACTCTTTGATGCCGTTCTCTTCTCTGTTGTATCTCCTCCATGAGGTCGTCTACTTGATGTTCTGTAGGTCTGACCTCTATGATGGGGTCCGGCAAGCCTGTGGGGCGTATGATTTGCTCTACAACTACCCCTTCGCTTTCTTCTAATTCGTACTCAGCAGGCGTTGCACTTATGTATATAGTAGAGGGGGTGAGTTCCCTAAATTCGTCGAATGTAAGCGGGCGGTTGTCTAGGGCTGCTGGGAGGCGAAATCCGTAATCAACAAGGGAAGTCTTTCTCGCCTTGTCGCCTCCATACATGGCTCGCACTTGGGGGATGGTTACATGGCTTTCGTCCACTACGAGTAGGAAGTCTTGAGGGAAATAGTCGAGGAGGCAGAAGGGACGTGCGCCAGCAGTTCGCCTATCGAAATAGCGGGAATAGTTCTCTATCCCGGTACAATAGCCGATCTCGCTCATCATCTCTACGTCGTACTTCACGCGCTCTTGTAGGCGGGTGGCCTCGTAGTGTTTCTCCATGCTTTCTAATTCTGCAACACGGAGCGCAAGATCTTTCTTAATCTCTTCGATAGCCAGCTTTGTCTGCTCTTTGGAGGTGACAAATAGGTTGGCGGGGTAAATACTTAGGTTGTCTAGATCGCCTTGTACCGCTCCGGAGACGGGGTGGATAACCGAGAGTGAGTCAATTTCATCGTCCCAGTATTCTACCCTGTATGCTACACCATCATACCCTTCCACTGCCGGGAAAATATCAATAGTGTCGCCATGTACTCGGAAGCTTCCTGAGGTGAAGTCTACTTTGTTGTTGATATAATAACTTGCTGCCAAGTCGCGCATGAGCTGACTTCTTGGGTAGGTCATCCCTCGTTTTAGGGTGATGATGCAATCCGAAAAAACACGAGGATCGGCCATACCATATAGGCACGATACTGATGAAACGACAATTACATCCCTTCGACCGGATAGTAGAGACGCCGTAGTGCGTAGGCGCAACTTTTCTATCTCGGCATTGATGGCCATGTCCTTTTCTATGTAGGTGTCTGTAGTCGCCAGATAGGCCTCGGGTTGGTAGTAGTCGTAGTAGGAGACGAAGTATTCCACCGCATTGTGGGGAAAGAAGGCTTTGAATTCGCTATACAACTGGGCTGCCAGAGTTTTGTTGTGGCTTACAATGAGAGTGGGGCGATTCGCTTGTGCTATTACGTTGGCGATGGTAAAGGTTTTTCCGGAACCTGTGACTCCAAGGAGAGTTTGTGCCGGTATGTTTTGTTGAAGCCCTGCAACAAGTTGATTGATGGCTTCCGGTTGATCGCCTGTTGGCTTGTATTGGCTTGTTAGTTCAAAGTTCATAGGGTAGGAGAGAGGCAAAGATTTGGAATGATGTCCGATAAAAAAGAATCCTCTCCAAGATGCCATCATAGCACTGGGAGAGGATTTTCCACTATCACTTTTGAGCCTCTTGTCGGATTCGAACCAACGACCCCGAGATTACAAATCACGTGCTCTGGCCAACTGAGCTAAAGAGGCATTCATAGGGTTGGGGTGAGCAACCTATATCGCGTCGCTACAACCTGCTACCCTTGCTGCGATCAAGCCCTGGGGGGATCACAAGGAGCTGACCGTATAGGACTCACCCGCGAGTGCAAAGGTACTGCTTTTTTTTATTCCTGCAATAGGCAGGTGATGCGAAGTGTAGGTTGGGGACTATCTTCTTTTGTTTTACTCTCTTTTTCTGTTTGATATTCAGTGTTTTGCTGAATTGTTAGGCGGTGAAACTTTTTTGAGTTTATTTGAGCCCATGGACTTTGTTAGGGTTGGATTTGACAAAATCGGACCAATTTCGGATGACTTTGTCTGAAGAAGCGAGGGGGTTACTCGTCTGGTAGAAGTGGCAGAGGGCTACCGCTAAGCCGTCTGTGGCATCAAGATGTTTGGGCATGTCGGCTACCGGTATGGCGAGTATTCTCTGTAGCATAGCTGCTACTTGCTCCTTAGATGCGGATCCGCTCCCTGTGATGGATTGTTTTATGCGTAGTGGGGCGTATTCTGTAATGGGGAGCCCGCGTTGCAGTCCTGCTATCATGGCGGCGCCTTGGGCCCTGCCGAGCTTGAGCATGCTTTGTACGTTCTTGCCGTAAAATGGGGCTTCGAGGGCCATCTCGTCGGGTAAGAACTCTTCAATCAAGCCGGTAATCCGACTGAATATATGGTTTAGGCGGAGGTAATGATCTTCGTATTTGCTTAGTTCAATTACGCCCAAGGCGAGTAGTTTGGGCTGAGTGGCCGTAATGCGAATCAGTCCATACCCCATGAGTTGTGTCCCCGGGTCTACTCCTAGTATAATTCGCTCTTTTGCATGTGCCATCTTCTTTGTCGTCTTTTTATCTCCACAAAGATACTCTCTTCTTTCTACGAAAGAGAAAAGGGTGGGGAGGTGGAGCGCCTATTTTTTGCTCTCCTTTGTGTGAGGGTATCCCCTAAAAAGAAAAGGGCTGTATCAGGATTTAATCCTAATACAGCTCTCTTTATAGATGAAAAGTAATTCCTAGTTCTTCCTATCTTTCCCGGAGGAATGCTCCATCTTGCATCTCGTTTGTGGCAAGAGCTAAGAGGAGAGGCGAACGAGATCTCTTACTTAAAGAATTCTTGTACTGCTTCGTTGAGTACCATCTCCTCCTGGAAGCAATATGCACCCGTCTTAGGAGACTTTACCATCTTGATTACCTTAGAATAGGCGCGGCCATCTTTACTACCGCTTCTAAAAGTTGCAACGGATTTCTTTGCCATTTCTTTTCTCTCCTATATTTACTTAATCTCGCGGTGAAGAGTATAACGCTTAAGGATAGGGTTATACTTCTTTAGCTCCAAGCGGTTAGTTGTATTTTTACGATTCTTGGTGGTGATATAACGAGAAGTGCCCGGCATACCACTTTCTTTATGCTCTGTGCATTCGAGGATTACTTGTATGCGATTCCCCTTTGCTTTTTTAGTTGCCATATTGATTCTTTGCTATTGCTGCTATGAATTTATGCGCCTATATATCCTTTTTCTGCGGCACGCTTTAGAGCTTCGTTAAGACCGATTTTGTTGATCAAACGAAGACCATCTGCTGAAACCTTGAGGCGGATCCAGCAATCTTGTTCCGGCCAATAGAATTTCTTCTCGAAGAGGTTTACATTGAAGACACGCTTCGTCTTATGATTAGAGTGCGATACATTGTTTCCTACCATCGCACGCTTACCTGTGATTTGACAAGCCTTAGACATCTCTTTGTATAGTCGTTATTTCTTATTATACTCATTGTCAATTACTTGCTGCGCACATTGCTGTTCGAAATGAAGTTTAGCATCATTACTTCTATACGATCAAGCGCCCATGCCGAGCCGTAATCGGGTACAAAGTAAAGCATTTTTTTTGAGATGACCAAGTTTCTCACTCGTGTTTTTCGGTTTATAGGCTCTAGTATAAAGCCTAATGGGGAGAGGGGGTGGAAAGGAGGGGAGAGAAGCCTATCCCTATTGCGATTTTCTTTCTTAGGATAGGTGGAGGGGAGTCTCCGTGGCAAGGGGAAGATGGGAGGTCGAGCTGCATATGTGTAAACAAAAAAAGGATACCCTTTTGTATCCTTATCTGCTCTAGGATTCTGCAAAGCGGAACCCTCTCGTAAAATCCCTTTCCTACTAACTTGAGTAGTGGGTTAGGGTGCCCGAAGCGGGACTTGAACCCGCACAGCTGCAATAGCTAAGGGATTTTAAGTCCCTCGTGTCTACCATTCCACCATCCGGGCGACCTCATAGGCGCACAGAGCCACCCACGTGTAAGAGAGTAGGATAAGCTACTTTCTTTTACAACAAATCCTCCAAAGGGTTGTATAAATCATATAGATTCATCATAATCCCTGTGGAGGATAGAGCGGAAGACGGGGCTCAAACCCGCGACCCTCAGCTTGGAAGGCTGATGCTCTATCGACTGAGCTACTTCCGCATTTCCTTCTTGTCCTAAACAACTGCTAGGGAGAAGTGTATTCTGTGCGTGGGCAGTGATGGATTCGAACCACCGAAGGCGTAAGCCAGCTGAGTTACAGTCAGCCCCATTTGGCCACTCTGGTAACTGCCCTAATTGCACTCAAGATCGCTCTCCGAACTTGAACCGAGTGCAAAGGTACAAACTATTGATTAATCTCGCAAGAGAAATCAATCATTTTTAGTGCCGTCAGTGCAGCTTCTGTACCCTTATTGCCCAATTTCCCCCCGGCACGATCGAGAGCTTGCTGCTTGTTTTCGGTGGTTACGAGGCCAAAAATAACTGGTGCTGAGGCATTTCTATTGAGGGAGGTGATACCATAGCTTACGCCATCACAAATGCAATCGTAGTGCGAAGTTTCCCCTCTAATTACGCATCCTAAGATGATAACAGCATCGTATAGAGTCTCTGCTTGGAGGAAAGAGGCCGCTGCATAGGTCAGTTCGAAGGCTCCCGGCACGTAAGCCACTTTAATGTTTTCTGTGGGTACCCCGGAGGCTTCTAGTGCAGCCAAGGCTCCATCACGGAGGGCAAATGTGATGTCGTTGTTCCACTCGGCTACGGCTATGGCAATATGTAGTTCTTTGGGAGAGCAACTACGCAATTGGTAGCTTGTCTCCATATGATTTTGTTCGAGACTTGTCATTGGGTCTGTCTGGGTTTGCTATTGTAATGGCTTTATAAATAAGAAGGGGAGTGTACCTTTAGAGGGTGATCTCTATCTCACGACTCCGGGTACCTCCCCTTCTTTTATCTATGCTTGGCATAATCTGTCTAGAGATGTATGCCTTTTGTTTCTATTACTTGCCGGCAAGAGCTTTTACGCGTACAATGTCAGCTTCTGCCTGATCTACCTCAGAAGAAGTGTAGTACTTTTCTACAATTTTTTCGTAGGCTGCAATAGCGTTGTCGTACTTCTTTTGTACTTCGTACACACGAGCCGCCTTTTGTAGACAGCTGGGAGATACTACGTCATTATCGGCAAGAGATGCGGCCTTTTCGAAGTAGGTAACGGCTTCATCTAGCTTGTCTAGCTCTACCATACAATCGCCCATGAGGCGTACAATGGAAGGAGCTACCATTTTGTCTTTGGCATCGAATTTCTTGAGTTCATCTAAAGCTTCTTGGTATTTCCCAAGATCGTAGTAGGCAATGCCTGCATAGAGATGACTAAGGTTGGCAGCAGCAGTACCGGAGTATTCATCAATAATCCGGAGGACGCCTTCCTCACTTACACCGTTTACTTTGAGTACAGCGCTATCTGCACCCATGATAAATTGCTCTTCGCTGCGGAACAATTCTGCCGAGGCCTTAGCTGCACGAGGCTTACTTACATACTGTATGTATGCCCATATACCAAAGGCCACAACAATAACTCCTAATACGCCATACATGATGGGCTTGGAGTAACGCTCTGCAAACTGCTCGCCACGCGAGATAACTTCTCCGGCAGTCGTCTCTTTTTCTTTTTTCGATTCCATGTTATAAGTTCAAATACCTATCTGACATTTTATTTTGGGGCAAAAGTAGCAAATTCTCTACAAACATGAAACTTTAATGTGTGCCGTTAAGGTGTCTGAATACCCTACCAACGAGTAATTATCACGGAAAAATAGCATGAGAGCAGTGGATTTACTACCTCTACAATAGGGGCGTTTGATGAATTATACTCCAAGAATTCCCCCGTGGATGAGGCTTCTATAGCTTGAGCTTGACTTCTTCTGAGAAAAGATGTTATTTGGCTCTAAATTGCCCCACGATCGCTGTCTTCGTTCTCTAGGAAGCGTTCACCCCTAAAGCTCTTCCCAACGGAGAAATAGTAGGTGAGAGATAGGCTTACTTTCCAACGATTGTCTCGAAGCATAACTTTAGTTTTTTCCTGAAGGTCTAGGAATGGATGGTTAAACGTCTGATCAGATTCGGGTACGAATAGATTCTCAACAGCGAGGCGGAGATTCCAAGGCCCCTTACTCCAAAAGCCCGACAAGGAAGAATTCCATCCCGTAGAGGAGATGAAGTAACTATACAGTCGCCGGTGGGGGAGATCTAGATCGCCTTGTATTCCCCAGTTGTTGTGCTGATAGGTTACGCTAACCCCTGCGGGGATAGAAAATAGAGAGACCTCTCGCGTCTGGGTCAGTTGGTAGTGTTGGTAACGAGGTTGCGCATATAATCGGATGATCAACTGCTCACTACCCAATGGCTTGATACCAATGTTTGTTTTGAAGGTGACGTATTGAGAATAGAGTGCATTGCTCCGTTGCTGTATGATTGCTGTCTTTCCGTTTACTTCGTTTCGCTCAAAACTCAGCACCCAATCCCTATCCGTGTAGTTGTATGCAAGGGTGTTGGATAGTTCTATATAGGGGTGACTCCATGAGTGGTAGAGGCGTGTTGTAGCTGCGTAGCAGTTCTCTAAATTTGGATTGTTGCGCACAAAGAGCCCCTCTCTGACCTGACGCATAGCTTCGGTAGTCTCTCCAAGTTCGGGGATTTGGTTAGCTGTTTCTACTTCCCATCTAAGGCGATGGTTTTTGGGTAGCTGGTAGCCCACTAAGAGACGTGGGTTGAAGCTCCAACGCATCTGTGCTTTGTTTAATCCCTTATGTGCCGATACATAGTGTAGGCTTAGGGCTGGAGTGACTCGATAGAAGAACTTGCCCCGTCTCCCCTCCCACGAGAGATACGTGCGGTCTCTCCACTGATCTTGTTGGTCTTGCGTTTGTCCTGTGCTGATCCCATTGAGATGAAAGAGGGCATGAGAATACATAAAATGAGATCCTACATAGAGCCATCCTCCCTTTAGAGGATGGGCATATTCGACTTGAGCTATGAGTGAATTTTTAGAAGTCTTGCCCTCTAGATGCTCCTCTAGAGAGGTTTTTTGAGTTGAGGTTAGGCTCTCTACTAAGTTGTATTCTGTGCTCGTTTGGTTGTGTGTATAGACGAGGTTGGAGAAGAGACGACTGCCTGCACTGCTCAGCGTGCGGTCGTAATAAATATCCACTACGGGAGTGAAGACTAGTCCTCCGCTTGTTATGTTACCTAGGCGACGTTGTTGTTCGTTGCCGATTTGTACGAGGGCATCGTAGGATTGTGGATTGCTACTTTTTTCTAGTGAAGAGGAAAAGGATAGTTCCAAATGCCGTTTATTCGGTTGGCTAAAGGCGTAGCTTGCTTTGAGCATATGGGAGTTGAGCCTTGTGTGAGTCGTCCCAACGGATTCGTATAGATGCCTCTCGGTGGTCGTGTACTCGGATGTTTGTTCCTCCTGCTTCCCTAAGTTCGTATGACGAACGAAGTTGTTTGTAAATAATTTGAATTGATGTACTCCTGAGTTGTAGTTGTAGTACAGGCGAGCAACAGCGTCGGTGGCAAAGGGTGCTACTGAGGCTTCTACGCCAGCATGGTGTCCGTTATCCAGAGGTTTGGTGATTACATCGAGTACGCTCCCTTGGGTGTTGTACCGCTCGGGGGCTATATCGAAGTAATCTATCCGAATAATCTTGCCGGGAGGTATAGAGCGTAACTCTTCGTTGGTTGCGTAATGTCCATTGACGAGGATGAGCGGAGTGGCTTCTCCTGTTGCAGAAGCGATTCGCCCTGTGCGTGCCTCTGCCTTGATTTGAGGTAGTGTTAGGGCAAGGTCAAGACTGCTCTTAGCTTGCTTGATTTGTTCTCGGCTGAAGTGATAGCTTTTGCGGTCGATGCCCATTTTTTGCTTGGCTGTGACGACAACCTCCTGTAATTGAGCCGCTGGTGCAGTTGTCTCTAAATTGAAGTCATACCGACCCGTTCCCTGGATATTTTCTCCCTCAATCTCTGCGGTCGTTGCATTGTAACCAACATATCGCACCTCAAGGAGATATTGCTTTGCAAGGGGAGGATTTAGATTGATGTGGTAGTATCCTCTCTTATCTGTATAGGTGACAAGTGTTGGATGCGAGGTGATGGAGTCCGAGTGAAGTGCTACAAGAGCCATCTCGGCAGGCTCTTTTTGATCGATATAAACGAATCCCTCTATTGCCCTCTCTTGTGCGAAAGTAAGTTTCAAAGAGAAGAGTAGAAGGCTAAGCAGAAGTAGGCTAATTCTTTTCATTATTCTGGCCTATAATTTTTGGGAAATTACCCTATTGAGGAAAATAAATTAGGCACGAAGATTGGGTTTACAGGGCTATTTTTTCTGCATACGCTTGCTGTTTGTCGCGATGAGAAAGGCGACCAGAAATACAAGAATAAAGCATACATAAGTGATGTGTACCCACATGGCTTTCTCCGGTAGGAAGCCAAAGAGCATTGTAACGAGCCCCAATATTGCTAACCCTCCTGCGGCATATGTTTTGAGGCGTTTCTCATCAATCTTTGCACGCTCTTTCTTAGACATGGTATTATAGCCGGCAAGTAGCATAGGGAAGCGGTATATAACAGGGGCTAATATTAGCACGATCAAACCTAGAATAAAGAATGTATTCATACGGATTTTCCTCTTTTGTTACCTCGCTAAGGTACATCATTTTCGAATAAAATCTATCATTTAGGTCTAAGTAATTGGCTATGAACAGCCTTGTGAGTTATGATTTTCAGCAGGTAATGATTTAGCGACCTATCTTCTGCAATGACACACAACGCTTTGCATAACTCGAATAACCTGTTGCAAAGGTAATACTATCTACGGAGAAAGACGAAACTTTCTCCGTTTTTCTTTTCTAATAGTTGTCTGTTCAGACAATAGTTTTCATTCTTTTCGTCTTATTCCTCACGATTATGGTAGTCTTTCTTGTGAAGGCTACTTTTCATTTTTTCGCTCTGTCCTCTCAGGTGTTCCTCTCCACATTCTACTCCATGTATTCGCATCGGGATCGGTTGTTCGTTGTCAGCGGCAAAGGTAGTTCCAGGCTTCCACGGACAAAAAAGGTCGGGGCGGCAAGCCGTTTAGACGACAATCTCCACACTTCCATTTCATTGCAGGTAGTATTCTCGCCGTAAAACCTTGTTTGTCCTAAGCCCTACCTTTTTACGCCACTGAAACGAAAACGACCGACCCGACGGAAAGACGCATAAAAAAAATGTCGGAAACACGAGGATAGAGAAAATGAAAAATGGAAACTCAACTTCCTCACCTCTGGAATCCGCATAAAATCAAAAAATCAGACAAGATGAAACTGAGATACAAAATATCAATTTGGGTGGCTCTTGCACTCGCAGGCTCTCTCCTTTGGGGCGGAAGCGTCTGGCTTTGGCTGGCAGGGATATATGCAGGGAAATTCCTCATTCGGCTACTCCTTACCATCACTTTGGCAATCGCAGCATACATCTTGGCTTATGCCCTCACCATAGGGGGAATACTTTGGTTACTCATTTCTTAAACAGACAGATATATGAAAAGAAGAAGCAAGACAATCACACAGCAATGCAGATACTACGAAGTGGACAACATCTTCGAGTATATGGTATCGGTTTACCTCAACGGAAACATATCCACCTTTGGGGAACTATACAAGGAACTCAATCGGAAGGATAGAAAGGAGTTTATATTCTATCTCTTTTCAGAAGTTGAACCTATTCATATCCAAGAAATCATTTTAACAACCATCTAACTATATCAAACAATGAAAGGTACAGAACATTTCAAGGATGTTATCCAAAACTATTTGGAAACGAGAGCATCATACGATGAACTCTTTGCGGAGAATTTCCACAAGGAGAACAAGAATATAGACGAGTGCATTACCTACATCTTGACGGAAGTCCAAAGAATGGGGTGTGCAGGTCTGTCCGATGAGGAGGTATATTCCCTTGCCGTTCACTACTACGATGAGGATAACATCGAGGTGGGCAAGTCCATCAACTGCCAAGTCGTGGTAAACCATACTATCGAACTCACGGAGGAGGAAAAAGCGGAAGCAAGAAAAAAGGCTATCGAGCGATACCAAGCAGAGGAATACCGCAAACTGACCGCCAAGAAACCAAAAGCGGAGAAGCAGGTGGAACAGCAGATAGCACAACCCTCACTATTCGAGTTTTAACCCTTAAACAACAAAAGAAAAATGGAAGCAACGGAATTGAACGAAGCACGCATCTATGTAGGCACTTATGCCAAGTACAACAACGGCTCATTGCAGGGCGAATGGGTGGAACTTTCGGACTTCTACGATTTGGACGGCTTTATGGAGCGTTGTGCCGAGATACACGAGGATGAGGAAGAACCCGAATATATGTTCCAAGCGTGGGAGGAAATCCCCGATGGTCTGATAAACGAAGGTCATTTGGATGAAAACTTCTTTGAACTTCGGGACGAATTGGACGGACTGAACGACACGGAGAAAGAAGCCTTTTGGGTGTGGGCGGACGGCAACAACGCCCACCTCACACAAGACGCTTACAGCCTTGTGAAGTCTTTCCAATCCGACTATATCGGAAGTTATGCAAGCAGGGAGGATTTTGCGGAGGAACTTGCAAAAATGGAGAATGAGTTATCCGATTTTGCACTGAATTACTTCGACTTCTCCAAATATGCCAATGACCTTTTCGATATGGACTTTTGGTACAAGGACGGTTATGTATTTCGCAATAACTGATTAAGGAGGACAGATTATGAAACCGAGAAACAAGTTCGAGAAAGCAGTACTTGCCGAGAGCAAGCACCTGCGACCGATAACCAAGACACAGAGCAAATGGGCATTCCGTGAGTGCATCGGCCACGTCGCCTACCGATTTCCCAAAGGTCGTATCACGTGTATGGATTGTGGGCATAGTTGGACAATAGAGAAGACAACCGAACATTGCACTTGCCCTCATTGTAGAGCAAAGTTGCAAGTCCGAACGACTTTTGAACGTAAGATAAGACAGAAGCAATACTTTACGATACTTACCACTTGTGGAGAGTACCAAGTATTAAGAATGTTTCTTCTTTCTGTCTCCGCAGAAATGGAGAAAGGATGCAAACCAACGTCCTACGTTATTGAAATCGGTCAGTATTGGTGGAGCGCACAAGGACGAAAGAGGATTGTTGCCGTTCAGAGAGTATTGGGCAGATACATCGACACCTTTTCCTATTGCTCGCCTATGGCAGTGAGAAACGACAACGAAGCCTACCGCCATATATCGTACTCTCCGATATATCCGAAGTTCAAGGCAACGGAAGCACTCCGCAGGAATGGATTTAAGAATGATTTTCACGACATCGCACCAACTGTTCTCATTCCAGCCCTATTGTCCGACAGCCGTGCGGAAACATTGATTAAAGCAGGTAGAACCGAGCATCTGAAATACTTTCTTGACAATTCGAGGGCATTTGACGCTTGTTGGCAATCCTATAAAGTCGCCACTCGCAACGGCTATGACATAGAGGACATTTCAATTTGGTGCGACTATGTGGATATGCTCCGCAGATTGGGCAAGGACATACACAGCCCCAAGTATGTTTG
>ERZ773197.2424-NODE-2424-length-11818-cov-3.492646_pt1 | contig 11818 bp, 10 predicted proteins | sample MGYA00580999_ERZ773197 | MGnify/ENA primary metagenome ERZ773197 (study PRJEB29015, sample SAMEA2738166) | human oral metagenome | biome: human oral; feature: human-associated habitat; material: saliva | place: China | collected 2185 ... | reverse complement strand
GCAGCATCGTCAGCTGATGGTGCGGATCCTGACAGAATCTGCTCCAGTTGCGACCACCGTAGCTTTGTACCATTGAAGCCGCGCCCGGCACTATCCCACTCCATGCCTACCTCCCACAGTAACTATCACATCTACACTTTACTCGAACATATCAGCGTATAGTGACCTAATGAATATCCCGGCAATAGCATTCATCACCGCTACAAACACGAGAAATAATCCCCCACGTCCCCAGCCATCAGCCAACGGATAACATACATAATCGAAAACATGGACACCCTTCCCCAAGTAAGTCCACTATAGTGATTTATCCCACAATGAGGCCAATATAATATAGACCGAGCTGTACATATAACCAACACAATGCTACGGTAGACAACCAACTAGAAAGCTCTGTCTATATCGATAACCGCGTACGATACACCCCAAAAAACAAACCTTAAGGAATCAATCATGTCTGCACGTCGTTTCCTTCGCCGCGCCGCCGCCATCACCATTGCTAGCGCCTTTGCTGCTGCTACTTTGGTGGCATGCTCAGGCGGATCCACCGACAGTTCCACCATCCGCATCGGCACCACGGAACCACAATTAAAGTCCTGGAAAGTGTTGGAGAAAAAAGCCAAAGACAACGACATCAATATCAAACTCCAGGCATTTAGCGATTACAACGCCCCCAACCGCGCCCTGTCCGAGGGACAATTGGACGCTAACCTGTTCCAGCACCTGAAATTCCTCGCCGAATACAACACAGGTGCCGAAGACGATCTCACACCCGTCGGCTCCACGCAGATCGTGCCGCTGGCCATCTATTGGAAAGACCACTCATCGCTCGATGGAATTGACGGTCAAGATATCGTCATTCCCAACGACCCTTCTAACCAGGGACGCGCCATTAACGTTCTTGTACAGGCGGAACTTGTGAAACTGAAGTCCGAAAATATCGTCACTCCCACCCCGAGCGATATCGATGAAGGCGCCTCTAAAGTCAAGGTCACTCCAGTTAACGCCGCCCAAACCACATCGGCATATGGCGAGGGCCGCCCCGCAATCATCAATAACTCCTTCCTTGAGCGTGCCGGAATTGATCCCACAACAGCAGTATTCAAGGACAACCCTGATTCCCCCGAGGCCGAGCCCTACATCAATGTGTTTGTCACTAAGGCCGATAAGCAAGATGATGAGAAAATAGCCAAGCTTGTGGAACTGTGGCACGACCCAGAGGTTATTGCCGCCAACCAGGAAGATTCCAAAGGCACAGCCATTGAGGTCAACCGCCCCAAAGCAGAGCTGAAGGACATTTTGAAGCGTCTCGAAGAAGCGGAAAAGAAATAAGGCTGCTTAAACCCCGCAGCTCTCCCCCGCGCCCGCCGCGGGGTTTCCGCATTTCACTCACGCCTCATGGCTGCTTATCGACGCCCCGATAGACAGCCAGCCTCTCCCCCTACAGGAAAGAATCCCGTGACGTCTCCAGATACTCCCCAAGGAACCCGAGTCGAGTTCCGCAACCTATCCAAGGTGTTCAACCGCACCACCACCGCACTGTCCGATGTAAACCTCACCATTGAACCGGGTGAGATTATTGGCATCATTGGCTACTCTGGCGCAGGTAAATCTACCCTCGTGCGCATGATCAACGGCCTAGACACACCCACCTCAGGCGATGTACTGCTGGACGGCGTCAATATCGTGAACATGCCCGAGCGTGAACTGCGTGGCTTGCGCCGCAAGATTGGAATGATCTTCCAGCAGTTCAACCTATTTTCCTCACGTACCGCAGCTGGAAACATTGCGTATCCGCTGAAGCTGGCGGGCGTGGATAAGGACAAGCGTGAGCAACGCGTGCAGGAACTGCTTGAATTCGTGGGCCTGGCAGACAAGGGAACAAGCTACCCAGAGGAATTGTCCGGTGGTCAGAAACAGCGCGTTGGTATCGCCCGAGCTCTAGCCACAAACCCCCGTCTCCTCCTTGCAGACGAATCCACCTCGGCCCTTGATCCTGAAACCACGCACGACGTGTTGGAATTGCTGCGACGAGTAAACAAAGAGTTCGGCATCACCATCGTGGTGATTACTCACGAAATGGACGTCGTGCGCTCCATTGCTGATCGTGTTGCCGTGATGGAAAGCGGCCGTATCGTCGAATACGGCAGCGTGTACGAGGTTTTCTCCAACCCACGCACCGATGTAGCCAAGAAGTTTGTTGCCACCAGCCTCCGCAACACCCCGGATCTGGTAGAGGCGGACGATCTTCTCATCCATGAGGGACGGTTATTCACCATCGACCTCAGTGAAAATTCTGGTTTTTTCGCTTCCTCGGCTGCGGCCCGTGAAAAGGGGGTAGGCATCAGTATTGTCCACGGCGGTATCACCACCCTTCAAGGGCATTCTTTTGGCAAAGTCACGGTCCGCCTGACCGGACCGGACGATGTTATCAACGAGTTCTACGAGCGCATTTCCCGCAACACTGACATTGAGGAGATCGTACGATGATCAACGACATTCTGGAGGTTTTTTCCGGCGAAGACTTCAGCACAGCATTCGGGGAAACACTAGTGATGGTGAGCCTCACCATCCTCATTGGCGGCATAGCTGGCTTAGCACTGGGAACACTGCTCTACACCACGCGTGAAAACGGCGTACTGAGCAACAAGTTCGTCTACACAATCCTCAACATTCTGGTGAACTTTGTTCGTCCCATTCCGTTCATCATTCTGATTGCTGCCATCGGCCCCCTGACCCGCAGCGTCATTGGTACCACGATCGGTACTGAAGCCGCCATTTTCGTCATGTCCATCGCGGCCACATTTGGTGTCGCCCGCATCGTGGAACAAAACCTTGTGTCTATTGACCCTGGGGTCATTGAAGCGGCTCGTGCCATGGGCGCCTCCCCCTTGCAGATCATTGTCTCAGTGATCATTCGTGAAGCGCTCGGTCCCCTGATTTTGGGCTTCACGTTCATCTTCATTGCTGTGGTTGATATGTCCGCCATGGCGGGCTACATCGGCGGTGGCGGACTTGGCGACTTTGCCATTACCTACGGCTACAACGCATTCAATCCGACAATTACGCTTGCCGGCACCATCGTAATCATCCTCATTGTTCAAGTGGCGCAGCTCCTAGGCAATTTCCTCTCCAAAAAAATCATGCGCCGCTAAACCGCTCGATGCCCCTCCACCGGCTGTACGTCCACAACCACCCACGTGCTGCCCTGTTTGGGAGCATCCCCGCATGACGCCACAACGCCCTCCACAGGGCGTTGTTTCAGTTGTACCCGCCACGCCCTCCCATCTGGATGGGCCACACGGCGCACCACCACTTCATCAGCCGCCATTCCGTCAACGTCCCCAGGCTCGTTGAGTTCCGCGTCCACTCGCAGAGTCCCCACGTCCAACGAGCCTTCAGCGCTGATCACCCTGTCGGCAACTACAAGCTCTGCAACCTGCCCAGGCGCATCAAAACAGCCCCGTCCGCGATTACCAGGGAGGAACATCTCACCACGGGTCGCGTGCTTCAGCATATCGATGGCAGCGGCAGAGTTGAGCCTGCCATAGGAGTATCCCCAGGGCATGAGCAGCATGGATGCCGCAAAGCGATGCCCCTTGGTGTGGGAAGATTCCCATATTTCATCACCGTAAAAACAGGTCTGCAGGGCGGCTGCTACGGGACGTCCTTTGAGGGCACAGCAGGTATCGCGTTTGCCGTGAGAACAGACGAGCAGGATGGGGTGGTCCACAGGACGCGCACCAAGGCTAGCATTCGCGCCGGGACCGGAAAGATCCAGTTCAAGTATTGTTTCCGGCCCATCTACATCAAGTTCTTCCATGGCGGGCGGGGTGTCGCCATCGCCGGTGTAGATGAGATACATCTTTCGGCGGGGCCGATGTTGCCCCGCCCGCCCGGGTTTGCGGATGAGCTGCAGGCTTGCACTCCATTTTTTGAGGTGCGCCGCCACGAGTGGTGTGAGTTCTTCCCCTAACGCCTCACCGTCCAGCACGTCCCTGCCCCAGCCGCGGAGGTGTTCGAGCGCCACGTAGGTCGTCCCAGTTTTTGCCGTTCCGGGAAGGGGTTCACGCACCACTTGTGAGCAACGAGTTTCAGGTGTGGTTGTGGTCATGGTGTCCACAATAGTGTGCGTCGCAGGCCGCTAGAAATCTTCCAGAAATCTGCTACAAACCACCCGAAAACCACCCGAAAATCGTCCAAAAAACACCGAACGCTCACGTTTTTATCACGTTTTGTTAAAGTTTTCTGTTTTTGTACCTTTCTGAGTTTTCTCCACAATTATTTGGTACTACGGTTGGGTGCATGACCGCATCCCCGGCTTTTGTTTTTGGTCGTGCTGCAGTTGCCGTCGTGGGCACTATCGTTTTTGCAGCCTGTGTGACCGCCTGTGTTGATTCAGGCACATCTACCGCCCACAGTGGTTCCGATTCTGTTGCTTCTACATTGTCCGCTTCTTCCGGTTCCGGCAGTTCCGAAACCACACCACCAGCCCCCGATGCCGGCATGCGTTCCTTGGGAAGCGCTAATACGAACCTTAAAACTCAGCGACCGGGCGCCCCGGCACAGTTAGTCGTGACGAATGTGCGCGTGGGTACTCATGAGGGGTTCGAGCGTATCGTCTTTGAGTTCCATGGGTCAGGCGACCCAGGGTGGTTCATTGATTACTCTGATTCCCCCACCCAGCAGGGCAGCGGCAGTCCCGTGGAGTACACGGGTGACACGGCATTGAACATCAATATTGATGGCACCGCATATCCATTTGAGGTGGGTATTCCTGACCCGCGGCTCAACCCCGTCCCCGGCTCAGGTGGGATTGTCACGGAAGTGGTGAGCGCAGGAACGTTTGAGGGGCGTTCACAATTCGTGGTGGGCATCAAGGGTTCCGCCAAGCCGTATTCGGTACAGGTGCTGAAGGATCCTGTGCGCCTAGTGTTGGATATTTCCTCTTAACTGTAGCTTCCTTCTATCCCCCACCGGCCTGCGCTCCACACCAGGAGCCAGGCCGTTTCACGTTTCTGTGGCGCATCATCACCCGTTTCTGTCCCCGCAACGTGCAGGCGTGCGTATGTCTTTCCGTGGGGCGTCCACCAGCGTTCATCCACTCCCCATGGCCCCGCCCATCCGCATATGTCAAAGCGACGCTGGCCCCACTGCAGCGTTGCAGGCTGGGCACTCAGTTGCACGTCTTGGGTCACAATAATGGCCCGGTCATGCTGGTCGTACAGTGCCACGTATGAACCGCCGGGTTCCGCAGTTGCATACCCTTGTGCCGGGTGTGGTGCCGGTATCCGCCCAGGCCACGCCCCGTCAGGATCACGGGGGTAGGGGCGTTCCTCGCCAAAGGGAACATAGTCAATACGTTCAGCAGGACCTCGCCCACCGACATGCCGTGGTTGCAGCACCGCGTCCGTACCCAGTGTTGATTGGACTCGGGCGACCACACGCTGCACCGCCGCTTCACGCTCCCCCCGTGCGCCCCACAACCCTGAGGCATCCTGTTGCGGCGCAACGCATTCGACGGGGTCAAGCTCTAGGCGGACCACACCGTCATCACTGCTTGTCGACGCCCAGTCGCCCCCTGTACGCCGCGTAGTCAACCAGCCATCCAGTTGCCACCGCACCCGATCAGCCGTGGCGTGTTCTGTGAGCGCATCGCGAGTGCGCCAGGTCCGCTCCACGGTGTCACCATTCGCCATGGTGGCGCGCACCGTCAGCAGGTGGCATACCACCCCGGCGCGCGCAAGGCGTGCGTGCAGAGCGGTGGCTAGTTGGCGTGCGAGGAAGGCCGCGACGTCGACACGCGTGATGGGGTCATCGGGTTCGTGCATGACGCGCAGATCATCGGTGGGAAGCGGCGGTGCGATGCTACGACTGGGGTGCGCATGGGCAATATCGTGGCAGCGCTGACCCGCCTCTCCAAAACGAGTGACCACCTTCTTGTAGGGCAGGTCCGCCAGTTCCCCAAGGGTGCGGATGCCAAGCTGCTGGAAGCTTGCCACGGTTTCGGGATCACAGCCCAAGGCTTCTTCCGCTGACAGCAGGGTGATGGACAGCGGGCGGAGGAAAGCCTGCCCTTTACCCATCCCAGGGGGCACGACCGCACCGACACGCGCGGCAATGAGTGCCGTGAACAGTTCTCCGGCAATACCCGCGCAGGAATCGATGCCTGCGGAGGCGGAGGCGTCGATAAGCAGCTGGGCCGCCGTGTGTTCCGAGCCGTGGTAACGTGCTGCCGCCCCTGCATCCACCACCGCCAAACCAGGTCGCAGTACCTCCACACCTGCGGCGATCTGGTCCAGACCTGCGAGGATAGGTTCAAACATGCACGCGTCGCGTTCCTGGTCGTAGCCCGCGATCTCCAGGTTTGGGCAGAGCGCCTGGGCGTACCGAAGCTTCATGCCACGCCGAATCCCCATCGCCCGCGCCGATGCTGAGCACACCCACACAACGGCGCGGTTTTTCCCCTCACCTGTCACCACTCTGGGGGTCTGGTTATCGTGATGGTCTGCGCACGCCACCGCCTGGGCAGGCCAATCGGGAAACCACAACGCCAGAAAGCGCTGCTCTGATGTTGCGGTCATGACACCGCTTGCAGTCCAGGCCCCGGCGATGGTTCCATCGGGGCGGCTTCCCCGCACCTGAGAAGCGTGCGTATCCGCTGATGATCGGCGCTTTTCGACGCCGCCTCTACCTCCACGTCCAGTCCCCGAATGCGCCCGCCCCCACGGTGAAGTCCATAGATCTTTGTGACCTGCGCAGACACGGTGAGTGCTGGGCTGGGAACACTGATTCCCGCAAGGAGCATTGCCGCCGACCCCTGACGCACTTTTGCCAGGAAAGGCCGGGAATTCGTGGGAGTGAGCCGACGGGGCGCGGCTGAGCGACACACCACCATATCCATCCCCTCTGCGAACACTGCGGCGACAGGCAGGGCGTCAATACCCGGATCGGGTACCGACACAATTTTTGACACATCTCCACCCGAATCGACCACACCAGCGAACAACAGATCAGCCCACCCCACCACGGCAACATACCCGCCCTGTTCCGTCACGGCCGAAATAATCTCTATCACCAACGTGGCACAGTCAGATACCTGGCTCACCGCCTTACGTGGCAAACCACCCCCAGGAAAACATCGCGCTAAACGTTCTGGCAGCTGAACTACATCGAAAAAGCGCTCCGGCGCTCCCCTATCCAGTCGAGCCGCAGCCATATCCGCCCCCACCGCAGCACCCATGACAGCCATTCGCTCACGTAAAGCAGCGATACGCCGCTCCTTTGGCAAGTCGCGCAGCGACTCATCTGGCTCGCAACTTAGTCGAAACTCTGTTCTAGACACACCTTCATTAAAATAGATCGAACAGACATGCGCAACACCCTTAATCCAAGTCCCTGGAATGCGCCCACCGAGTCAATGCATGGCGGTTAGACTGCTGGGTCTTGCGCAGAATGTTCGAAGAATGCGTCTCCACCGTCTTCACGGAAATAAACAAATCCGCTGCAATCTCCTTATAGGTGTAGCCGCGGGCAAGCAGCCTCAACACCTCCAACTCCCGGCGTGTGAGGGCATCAAGAACATCATCGTCAGGATCTTCCATATCCTCATGTGCAGATTCACCAGCAGCGGCTCGCTCTTCTACAGCCGCATCTTTCTCTGGAGCATCCACAACCCCCACCCCCACGTGCTTGTCCGGCGCACAAAAGGCATCCAGCACAAACCCCGCAAGTCGCGGTGAAAACACGGCATCACCGTCGTGGACGCGGCGCACAGCGTCGATAAGCTCAGGCCCAGAAATGGTTTTGGTCACATACCCCCGGGCACCGGCACGAATAACCGAAATGACGTCTTCAGCAGCGTCAGACACGCTTAACGCCAGAAACGTCGTCGGCGTATCGACGCCCTGGATCACGGCTTGTCCTCCACCATCCGGCATGTGCACGTCAAGAAGCACAACATCGGGATGTGTTGTGCAAATACCCGCGATAGCTTCCGTGACACCACCCGCCTCACCAACAATGTTGACGGCTTGAGACAATTCCGCACGTACACCGGACCGAAAAACAGAGTGGTCATCGACAAGGAAGACAGAGAGCATACCTTCCATGCTAACGTTTCTCACCCCCTCATGAATCCAGCATCATGCGCGGTTTAGCATTGTGCAGCATATACGCTTCCATGCGTGGTGAACATAACCTTACACCGGCATGTCCACCACAATTTCCGTACCCTGACCAACGCCTGTTTTCACCTCAACGGTGCCGCCCGCGCGCTCGACTCGGCCGTAAATGGACTCCCGGAGACCATGCCTATCCTCCCCCACCTCATCGGGATTGAAGCCTGCTCCCCGGTCACGAACGTAAATCTGTATATGCTCACCCAGGGATTCTGCGTACACATTGATCTCAGCCACACCCGCGTGCTTCGCAGCATTGACCATAGCCTCGCGTGAGGCCAGCACGGCGGCCTGAGTGTGGTCATCAAGGGGATGGTCCTCCCCCACCAAAACCGGCGCGATGCGCAGGCCAAACAAGTCCTCCACTTCGCCGCACGCCAACTCAACGGCCTTAAACACAGTGGATGCCCCGCCGGAGAGATTGTCCTGCGACCCAAAAAGCCACTGGCGTAGTTCACGCTCCTGGCTTCGCGCTAAACGGGCAACCTCACTGGGCTCCTCGGCACGTTTTTGAATCAGCGCCAGGGTTTGCAGCACCGAGTCATGCAACCTCGACGCAATCTCCTCGCGCTCGGCTGCGGCAGCAATTTCAGAACGCTCCTTGGTCAAGGCATCCCATGTGCGCAGCCACAACGGTAATCCCAGTGCAGCCACACCCAACAGGGTCAGCACGACAGCCACAAGAGTGGATCCGAATACCTTTTGGCTTTCCCAGTTTATGGTCACCAGCACAACGCCAATGCTCATGAGTAACACGCCCGCCACAATGAGAAGGGCATTATTGCCGTTCCATAGTCGGTCAAGGCCACGGTCGTAGGTGGTCCACACGACGAGTGCACCCACCCCCACCACCCCAAACGGCACAACATTCGACCCGGCGAACCCAGTGAGGGAACTAAACGAAAGCAGCGCACCCGCAATGGCCACAACAACCAACACGAGGTAACCAGCACGATTCAGGGTGTGTTTAGTGCGGATACGCACATCATCCTGGGATATGTAGGCATTCCCGTCTGAAGTATCTCCTGGTTTGGTCCAGATCCATAGGCAGGCATAAAACAGTAAACCTGCACCACTGAGAAGGGCGAAAAATACAAGCACCAGCCGAACCAACAGGACGTCGACACGCAGTTGCTGACTCAGTCCAGCCGCAACCCCCGCCACCACGCGATCCTTTTTTGGACGTGTGAATGTGCGGTACGGGTACTGAACAGTCTGCACAGAGTTGGTCATACTCCAGATACTCTCATGCCTTCATCCCTGATGGCATCAGGGTTATCCCTTATTTCCCACAGATCGGGGAAAAATCGGGGTTTTCCCTGATGTGCAACCAGACCCCGGCAGGCCACAATAAAAACCATGAGCGATACATCAACTGCAACAGCCTCCACCACACTCCGCGACATGTGGGCCACCCGACCCGTGCGACTCCCCTCTGACCAGGGAGGGAAAGGGAAAATCGCTGGCGTGTGTGAAGGCATCGGTGTCCGTTACAACATTGACCCGATCATTGTGCGGGTGCTGTTTGTCATCGGTGTGCTCTTCGCCAACTCCACGGGCATCGCACTATACCTATTGGCCTGGGCGTTCATGCCTCGCTATTCCCTGCCGATATCACCCGCCGAGGCGTTATTTGGCAACAAAAACAACAACCCTCAACTGAGAAAGGAACGCAACCTAGGAATTGCTCTTCTCATTGGATTCCTGATCTTCAGCTGCGGCAGCGGAGGCACCTTTACCACCATCTTCATCGCCCCAGCCTTCATCGCCTACCTAGTGTTCTTCGGAGCGTGGTACTTCCTGCACACACAACACCCCACTCCACCTGCAGGATTGTTAATTGAGAAAGATACAAAAATGGACGTCAACCGACCAGAAGACCTGAAAACCTACCTCTCCACACTCCAGCCTGTTGATGGATTTACCGCACCTTACTCCCCGTCCACTCCACCCGCGTGGGATCCGCTAGGAGTCGCCCCCTTTGCCTGGGATCTGCCAGAACCTACCCCAGTCGTCCAAAAGAAGCCCAAGAAGAAAAAGCGCAACCCCTTTGTTGTGATCATCGCAGGCATCGTCGCTGTGTGCTCATTGGGAGCCGTGGGCATCATCATTGCCACCGGCATGTCAGAAGGTGACGGTGGTTCCAGAAGTGGCGTGGGTGATCAGCATTACGTTGCCACTAGGGCCACTGACCTCCAAGACCACTACTCCGCAGGTGTTGGCTCTTTTGACCTCAACCTTCAGAGGTTGGAACCCCTGCCCGAAGACAAGAAAATCACCATTGATACTGGCGTGGGTGATACCGATGTGTATCTTCCCAGTACCATGCCTGTCACTCTAACCTGCGACAACGGTATCGGCGACACCAACTGCATCGCCGGAACTTACAACAGCAAAGCACAAGGAAAGACCCTCACCATTGATCTCAAATCTGGGGTTGGAACGACCACCATCCACTACCCAGAAGAGCAAAAGCCAGCGGGCAACTAGCACCAAACACAGCCATGTAAGTCACGCACATAAGGCATAGGAACCTCGTCATGAATCCCACAGCAGTAACACAACCCCGCATTTTGGCACCCGATGTCGCCCGAGGATTCACCATGCTCGGAATCGCCGTCGCCAACGCCACCACAGCCTGGTTATACATCTCACCCGACACGCCTGGATCAACAGCCGGCGGTGTTGTTGATAACAGCATCCTGGACAAAATCGCCATCATTCTTGGTTCCATATTCACCCATGTGCGTGGCCTACCTATGTTCGCTACATTGCTGGGGTACGGCGTGGGCATGATCGCCATGAGCCTGCAACGCCGCAACTACCCGCCCAAAAAGGCACGACTGGTACTGATCAGGCGCTACTTTTTCCTAGCGATATTCGGCATACTTCATCTGAGTCTGCTGTTTTTCGGCGACATCATGTTCGTCTACGGGATAATGGGCATCATCCTCGCACTGCTCTACCGCTTCAAAGATAAAACCCTACTCATCATTACTGGCGTTTTGGGCACCCTTGGCCTCATACTCACCGCCGTTATGATGATTTACATCTCAGCCGGAGGTGGATCATCCAGAACCGAGGTAATGATCTCGGCTATGCAAACACTATCAGCACCAGATAGCTATGCTACGTTGGTCAGCCATGCCTTTACCGCATTGAGTTTTCAAATTGGCAATCTATTAACAGGATTCCTTTTCTTTTTCCCCATTATGATTCTGGGTATGGTGGCTGCCCGCCACAATGTTTTGGGACAACCCGAAAAATACAAGACATTACTCATAAGCTTTACTATTGTCGCAGTCATTATTTCTTTCGGTGTGGGAATTCCTCTTGGACTCGCGGAAATCGGCGTCCTGCCAGAAAACACCGTGCTGCATCTCCAAAGCCTTAACCAGGTTGCTGGCATATGGGCAGGCCCAGGCATTGTCGCATCCATCGCTCTGGCCACCCTCCCCCTGCAACGACGTATCGACGCCGCCCACGCAGGCGGCACTGGCTACCCTTTGCCTGTGCCACTCCAGGCACTTATCGCTTTGGGCAAGCGGTCCATGACCGGATACCTCCTGCAATCCATCCTCTTTGTCCTACTGACCTCTACCTTCACCATTGGCCTGGGCAGAGGCCAGGGAGCTTGG
>ERZ773197.2420-NODE-2420-length-11822-cov-5.006714_pt1 | contig 11822 bp, 12 predicted proteins | sample MGYA00580999_ERZ773197 | MGnify/ENA primary metagenome ERZ773197 (study PRJEB29015, sample SAMEA2738166) | human oral metagenome | biome: human oral; feature: human-associated habitat; material: saliva | place: China | collected 2185 ... | reverse complement strand
GGTTAAGATCTTCGTTATTCAAAAATAATAGTGATACTTTTGTTTTTGAAGAAAATATAAATGTTAAAGTAGAACACTATGATAACTCTCTAAAAGATATTAGAGATGTTGTTGTGAGTGGAGTATTAACTCGAGGTGGCCAAGATAAAATATATGTCAGCTTAAAGATTAATGGTACTTTTGAGATGATTTCTGGGAAAACACTTAAAGATGTAGTTATCCCATTTGAAATCGAAGAAAAAGAAGAATACATTGATAAATCTGTTTTTGCAGATGAAGATGCATTCGATGCTAGTCTTATGGACATGTATATTGACTTAGCACCTTTAGTAAATGAGCTTATAATTTTGAATATACCAATTACATCGTCATTAGATGATGAAGAGGCAGAACTTGTTTCTGGAAAAGATTGGGAACTTCTTTCTGAAGAGTCTTTAACTAGTGTTAAAGAGGAAACAAAAGAGTCACCATTCGCAGCTCTTAATGGTTTATTCAAAGAATAGTAAGAATTATTTAAAATAATTGGAGGAAATTAACTATGGCAGTTCCTTTTAGAAGAACATCAAAAACAGCTAAAAGAAAAAGAAGAACTCACAAAAAACTATCTGCACCATCAATTTCTATCGATGCAACAAGCGGTAACTATGTAATGGGTCACCGTGTTGATAGAAAAACTGGTATGTACAAAGGTAGACAAGTTCTAGACGTTAAATAATTTAAATATTACCAAAACCTGAGATGAAAGTCTTAGGTTTTTTTATTTTGGATAAATAAAAATCACAGAGAATATGTTTATCTCTGTGATTTTAGTTTGGTTATACTTTTAAAATCTTACTAAAGACTATTATTAATCTAAGTACCCTAATTTTTTAATTAGTTCGGCTGTTAGAACAGCACCACCTGCTGCCCCACGAAGTGTATTGTGAGATAGTCCTACAAATTTGTAGTCGAATAGATTATCTTCGCGTAGGCGTCCTACTGTGATTTGCATTCCTTTTTCGTTATCACGATCTAGAACTGGTTGAGGACGATCGTTTTCTTCATAGTACTTAATAAATGGAGTAGGTGCTAATGGTAATTCATGTTTAGAAATTTCAGGTACATGTTTTTTAATTTTTTCAATTAAAGTTTCTAACCCTGGATCATTTTCTAAGTTGAATGATACACAAGCAAGGTGACCATCAAGAACTGGAACACGAATACATTGAGCTGATAGTTTCATAGAGTTATCAGGAACAATTTTTCCATCAACTACTTTACCAAAAATTTTAAGTGGTTCTTTTTCACTTTTCTCTTCTTCTCCTCCGATATAAGGAATGATGTTTTCTACCATTTCTGGCCATTCATTAAAAGTTTTTCCGCTTCCCGAAATTGCTTGATAAGTACAAATTGAAGCTTCTTTAACTCCGTATTCTTTAAGTGCGTTAAAGAATGGAACATAGCTTTGGATCGAACAGTTAGGTTTTGTTACTATAAATCCTTTTTCAGTTCCAAGACGTTTTCTTTGAGCTGGGACAACATCAAGGTGTGCTGAGTTGATTTCTGGAATAATCATCGGCACATCATCTTTATTTCTATTTGCTGAGTTATTAGATACAACTACTACTTCGCGTTTAGCGTAATCTTCTTCAAGTTTGATTAATGCTTCTTTATCCAAGTTGATTGCGCAAAATACCATGTCAATCCCTTCAGAAACTTCATCAATTTTGTATAAGTCTTCTACCAGTAATTCTTTTGCATATTCTGGAATAGCTTGGTCTAGTTTCCAGCGTCCGTCCATTAGTTCTGAGTATTTTTTTCCTGCAGAACGAGGAGATGCTGCTAATTTTACAACATCAAAGTATGGATGATTTTCTAATAATAGTAATAGGCGTTGACCTACCATTCCTGTTGCTCCTAATACGGCTACTTTTGATTTTTTCATTTTAATTTCTCCTTTATATCGAATAGTTTTTGAAAACTTTTTTTGAAATAGATTAATCTATTACTAGAGTTCCGTTTGTATCTACTTTTAATAGTATAGGTTGCCATTTATATTCAAGTTTGGCAAGTTCAGTTTTAATTTTTTCTATATTATTTTCATCAGCAACAATGTTCATAAGTGTTGAACCACTTCCTGAAATAAAGAATGCTGAGCTATCTATTTTTTGACAGATATTACGTACTTTATCATATTCATGAATAATTTCTTTACGATATGGTTCATGAATCTTATCTCCCATAACTTTTTTTAGTAAGGGAAGATTATAAGTTTCAAATGCTTTAATTACTGCACCTAAACGTGATAGTGAGTACAATGCATCTTTTAGTAAAATTTCTTTTGGCATAACTTTACGAGCTTCTTCTGTCGAAGTTTCAAAGTTTGGAATAAGTGCTAAAAAGTTAAAGCGTTCATCTACATTGTAAGTAACGGTTACAGCCTCGTTATCATCAGTTGTGCAAGAAGCGCTTAAGTTACCAAAGATTGCTGGTGATACATTATCAGGATGTCCTTCAATCTCGTTCGCTATAGTAAAGATTTCTTGTCTATCTATTGGTGTATTTGTAAGTAAGTATGCTCCATAAATACCTCCGACAACACAAGTTGAACTACTACCCAAACCACGGGAAATAGGGACATCATTTTGAATAGAAATTTTCACACCAGGAATAGTTTTTCCAAGTTTCTCTAATGTAGTAAGTAAAGATGTATAAACTAAATTGTTTTCGTTGGCGAAGCGTTCTTCAAATCCGACGAACTCAACACCATCTTCTAGTAGTTCAAAGTCAAAAGTTGTATAAAGATTTAACGCAATACCCAAGCTATCAAAACCACAACCAACATTTGCCGATGTAGCAGGTACTCTTACTTTTGCCATTATAGTTCACCTAATTTCTCTAATATGTATTTTTTCATATCTTCTTTATTAATTACATCTTTATGTCTAATTTCTTTTTTATCTAAACCTTGTAGATTTTCAGGGATATCTACTTTAGTTTGTTCGTGTAATTTCTCCATTAAAGTAAATTCATCTTCGTTAGAAGGTATGTTTAATGAAGAATAAACACTTTCTGTGAATTTGTATGGAGATGCTGTTGATAAGACGATATTAGCATGATTTTTATCCAAGTTATCTAGTAAGACTTTATAAGCAACAGCGGTATGTGTATCAAGTAAATAATTATCTTTATTGTATATTTTCTTAATAATTTCTTTTGTATCTTCGTCGGTAGTATATCCTGCTTGGAACTTTTCCTTTATAATAGAAAGAATTTCTGGTGTAACTTCGAAACGTCCAGTTTCTTTTAAGTCTTTCATAAGATGTGCTATATATTCATTATTACGACCACTTACATAGTAAAGTAGTCTCTCTAAGTTACTTGAAATAAGAATATCCATACTTGGCGAAACTGTTTTAAGGAAATCTCGGTTTTTGTCATATACTCCTGTAGTTAAAAAGTCATATAGTACGTTGTTATTGTTACTTGCACAAATCAGTTTATTAATAGGTAAGCCAATTTGCTCCGCGTAGTAACCAGCTAAAATATTACCGAAGTTTCCTGTTGGAACAACGAAATTCACTTTATCTCCTAGGTTTATTTTCTTATTATTAACTAGATCAAGATAAGCTACTACATAATAAACTACTTGAGGAATAAGTCGGCCGATATTGATTGAGTTTGCACTAGATAGTTTAATATTTTTTTCTAGTAGTTGTTTTTTGAACTCATTATCTACGAATAATTCTTTAATACCACTTTGAGCATCATCGAAGTTTCCATGAATAGCACAAACTTTTGTATTTTTTCCTTCTTGAGTTTGCATTTGAGTTTTTTGAACAACACTTACTCCGTCGTTAGGATAGAATACCATAATTTTCGTCCTATCTACATCTTTGAAACCTTCTAATGCAGCCTTACCAGTATCTCCGCTTGTTGCAGTTAAAATAAGTATGTCATTTTTATCATTAACTTTTGTTAAGGCTGTTTTAGTAAGTTGTGGTAAAAGTGATAATCCAACATCTTTGAAAGCACTTGTTGGCCCTTTGAATAATTCAAGGACATATCCATCACTCAGTTCTACTAATGGTGTAATTTTTTCATGAGAAAATTTTCCACGATAGGCATTTTCTACACAATTTTTAATTTCTTCATCTGTAAAATCAACAAAAAGTTTTAATACAGCTTCTGCCACTTGATAATAATTTTTGTCTATTAAGTTGTTTAAATCTATTTTTTTTTCTCCTAGATCTCTTAAAACAAATAAACCACCTTCTTCACTAAGTCCTTGAAGAATGGCTTCACTAGGATTTATTTTCCTATTTCTATCTCTTGTACTTTCGTAAAACATATAAAATCTCCTTGCTTTATCGTTGTATATATGATACAATGTTCTTTGTAAAAATACAAGTGTTTTTTGTAAAAAGAACATAAAAAAATTATATAACATTAATTTTACACTAAATTTTATAATAAAAACAGCAGAAAGTTGCAAAAGGTTATAGTTTTTATTGAATAAAAGCTATATAATTATAGGTAAATAATTTTTCTTTAAAAACTGAGTAGAGTTTTAATTAATGCTGCTTAAAATTTAGTTAGGAAAATCTTTAGGAGCGAGGAACAATATTATGAAAATAGCGATATTAGGATATGGAACAGTTGGTAGTGGTGTTTACGATATTATTACTAACGGTAAAACAGCGGAATTAAAAAATATTGAAGTAAAAAGTGTGTTTGCTAGAAGTCGTGATAAGATGCATTTAGCAACAGACGATTACAATGAGATTATAGAAGATAATGAAATTTCTGTTGTTGTTGAGTGCTTAGGTGGAATTAACCCAGCTTATGAGTTTATTAAAAAAGCATTAGAGAATAAAAAACATGTTGTTACTGCGAATAAAGCAGTAGCTGCGAAATATTTGGACGAGTTTTTAACATTAGCAGAAGAAAATAATGTGAAATTTATTTTTGAAGCAAGTGTAGGTGGTGGTATTCCATGGTTAGTTAATCTAGAAAGAACACGTCGTGTTGATATAATCAAACGTGTTTATGGAATTTTTAACGGGACTAGCAATTACATTTTAGATAATATGTATAGAAATAATGCAGAATTTGCTTCTACATTAAAAACTGCACAAGAGCTAGGTTACGCAGAAGCTAATCCAAGTGCTGATATTGATGGTGGGGATGTTGTTAACAAAATAATTTTAAGCAACGCTTTAGCTTTTGATATCCATATAGATAGTAATTTTCCAACATATTCTATGAGAAATATTGTGAAAAATGATATAGATTACTTAAAAAAATATGATTATGCGGTTAAGTATATCGGTGAGACTAATGTAGAAGATAATAAATATGAAACTTCTGTAATGCTATCTATTTTTGGTAAAGATTCTCAAGAAGCAGCTGTACCACTTAATAATAATATTATAACATTAGACGGTTCATTTATTGGTGAATTGAAGTTCTTTGGACAAGGTGCTGGCAAACTTCCAACTGGTAATGCGATTGTACAAGATATAGTAGATATTTATTTAGATGTACCAAGAAGAGATATGGTTATTAAAAATGAATTGAGTTATTCAGATGAACTTACTAAGAAAAAATATCTAATTAGATCAGAAGTTCAGCTTAATACTGAATTAATAAAAAAAGTAGAACATTATGAAGGAAACTTCTATATGGAAACTAAAGAAATTACATTAAAACAACTTAAATCTTTAGTAGCAGAAGTAGAAGCCAAGGATGAAAAATATTTAATAGCGAAATTCCACTAATAATTATTTTAATAAAAGATAGTTTATGAGGGATATGCAGGAAATTGTAACTTTGAAGAGGAGATAAGATGGTAAAAGTAGCAAAATTTGGTGGTAGTTCAGTAGCTAGTGCTGAACAGTTTAAAAAGGTTAAAAATATAGTAGGATTAGATGACGCACGCCGTTTTGTAGTAGTTAGTGCGGTAGGAAAAGCAAATAAAGAGGATAATAAGGTTACAGATTTATTATATCTTTGTTATGCACACACAAAATATAATATTAACTTCGATAATATTTTTAAAATGATTGAAGATAAGTTTATAGGTATTAAAGAAGAGCTAGGACTTAATTTTGATATAGAAGGCGAACTAGCAAGATTAAAATCAGAAATTGGCAAAGGTATTGATGAAGAGTATTTGGTTAGTCGTGGTGAGTATTTGACAGGGCTTTTAATGGCTGAATACTTGGATTATCATTTTGTTGATGCAAAAGATTTAATTTTCTACAATTATCAAGGTGAGATTGATTTTCCAAAAACACAAGAGGCGTTTGATAAAATTGTTAGGGAGTACGACAGGGTTCTTATTCCAGGGTTTTATGGTAGTCTTCCAAACGGTGAAGTAAAAATTATGACGCGTGGTGGAGGAGATGTTAGTGGAGCTATTATAGCGAATATCGCTAATGCAAAAGTTTATGAAAACTGGACAGATGTTTCTGGTATTTTGATGGCAGATCCTCGTATTATTTCTAATCCACATGAAATCAAGGTAATTAGTTATTCAGAACTTCGCGAACTATCATATATGGGAGCAAGTGTGTTACACGAAGAAGCAATTTTCCCGGTTCGTGATAAAGATATTCCTATCCAAATTAAAAATACAAATGCTCCTCATGTTGAAGGAACAATTATCAGTGATAATAAAGAAATCGGAGATAAACAGATTGTTACGGGAATAGCAGGGAAAAAAGATTTTTCAATTATAACTATTAAAAAACATCATATGGCTAATGAGGTGGGATTAATCGCGAGAACGTTAAAAATCTTTGAAGACTTTAATGTTAGTATTGAACATATTCCAAGTGGGATAGATTCATTTTCGATTGTTGTAGAGACTAGTAATATACGTCCGTTTATTTATGAGCTTGTTGCAAAAATAAAAAGTGTTATAAAACCTGATGAAATAAATGTTACCCATGATATTTCGTTAATTGCGACAGTAGGGGAAAATATGAAAAACTCTAAAGGATTATCTGGGCGTTTATTTAAAGCATTAGGAGAGGCGGGTGTAAATATCGCACTAATTTCACAAACTAACGATGAGATTAATATTATTGTCGGCGTTCATAATAGTGACTATGAAAAAACAATAAATACTATATATCAAGAATTTAAATAAAGTTTCAGACTTCCTAACTAGATTTAGTTGGGAAGTTTTTTTAGAACATGATATAATGAAAAAGTAAAGATTATTAAGAAATCTATTAAACTTTGTGAGGAAGATTTTATGAAAATATTACAAATACTTTGTCATCCAGATTATAATAATAACAATAGAATAGCTAATTTATTAGCAAATCTTGGAGAAAAAGAACTTAGAAAAAATAATTTTACGGATATTGAAACTTTAAACTTATACAATCCAGAATGCTATATTCCTATAATGGATAAAAATATGTTTAATTATGATGGTAAGGAGCTAACTAAAGGCGAGCAACAAGATAAACTTCGTCAAAAGGAACTGCTTAAACAATGGAAAAATGTAGAAGCTATTTTTATTTATATGCCGCTTCATAATTTTAATGTAGTGTCGAAATTTAAAGATTATATTGATAATATTATGATAGTTAATGAAACTTTTAAATGCGAAATAGAAACAATGTTAGGTCTGGATAATCCTGATAAGCAGGTGACGTTTGTTTTAACTAGTGGAGGAGAGTTTGATAGTCATATACAATATATTAATCTAGATTTTACAGTTCAATATGTTCGTGGAATATTGAGCCTTTTAGGTATTGAAAAAATGAAGTTAATTCGTGTTCAGGGTCTGGACTTAGCGCATAATAACAAAGATGCAATAGTAGAGGAATCAAAAGAAGAGTTAAAATCTTGGATAGCTGAATTTTCAAAGAAAAATAATTAGATTTGATTTGTAAGGAGGAATAATAGTGAACGGACAAATGTTTCAAATTGCAGGGCTAGTGGCAGCAGCTAAGAATGCACTGCAAAGTAATAATCAAATTAAATATAATCCAGAAAAATATGTAAATAGCATTAGCTTCAAATTTTTAATTTTAGGAACAGAAGATTATATTGTATATAATTCATCGGAGTGGTTTGAAAAATTAAAAGAATTTGGTTTAGTGGACATAAAATTACTTTGTCCAATTTCTGTAAAAGATAGAAGTATTTTAGGTTTTTCTAATACTACGCAAAGTTCAATTCTTTGTTTTTTTGAAAATGGGAAGGTAACGTATTTTATACCGAATTGGGAATTTGATAATAAACATCAACAATGGAATATTATGTATAAGGAGTACGAGTGGACTAATCCACCAGAAGGTAAACCCCGTTATGAGGATAACAGTGATTCTTTTAGAAAGGTGTTACTTCAGATTAAAGATTTGGCTGTAAAAATAGATTGTGAAAATTTTGCTAATATTTTTGAATTTGCAATACAAAGTTTGGATGGGAAAAATGAAGGAATAGACAAGGAGTATGGTTTGGAATTACCCCAAATCCCATCACAAAATCTAAAACTTTTTGAAGCTGCGAGTCGAGCAGATGTTTTTGGTGCTATGGGATCTTGGAATGACAGTCCACCATATATGGCTCAGGATAAAGGGCTAGGGGAAGAATATGATATTTTATCTGATGAACTATTAAAAAATATTCGCTTAGCAATTTTATATTCTATTAATGAATGGTAATTATGTTTTGAAAATGTAATTAATCGTTAAATAGTCTAGTAGTTATGGAGGGTAGATAAGATGAATTTACTGGAGAATATTAGAGCGAATAAAGAATTAAATGAACTACTTATGAGGGAATGTGATATTTATTTTTACAAGGAAGAACAAGAGATTGAGTTTTCAAGTAATTAACGACGTCAGTCATACCTTGACCTGTAAACACTATGTTAGCTGTGTTTGTTGAATATCCGTAAACGGCTTGAGTTATGTCGTTGTAATAAATATTGACGCAACCACCTAATGTTAACCCAGTATTGTAGAAATTACGTCCTTTCCCTTTCTCGAAATCGTTGATATCATAATGAAACTTCTCGGTCATAACCTCATTTAACACATCAGCTAATTGCTCACTTGGGAATGAGAAGCTTAACCAGTCAATTTTATAACTATTTTCTTGAGGGGTGTAAATGTCGAATGCTTTTCTTGTGACGTCACTTATAACGTCAACACCTTCTAATTGTTTTGGGTTGGTTTTGTCCTTGGTAACCCCCTTATTAGTATAGGAGGTTACCAAGGATTTCAGCTGTTTTTTATGAATCCTTAACGTTCATACTTAACTACCTTCGTTTCTTCAACTAAATAGTCAAATCCGTCTAACTTATATCCCTTACCATTGATTTGATAAATATCAAAATCTTTTACTATTATTTTATCTTTTAGCACAACCCTAACTTGTCTAGATGTTGGGTATTCGCTAAATATGTATACATATCCACTAGCAGTAGCTTCTTTTAAAGCCTTTCCTGATGCGTCTTTCATTCCAACACCAGTAACAGGGTCTTTGATAGTTGCAAAATACTCTTTCGGCACGTCAGAAGCACCTAAATATACACCAGTAATATCTTTAAATTCAGTTAAATTAACTGATTTTTTCTTTTTGATTAAATCTAAATCTAATTTTGGAGCAGCAGACAAAGGTCTTTCTCCTATAGTTTTTATGTTTTTCATAACAAAAAAATTCCTTTCTTCAAGCAACGCTCGACCAAAGGAATTTTTCTATCTTTTTCTTAAATATATTTTTTAACCTAAATTGATTGACAAATCATCTTTTTATCTATAAAATATATGTATATCAGTTAAGAAATAATAGGAGCAGAACCTTTGGCGAGATGATGCCCTTTTTCTTTTAAGTATTATTATAAAGGTATTTGCATTTTTTTTGCAAATGCTTTTTTTTTATAAATCTAAACGCATAATTATATCTGAATCATCAGTAGGTTTACGTTTAGCCGGTGCAACTAATACATTCGTTTCTAAGAACTTAGTTAAGTCAGGCAATTCATCAATATCACATTTTTGAATTTTTGAAAGAAACAATTTTATATCAGCCACATTAATTTCTGAACTAATATTAGAATTCTGAATAATGCTACTCAAAATAAGTCCATCTTCAGTATTTTCCAACACAGCTGTCAGATAAGCCTCATCTGAGTTGTTTGCTAGTAATGTCATAAGATACTTGTTCTCTATATCCATCTAAATCTCCTTTCTTTATTACTTACTACATCATCTCGACGTTGTATAATAATATTACCATCGAATCACAAATTTGTCAATAGGCAAAAAACGAAGTTTCCACAAAAACCTTTATATGAACCGCACTTGCCCCTGCCGGCTCACTGCAAAGCCGTTTTTTAATATTTTTATTATTGAAATGTGAATCGATAAATGGTATAATTAATAAGTAATTAAAAAGGAGGAGATAATATATGCAACAAGAAAGAACTATCAATGAACTAATTTCACATTTAATATTTAAGTACAAAATAAAAATTAAGGAACTTGATGAAAAAAAACTTAAACACAAAATTCGAATGAAAATATATCGTGTTATAAATTCTGATGATGATTTGTTAGAAAAATATAATAAATTCCCAGAAAAACCTATTGCAAAAACTAAGGCTAAAATTTTACCACACGAATTTTGTCTAGAAATAGAAAAAAGAATATTAAAATACTTATTATCTTTTTCTGAAATAGATATTAACGACTATAACTTAACCAAAAATGTGATGGAAAATAAAAATGATAACTCTTTTATTTTTGATTTACTAATCAAAAATAATGTCAAAATTCCTACTGATGATATGTTGTTAAATAAAGGTCAAATAGACCATCAATTTAAATTAAATTTATTTCTAGAACATTTATTTTATGACAAATTTGAATTTAATGAGTATGACTACATTATAGATGTTATTGCCTATCAAAGATTTTTAGAAGATGATAATTATTTCGAAAATAATGAGTACGATTATGCGGTTTACGATGTCGTTAAAGCTGTTACTAAACTTAGAAATCCTCATAAATACTATTTCTCTAGAAAAAAAGAATAAATGAATTTATTAGCTTGCCTGTCAATCAAGGTCGGAGAGTATTTTTTTTTAGATCACTACGTGAACTTAAAAAAAAATCTTCCTCCTTGCTCCTTGACTGACGTCATTTTTGCTGTCAATTCGCACTGCGAAGCAGACGGAATTAACTAAGTTAATCCGTTCTGCTTCTTGTTTGAATTATACAACAAAAAATTGTATTGTTATCTTATTTTTAAAAGATATTTGCTCAGTTCCGGAATTAAGCTGATTGAACTTCGAATAAAAAAAGAACTAGCCTTATGATATGTACTCCCTTTTACTGGACAAACCAGTAGAAGGGGTATTATTATGCGTTATAGTTATGAATTTAAAATAAAATGTGTTGAGTTGTATGAAAGAGGAGAACCTGATGGAGTATCGTACAGTAGATTTATACGTAACATAAGGATATGGAAAAGAATGGTTGATTCATCAGGAATAGCTTCCTTACAACATAAACCACAAAATAAGAATTGGAGTCCAGAAGAAAAACTAGTATTAGTTTCCAAAGTTTTAGCTGGAGATTCATATAGTTGTGTGGCACTAGACAATGAAATAAACTCTGGGATGTTATATAGTTGGGTTCAAAAATATAAAGAAAAAGGTTATAATGGACTAGTAAATAAGAAAAAAGGAAGACCAAGGAAGGTACCTATCATGAAAGAAAACAGTAGTCCTAAACCACTAAAAGAATCAGAAAGAGAAGAATTAATTAGATTACGCGCAGAAAATCAATTTATTAAAACGGAAATCGAAAATC
>ERZ773197.2418-NODE-2418-length-11828-cov-6.089017_pt1 | contig 11828 bp, 4 predicted proteins | sample MGYA00580999_ERZ773197 | MGnify/ENA primary metagenome ERZ773197 (study PRJEB29015, sample SAMEA2738166) | human oral metagenome | biome: human oral; feature: human-associated habitat; material: saliva | place: China | collected 2185 ... | reverse complement strand
GAAATTAAGAAGAAAAGAAAATAAAACCTTTTGCAAGATGGAATTCCATTTTCAAAAGGTTTTTTTGTATTCTATTACTAATGGTCTTTAAAATCTAGTGGATAAGTTCTTCATGGCCAGGTTCAGTTTCTACATTAATTTCCAATTTTTCTATAAAGTATTTTTACTTTCACATTCTGATGAAAAAAATAAAATCGCCCATCTCGTTCACTTCTGCAAACTCCTTGAATTTTTCCGATAATAATCCATATCATTATTTTTGGAGGTCAATCATGAAATATGGATATGCGAGGATTTCGACAAAGGGACAAAAGCTGGATCGGCAGTTGCAAGCCTTGGAAGAAGTGGGGTGTGAGAAAATTATCACAGATAAGGAATCGGGAAAAAGTTTTGCTCGTAAGGGTTACCGGCGTTTGTCGAGACAGTTACGCGGGGGAGACGAGCTATACATCAAATCGATTGATCGCTTGGGTCGCAACTATGAAGAAATTATTGAACAGTGGCACTTTCTAACTGTCAAAAAAGAAATAGAAATCATAGTCCTTGATTTTCCCTTGCTCAACACGAAGGAGCAGGTCAATGGTCTAACAGGGAAGTTCTTATCAGATCTGGTCCTTCAAATTCTTAGTTATGTGGCACAAGTAGAGCGCGAGAATATCCGAAAACGTCAACAAGAAGGTATTCAAATTGCAAAAGATAAGGGTGTTCAGTTTGGTAGGAGAAGCTTGGAAATATCTGATGATGCTAGAGAGATCCTTGAGAGCTATCGCAATGGAGAAATCTCCTCGCTTAGAAAATGTGCCAAACTAATCGGAGTGAGCCATATGACAGTGGCTAAGTGGATCAAGGAGTTAGAATAAATGTAGATCCCTGGTCAAGAGCGCAAATGGGACTAAAGTGATTATGATTTTCTTCTATTGGATGATCCAACTCAGTGATATCACCTTTTAAGGAACTGTCTTCTCTGACCGTGAAAGAGTTACGATTGGTTCATAAATTGGAAAAGATGTATAAGGCAGGGGCTTTTGATGAGTAAGAACAGTGATCGATTTTAGTAGTATAGCGGAATTCTTGCTAGATGATATGAAGGAAGAAGATTTTCCAGATCTAGCAAGTTTTCAGGATTGCGAAAGAGAGATCGTAGATAAATGGGATGATATAGAAGGAACATAAAAACAGTAGATCGTAAGGTAAAAAAACCTAACGGTCTACTGTTTTTTAGTTGAGTGACAGCTTATAAAATATCAAAAAAATGAATACAAAGGGCAAAAAAACAAAATAAACATTTGATGTATAAAATGTTTATTTTTAGAAAACACGAACGATTCTTGTATTGTATCATTTTTTTGTCTTTTTTCTAGGGAATTTTGTAAAAATATGTATAGTTTCATTTACATAATAGTTTGATTCATAAAAACCCTCTAACTAGTATTATATACCTTCAGTAAAAAATTGTATACTTTAATTTACAATTGTGGGAAGTGAAGACCCTTAATAAATTTAAGGAGTATTCCATATGAAGAAGAAGTCAATGGATTGGTACAAGCAACAACAGCGTTTTTCTGTTCGTAAGTACCATTTCGGTGCAGCGAGTGTTCTTTTGGGGACCGTTTTGGTCTTTGGTGGAGCACAGGCATCTGCGGATGAGGTGACAGCACCAGCTACACCTAGCACTGAATCGACTACTGCCACTAGTGCAGAAACGACTACAGCTAGTGAGGGAGCACCAGCTGTTCTTACAGCAAGCGAAGCAACGCCAGCTAGTCTAACAGCCAGCGAAGCCTCTTCGTCAACTGAAGCCACTAGTCTTGATAAAGGGGCTCTTCAAGTCGCCCTTAGCCAAGCCAAAGCCTTGGACATAAGTAACAAAACGAGTGAAACGGTTGCGATCTTGTTGGCGCAAATTGAACATGCTCAAACCGTTCTTAACACAGCAACCAGTCAAGAAGAGTTGAATCAAGCAGTGGCAGATCTCCAAGCTGCTCAAGCACAATTGGCAGATAAACCAGCCGAAGAAGGTAGCAAACCAGTTGCAACTACCACAGAAGCTACTCAACCAGCTGTAACCCCAGTTAGTACTAACTCTAATACCTCAGCTAGTAGTGAAGCTGTTAGTCAACCGATCGAAAAGGCAACTGGTGAAGAAACTGTGACACAACCAAGTCGTAGTAGACGGTCACGGAGAGACCTATCAGCAGTTTCAGCTACTCCATCAGCAACTTCAGTAGCAACTACACCAGTAATACCAACACTAAATGAAAATATTCCAGTAAATGGTGCAGATACAAAACCAGCTGAAAAGCAAGCGATCAATGATGAAAATGCTCGTCGCCAAGCAGATTATAATAACGCGATGGATCATTTCAATTCTGAAACTGCTCGAATCACCGCTGAAAACGCTCGCAAAGAAGCGGAATACAATGCTGCTAAACAACAGGCTGCAAATTACAAAAATAATTTGGTGTTCGCCAAAGGATCTGAACCGAATGCAGTTACTAAGTTAAGTTCTGACGGCCCCCTATCTGGCCATGCTTATACTGATACGACTAATCGTTGGATGACAATAGGAGACAGAGATCAAACTTATACCATTGAGTATAGTAATCTGCAAAATTCTTCTTATGCTGGAAGAAAAATAAGCAAGGTTGTTAGAACATACACAGTACGTAGAGCTGACTTTCATAAGCACGGTCACTCTTCCGATACAATAGATCCAGAAATTTATTTCCCTAACGACCCAACTCTTGAAGTGCACAATTCTGACACGATGCAACATTTTGAAGCAGATGTGACATTAAAATTTTACTATGAAGATGGGTCTGAAGTAGTTTTTGATCAAAATAAACCGGCTATTTTTTCATTGTATGGTATAAATGCTCGTCCAAATGGAAATGAAAGAGTAAAAAACGTCAGTGGCATTGTACCAGTCAATGGTTCAGAAATCATTTATTATCCTGAGGATGGTAGTTATCACTCTAGAGTTGCAATTGATGATAACGATAGCGAAGGTGGTCTTAATGGAGTTGCTGTATCTAGCTGGGATCAGATTGGAAGTGGAAGGGAATACATAGGCGCTCTTGCTTTTGTGGCTTCAGGAAATTCAGTTTCCTATACAGAGCAACATAGAAATTACCATGGAGCAACGGGTGTTGGTATTGCCACAATAGCAAGTGTTGATGCTCGAGTTCAAGTAAATGCTCCTGAACCACCAGCTCCAGTATATGAAACATTGCCAACTCAACCTACAGCTCCAACATTTTTAACCGTTCCTAATCGTTTAGACTATAGTCCAATTGGTCATGATGTAGCTGCTCACCATAATGATGTGATTGGAGTGGATAGTGTCCTCACAAATAAAGGAGATATGCCTGCGGGAACTACGTTCGTTTGGGAAACTGCTCCAGATACAACTACTCCAGGAAATAAGAATGCTACAGTATTGATTACTTATCCAGATGGATCTCAAGACAGATTGCCAGTTTCAGTTTATGTCATCCCACAAAAAGATGAGTACGAACCAATTGGTAAAAATTTGGAAACATTTGATAGTATTATGCCAAATGTTCATGATGCTATTACTAACGAAAGTGAATTTCCTTCAGGAACAACTGTTGCTTGGGATAAAGCACCAGACCCACAAAAGGTTGGTTACCAAGATGCGACAATTAAAACTACATATCCAGATGGTACGTCTGATGAAACAACCATTAAAGTCAAAGTGATTCCTGTAGATAGAGATCTTGATGGTGTAGAAGACCATATTGAACGTGAAGATGGAACAGACCCATTGAATCCTGATACAGATGGTGATAGCGTAAACGATGGTCAAGAAAAGAAGGATAAAACAAATCCATTGGATCCAGATACAGACCATGACGGACTTAATGATGGTGAGGAAAAAACATACAAAACAGATCCGCTAAATCCGGATACTGATGGTGGTGGAATCAAAGATGGCGATGAAGTACATCGTGGTTCAAACCCACTTGACGTTCAAGACGACTACATTCCTAAAGGTCAAGAAGTTCCTGCAAAACATGGAGAAACCCCAGATCCATCAAAAGGTATTGCAAACAAGGATGAAATGCCCGCTGATACTAAATATGAGTGGAAAGATAAGCCAGATACCTCAACACCAGGTGATAAACCAGCGACAGTTGTAGTTTCACTTCCAAGTGGAGTAATTAAAGAAGTCCCAGTAACTGTTAAGGTAATTCCACAATCAGATGAGTACGATCCAAAGGGCCAAGATGTTCCTGCAAAACACAATGAAACTCCAAATCCAGCAGATGGTATTGCTAATAAAGGTGATTTGCCAACTGATGCAAATTATGTGTGGAAAGACAAGCCAGATACCTCAACACCAGGTGATAAACCAGCGACAGTTGTTGTGAAATATCCAGATGGCACAAGTGAAGAAGTCCCAGTAACTGTTAAAGTGATTCCACAATCAGATGAGTATGATCCAAAGGGGCAAGAAGTTCCTGCAAAACATGGAGAAACTCCAGATCCAGCTAATGGAATCGCTAATAAAGATGACCTTCCTAAAGGAACTACTTATGCCTGGAAAGATAAACCAGATACAACTACACCAGGTGAAAAGCCAGCAACAGTCATTGTAACTTATCCAGATGGCACAAGTGAAGAAGTCCCAGTAACTGTTAAAGTGATCCCACAATCAGATGAGTATAATCCTCAAGGACGTGACTTCAGTGTTCGTTATAAGGAAACACCAAACGTTGTGGCAGGTATTGCTAATAAAGACGAATTACCTACAGGTACGAAATTTGATTGGAAACAAACCCCGGATACAACTAAAATTGGCGATCAAAAAGCTACTATTGTTGTAACCTATCCTGATGGTACAAGTGAGGAAGTCCCTGTAAAAGTAACGGTTTTACCAGTTGACGCAAATCATGATGGTATTCCGGATCATGAACAAGATCCAAATGCTACCGAGGCTGATAAACATGGAATTAAGATTCCAGATGAAAAAGTTCCGGTTGACGATGTGAAGAACTTGACTCCAGATGAAAAGAAACAAGTAGAAGACAATGTCAAGAAAGCAAATCCAGATTTGCCAGAGGGTACAAAAGTTACAGTTGGACCAGATGGTACAACCACAGTAACATTCCCAGATGGATCAACAAAAGATATCGATGGAAGTGATCTTGTTCGTCCGAAGGATAAACCAGAAATCAAAGTACCAACCGATAAGGTCCCAGTTGATGATGTTAACCACTTGACTCCAGATGAGAAGAAACAAGTAGAAGACAACATCAAGAAAGCTAACCCAGATCTACCTAAGGATACTAAGATTGATGTGGCAGATAATGGTACGGCAACGATCACGAAACCAGGTGAAAAACCAGTCACAATTCCAGGAAGTGATCTTGTACGTCCTAAGGTTGCACCTAAGGGGCAAGATATCACTGTAAATAAAGGTGATAAACCTGATCCGGCAGATGCTATTGTGAACAAAGATGAGCTTCCGAAAGGAACAAGCTATGCATGGAAGGATAAACCAAATACAAGTTCATTAGGCAATAAGCCAGCAGTTGTAGTTGTCACATTCCCTGACGGTAGCAGTGTTGATGTTCCTGTAGTGGTGAAAGTTGTTCCTCAATCTGACCAATTTGATCCAAAAGCTGGGGACAAGGTTCCTGTATCAGATACAAACAACTTAACTGATGCTGAAAAAGACAAAGTTAAAGATGCGACTGAGAAGGCCAACCCTGATTTGCCTAAAGGTACTAAGATTGAAGTTGGAAAAGACGGTACTGTAACCATTACATATCCAGATGGATCAAAAGATTCAATTCCTGGATCAGATACAGTAAGTCTTAAACCAGATGCGGATCGTTATACACCAAAAGGCCAAGATGTACCTGTGAAACAAGGTGAAACGCCTAAGGCAGAAGACGGTATTGCTAATAAGGGTGATTTACCTAACGGAACCAAGATCGAGTGGAAAGAAACACCGGATACTTCTAAAGTTGGTGATCACAACGCAACCATCGTCATCACTTACCCTGATGGATCTAAAGATGAAGTTACTGTGACAGTGAAAGTGTCTCCAAATGCCAATAACAATGGTCATAACGGAAACAATGGCGCTCATGGTAATGGAAACAGTGGTTCTCATAACAATGGAACAAAGGGTGACCAAGGTCGAGGCGACAAAGACAAGAAAGATCAAGCTGGTAAAGATACCAACAATGGACTTGACAAGCTCTTTAGCAATAGTGGAAATGGCTCAGCTAGTGGAGACCAATCTGGCGCTTCTCGTAAACAAGCACCAGCATTGCCAAACACTGGTGATGCCTCTAACCCAGCTATGGCCCTTGCCTTTGCAGCCCTTCTTGGTGGAACAGCTCTTGCCATGAAGAAACGCAAAAAAGAAGAAGAGGAGTAAAAGTTCCTTGAACGAAAGGTTTGAGAGGATAGGGACTAGTATCCCCAACCTCTCCCAACTTTTCTCTTCACTGTGTCTAGACTCTCCACCAAAATAAACTCCCAAGATCAGTTTATCAACCCTATTTATCTTAGGGTGAGGCAGATAGCTTTTCAATGCAGTCTTTTCACTTCAAAAGAATGATGACAGGTATTCTTTTTGTGGAGTGTAGACCTAGACCACCTATTGTTAGGAGTGGAGAAAGAGAACCCTGTGGTGGCAGGTCTCTTTCTTCGCCCCTATTTTGGCTTTTAAAAGGATAATAAGAAAGTTGAAGTCGTTTTAACTGTCAAAATATAGCAATGAAGAATAAATTTACAACAGATGAAAAAGAATAGGAACAGAGAAAGGAGGCACCTGTGAATCATCTCACACAAGTGGTCACTCTTAGTGTGATCGATATTGAGACTCAAAAGGAAGTTGAACGCAGGATTATTGAAAGCCCCAGTGTCTTTAATCAAGAGCTAGAAACCAATCGTTGGTTCAATAAAGGTTACAGTGTGGAACGCATTGTTAAGGAAGAAAACGGGACGAATCTATCGGTTACTATCTACCTGCGGGTCAAAGAAGTGCTTGTTTTTCCCAATGAATTTAAACGGGCAGGCGATAAGGTAGATGCTATGCTAGATCTAACTTGGCCTCAAGGCGTGGATCAAAAAGATCTCAATGCAACCTATGAACGTATTGTTTCCTTTACCTATGAGGATGGACGCAAGGTATTTGAGCCAGTGTTGGATCAGATTAAACTGACACGAACAGCTTTGGTCAACTTTGTGACGGGAGAAATCAGTTATCTTCCTTGGAAATCTTCAACAGGCTACATGGCTTTCCCAGATGTGTCTGTACCGGCTCTTCCTGGTTATACAACAGATAAAGACTTGGTCAAGGGGGTAGAAGTCCTCAAACTTAAGACGGAAAAACTTGAAAGCAATGTCGTTTATAAACGTCAAAAGCACTTGATCACTATTCAAGTTGTCGAGGAAGGAACAGATACTATCCTACGAGAAGAAGAGTTTGAAGGAAAAACGGGTGATGCGATCCGTTATCCGATTCAAGATTTGATTACTCGCTTCGTTGCTAAAGGCTATGAGTTAGTGCACAATGATCTGGATACCACACAGTTTATTCAAGTAGATGGTCCGAGAAACTTCCAAATGATCATGAAACAACGAGTGGTGGATTTGGATCAGCAGGAGAATTTTCCCGAGGTTGGGAAAGCTGTATATCCAGAGATAAAGGGGAGTCTCAAGTGGCCTAAGGGAACTGGTGAGGAGTACCTTCACAAAGTAGTCCGTAGAAGTATTCACTATACCTACGAAGATGGAAGCGTCGCGCTCCCATCGGTTGAACAGGAGTCCCATTTCTACCGCAGTGCTCGGGTTAATCTAGTGACGGGTAAAGTTATCTATGGACCTTGGCAAGGAGAGACTATGGATTTCCCAGCCGTTGAAGCTCCTAAGATCTCTGGTTTTCTGGCTAAGCCTCGTATGGTTCCTCAACTGAGCCAGCTCAGTCCCTCTCGAGACAATCGAGTAGAAACGATCGTTTATACTAAGATCATCCAAAAGATTGTGATTGAGTTTGTGGAAGAAGACGATCAAGTACTTGAAAAAATTCAACTAGTCGGAAGATCCGGTGATCCTATCTATTTCCGTCCAGATGAGAAGATTGAGACTTTTGCTTCCAGAGGATATGAGTTGGTTTCTAGCGACTTCCCAGACAATGGGATATTTGGGTCAACAGATGGCGAAGTGGTGACTTATTCCATTCGCTTAAAAGCTCGTACTCTTTTAGTGACAGCGGATCATCCGCAAGTGGCGGGAACTCCTGTGGAGAAATCAGGAGAAAATGGTCCTTTCTGGCCTAAAGGTGTGGAAGAGGATGATCTTCTTCGTAAAGTTGAGAGACAGGTTCATTTCCGTTATGAGGATGATAGTGAGGTAGCCCCTAGTAAGAGTGATTACCTAATCTTTAGGCGTAGTGCCAAGGTGAATCTTGTTACAGGAAAAGTTAGCTACTTAGATTGGGATCCAGCACAACAGGTTTTTCCGGCTGTCGAGTTGCCTCAAATAGATGGTTGTAGCACAGATCGAGCGCAGATTGAAGAGACCACTGTTACTCCTGCCTCTGCTCAACAAGAAATCACCGTTTACTACAATAAAGATGAAAAACCTTTGAGATTGCGAATTTACCATGATACCAAGGGTACGGTTTTAAGGGAGAAAGTGACCTATAGTCGGGAAACGGAAGATCTGACAAAAGAGCTCGAGGAGTTGTTACTACCTCTATTCGAGTCAGGTTATACTCTAACGAAACGGCAGAAGAAACAACCTTATGATCGAAAAGGAATGGAAATATCACTTCGAGTGGTCCCTGTAGTTGAGACGGTCACAGCTGATGAACCACATCGTGCCTTCTCTCCTGTAACGGGTTATCCACGACTGAATTGGCCAAGTGGACTTGAGCGTGATCAGTTGACTAAGGTGCTGAAACGTACGATTCGGTATGTGTATCGGGGTGAGTCTGAACCGTTTAAAGAAGAGGTTCAGGAATGTGTCTTGAAGCGTGCTGCTAAAGTCGTGTTAGCGACAGGTGCAGTGACCTATGGTAAATGGCAGACAACGACGGATGGCTTTTCTGAAGTAGTTTCTCCTAAAGTTGATGGCTACCAAGCAGATCAAGAGGTTGTACCAAAGCGTACTTTCAGTTTTGTCCGTTCTGATGAAGTGCTGAACGTTTATTATTGGCCTGTTGTAGGAAAGGTTACAATCGAATACCGCACGGAGGACAATGTTCTTGAAACGGATTCCTTGGTTGGGGCCTTGGGTGAGACGATTAACTATCGTTTGCTTACCTTCCCTGGCTATGAAGTGGTAAATTCTACTGTTCCTAAATCCTTGAGATTTGGCACTGAAAGTCAAAAATACCAAGTCATCCTGGAGCCAAAAAAGTTACTAGTGGATTACAATCATCCGCTTCCAGCCCATCAGTTCCAGATTATTGATGGAAAAAGTATTAGCTATCCACGAGGACTTGAACTTGAAGATTTAACCTACGTTAATCAGCGAATTATCCAGTTTCTTTCTGATACAGGAGAAGTCCTAAAGGACGGCATCATGCAAGAAAGTCGGGTTAGCCGAAAAGCCTCGCTCAATGTAGCAACCTTAGAGGTGGAATATGAATCCTGGCAGTCAGATGCAGGTTTTCCAGCTGTGATTTCTCCCTTGATTCAGGGGTATGAAACGGCACAGCAATTGATACCGGAATTGACCCCTGAGGTGGATGGTCAAAGACAAATCATTCGAGAAACGATCTACTATACTCCACGTCCTTTTCGTTTCTATGTACGTGTTGTTATGGGCGATCACTTGCTTGAAGAACTGACCTTGATCGTAAGAGCTGGGGAATTGCCAACTTATAGCTTGGACCAGCTAGTCGATGGTTATCAGAAACAGGGCTATGAACTCGTTGAGACTCAAGTGATCCGTGAGGAGGAATATGAACGGTTTGTAGACTTGATCCTAAAAGCGAAAGAAGTAGTGATTAGTCCAGATATGATTCGCAATCACTTTGCTGAATTTGATGAGGAATTAGCTCACTTCCTAGAGAAGATTCCAGCCCTTCGTCTTCATCAGGTTGAGCGTTCGATCAAGCGTACCATTCGCTATTTATCGACAGATCGGACAGAACTTGCGCCGGCCTTGATCAATCAAGTGATATTTGAACGTCAAGCTCGGGTAAATATGGTAACAAGCACTGTTCATTTTGAGGATTGGATGAGTAGTTATCCACTTTTTGATGCGACAGTCTCACCACTTGTACCAGGTTATCAAACAGATCAAGAGTTCATGACTAGTATTGAAGTCAAGAGCCCAGATGTGAGTGACATTGTAGAAGAAGTCATCTATAGCAAAGCTGATGCTTCTGTCGTGGTCGATAGTCCAGAATCTAGCAAAAAGATGGCAAGATCTAAGGTTGTTTCTCTACGAAAAGAAGAAAAAACGATAGAGAACAATCCACAGCCTGCGACGGTGGCACCAGAACAAGTGATTGATGAAACGAGTTCTACTCCTACTAAACAGCCTCAGGAAACTCCTAAACTGAGTTTCTGGCAACGATTTAGAAAACGCTTCTTCGGAGATGGAGAATAGAGTCGTAGTGCAGAGGGGCTGATTCAGGGATACTATCGTGTTCCTCCATCTAATGGGTGGATTGGTGATAAGATTTTAAGATTTCGAGTGAGAGTGGGACAGAAATCGGTAATTCGTTAGAATCCGATTTCGTCGTCCCACCTCCGCACAGTTGATTAGGTCGTCTTTGGAGGTTGAAAAGCGAACAAAGATGCCAATCAACCACTGCATCATGCTGTTATTCCTATCAAACATCAAAGACTGGACAGCTTTTGCCCAGCCTCTTTTCTTCTATTAAAATACTTTCTTCAAGACTTCAGCTAGTGTACTCACACCGACCACTTGGATACCTGATGGTGTCGTGATCCCCGTCAGAGAATTTTTAGGTACATAAATCTTGGTAAAACCGAGCTTAGCCGCTTCATTGATCCGTTGCTCGATCCGATTGACTCGGCGGACTTCTCCGGTCAAGCCCAACTCTCCAACGAAACACTCTTGCGGGTTGGTTGGCTTGTCCTTGTAGCTGGAAGCAATGGCTACGGCTACGGCTAGGTCGATAGCTGGTTCATCCAACTTGACACCACCAGCTGACTTGAGGTAGGCATCCTGATTTTGAAGGAGCAAACCCGCTCGTTTTTCTAGCACTGCCATGATAAGACTAGCCCGATTAAAATCAAGCCCCGTTGTCGTCCGCTTGGCATTCCCAAACATGGTCGGTGTCACCAAGGCCTGCACTTCTGCTAAAATCGGACGTGTCCCTTCCATTGTCACAACGATGGACGATCCAGTCGCCCCATCCAAACGTTCTTCTAGAAAGACCTGACTAGGATTGAGGACTTCGACCAGGCCACCTGATTGCATCTCAAAGATTCCGATCTCATTGGTTGAGCCAAAGCGGTTCTTGACTGCTCTCAGGATTCGGAAGGTGTGGTGGCGTTCCCCCTCAAAATAGAGCACCGTATCCACCATGTGCTCCAGCATCCGAGGACCAGCCAAGGTCCCTTCCTTGGTCACATGGCCAACGATAAAGATGGCAATGTTATTGGTCTTGGCCAGCTGCATGAGTTCAGCTGTTACCTCTCGCACCTGAGAAACTGATCCCTGTACCCCTGAAATCTCAGGAGACATAATGGTCTGAATAGAGTCGATGATGAGGAAGTTAGGCTGGATGCGCTCCACTTCTGCTCGCACGCTCTGCATATTGGTCTCAGCATAGAGATAAAACTCACTGTCGATATCCCCCA
>ERZ773197.2416-NODE-2416-length-11835-cov-15.114686_pt1 | contig 11835 bp, 8 predicted proteins | sample MGYA00580999_ERZ773197 | MGnify/ENA primary metagenome ERZ773197 (study PRJEB29015, sample SAMEA2738166) | human oral metagenome | biome: human oral; feature: human-associated habitat; material: saliva | place: China | collected 2185 ... | reverse complement strand
TGATGAAGAAAACAATGAAACAATATTCATTCGCATCGCAACTAAAGTCTTTGGCAGTCGTGTTCGGCATCGCCTTGACTTTCGCATCCTGCGCTAATGAGGATGTAGCACAGAACCCGACAAACCCAAATGATGATAACGACAAGAACCTAACAACTTTCGTAGCAGGCGACGAGGCAAAAACCCGTACGTCTTTGGATTATAACAGTAGCGATTTCTCTTGGGAGGCAGGCGACTATATCTACGTTAAAGACGACGATGGCATAATGAGAAAGAGTACGAACGCTCCAACTCAGAAGGTAGCCTCCTTCCGCTATAGAGTTCCTGGTAAGTTTGGTGCAAGTGCAAGCTATAAGGTTTATTATTTGGGTAAGAACAGTAATGGTAGCCAAGTAACTATCTCTGCTAACCAAATGCAGACAGCCCCAGATAACACCGAGCATTTCGGCACAGCAGGCGACTACGGTACTGCTACGGCAACAGGAGCAGTAGGCGGCAGCATCTTTAGCTTCCAGTTGGAGCATCAGCCTGCTTACCTTGTCTTCCAGCCTTACACAAGTAACACAATTCTCCGTAACTGTTACTTAACCAAAGTGGAGGTAACTTCTGACAACGATATTGCTGAAACATATAGCATCAATGCAACTACAGGTGCTTTGGACGCTTCTGCAGGTACAGGCAGCAAAAAAATCGTCTTGTTCACAAGTGGCAGCGGCAGCTATAGCAACGGCTTCCCTCTAACCAACAGTTCTGCCAGCGTAGCTACCAACGGTGCATACATGGTGATTAAGCCAGGAACTCATATCCTAAAAGTACGTTATTGGTTAAAGGACGTAGCAACTTATGTAGAGGGTACTATCACGAAGACTCTTCCTGCTACTGCTTATGCTTCCAATACCTACTACGATATGACTGCTAACCTTAACGTACGTAATTACGACGGCGATAAATATTACATGTGGGATGCTCAACAGAATTATTGGGCAGGTCACGAATGGAATAGCGCTAACCCATGGCAGCCTGTGTTGAACTGGGGCACTAACAGCAACTATGCCAAGAACAACACTGACCCACGTTACCACCACGAGCGCATTGGTTCAGGTCGCTTCGATGCTACCCAGAGTTGCGCAACTCTCCCCAACGTGAATGAGATGACATGGTACGCCGCAAAGGGAGATCCACGTAGGGATGATGACGAATTATGGACCGCTATGGGGCACTTATACAAAGGTGGCATGTGGTTTAAGAAGAAGTCCGTATTGCAAGGCGAAGGTAATTACAACAGCAACACCGCTGTCGACGGTACTGATTGGCGCACAAATAGCGGTAGAGGCGACTGGCGCGTATCTAATACTCTTCCTTCTGTCGCCGAAGCAAACAAATATTTTTACCTGCCCGCCATGGGTTACTACGACTCTGGTCGGCTGAAAAACGTTTGCAGCGATGGCAACTATTGGTCGTCAAGTGCTTTCCCAGGAGGCAGCGGCGCCGCATTCGTCCTGTCCTTCAACAGTTTTTTCGCCAGCGTGATGTCCATCGCCAGCGTCAACGGGTACAGGGCGGAGGCGTTATTTGAGTAGTCCTCGCGATTGCTCTTTTACAGGTGTCGCTCTCTAAAAGGCGACACCAAAGACACCGCCGCAAGACCCCACCCCGGCCCTCCCCGAAGGGGAGGGAGTGCCTAACGGGCAGGGGGGGGCGCTGAATGCGTATTCCGTTGCTGCGCTCACCGTATCTGCGTGCTGGCGGATACGTATTTAGCTACTCGTAGATACGCATTGCGCAGCCGTTAGATGCGTATCTAACAGCAGCGCTCACCGCATTCAGCAGCAACGCTCACCGTATCTGGCAGCACGTAGATGCGCATTGCGCAGCAAGGCAATACGCATCTGGCAAGTAGAGGATGCAGAAAGGAGGAAAGAAGAGACGATGAAAGGGAGGAAACAAACCAAGAAAATAGAATGGGGCAGCATGAAGATGCACGACGAAAGCTGCAGAGGCGTGCTGTCCTATGCTATGATAAACAACAATAGTATTAATAATTTAAAGTCGAAAGAATCATGAAAATTCGTTTAGTACCAAAGAAAAATCCGCAGAAGCGGGAGGAAGTGAAGTTTTATGCTAACCCAGTTAACCTTGGGCATAAGTCGCTCGACGACATTGCACGTGACATTGCAGGACGTTCGTCCTTGACGCGTGGCGATGTGTCGAACGTGTTGTATAACTTTATCGATTGTCTGCCTCATTATCTCCGTGATGGTTTCAGCATTCAGTTGGGCGAGTTTGGCTCGATGCGTGTCACACTGTCGAGCAAAGGAGCAGAAAAGGAGGAGGATTTTAAGACCGCAACCATTAAGCCTCGTGTCGTCTTCACGCCTGGTGGAGAATTGAAGCGAGAACTTGCCGCAAACTCCTACGAGACGGTGAGGAAGAAGGAGGAAGCAGACAAGGATAAGAAAAAGGAGGATAAGAAAAAGAATGGAGGAGGAAGTGGCCCGGTAGCAGGCCAAGGATAGGAAAGGATATTGGGCTAATGGGCCTAATAGGGCTAATGAGGCTAATGAGCCTAATAGGGCCAATATTCAAGAAAAGAAAATAGTTCGGTTTTAATAATACTGAATTGATTAATTTAGTTTTAATTATGTTTCCAGCGGGAAGCCATTGATGTGATATCAATGACGATACATCGGTAATTTAATTTTCGTTTCTTGCCCCTGTCACCATGGTTGGTGTCATGGGGCAAGTTTTTTGTGGTAGCTCGTTGAATTTTTTCTCACAGATTTTCACAGATGAACAGAAGCCTTTCTGCTCACAGGGAGAACCCACAAACGCCGGCAAGCGACGACAGAATGCACAGAGCGTTATAGCTGACGTGAGCAGTAATGCTCTGTGTTATCAGTTGACTTAATGTCTCTGTGCGCCTTTGTGATTTCTGTTCTTCTGTGTAGTTCTGTGAGAGAAAAAAGGAGAACATGAGAGAGCGGCCCCTCCCCCAACCCCTCCCCCGCAGGGAAGGGGCGTAATCACCGAGATACCCCTATAATGAGGGTGTACGCTTCGTTCTATCCTCTTAGCAGCAGTCCCATAGGGGTAACCTCACATACTACGCCCCTTCCCTGCGGGGGAGGGGTTGGGGGAGGGGCCGCTTCCTTTAACATTAGCTGAAACGCTCTGTGTTGTCGGTTGACTTAATGTCTCTGTGCGCCTTTGTGAGTTCTGTTCTTCTGTGTAGTTCTGTGAGAAAAAGAATACAAGTGGCTTGATAGATGTTCTGAATGCCATTATATAAGAGCTTTAGTTTATCACACCAAATCTCAGAAGAGTCCCATAATTCACAATACAAAATAATAGTTTATCCTATATTTTTCTTACCTTTGCAATCAGAACATAAAATATAGTTTAACGAAATAATAAAGAAAATGAAACCTACATTATTACTCCTTGCGGCAGGTATGGGAAGCCGCTACGGTGGGCTAAAACAGCTCGACGAACTGGGCCCTAATGGTGAAACCATTATGGATTATTCTATCTATGATGCTATTCAGGCTGGATTTGGTAAGATTGTCTTTGTTATCCGTAAGGATTTCGAGGAGCAGTTCCGCAGCCAAGTTCTCTCAAAATATGAGGGTCATATCCCTGCAGAACTTGTTTTCCAGAGTATCGATGCACTGCCAGAAGGATTCTCTGTACCAGAAGGTCGTGAGAAACCATGGGGTACAAACCATGCTGTTTTGATGGCAAAGGATGTTATCAAAGAGCCTTTCTGCGTTATCAACTGCGACGACTTCTATAACCGTGATTGCTTCAAGGTAATTGGTAAGTTCCTTGCCGACCTCCCAGAGGGTGCAAGAGACAAGTACGCAATGGTTGGTTTCCGCGTAGGCAACACGCTGAGCGAGAATGGTACTGTTGCTCGTGGTATCTGCTCTACCGATGCTGAAGGACACTTGACAACTGTTGTTGAGCGCACAGAGATTGAGCGTCGAGATGGCGAAATCAAGTATAAAGACGACAATGGCGAGTGGGTAGCCGTAAGCGAGAACACTCCTGTATCAATGAATGTATGGGGCTTCACACCCGACTATTTCGAGTACAGCGAGGCCTACTTCAAGGAGTTCCTCTCTGATCCTAAGAACATGGAGAACAAGAATTCTGAGTATTTCATCCCATTGATGGTAAACAAGCTCATCAACGATGGTACATCTACCGTGAAGGTGCTTGACACTACCAGCAAGTGGTTTGGCGTTACTTACGCTGCCGACCGTCAGAGTGTAGTTGACAAAATTCAATCACTGGTTGACGATGGCACCTATCCAGCTAAATTGTTCTAATTGATAACCCTGCCTGGGTACTATTTCCACATACATCCTTTGATATTATTCAAGATGTAAGACGAGTATCCAGGCAGGGCTTTTTTATTTCTTACATCTCTATACACATCGGGCATAATAGTCCAACCAACTTCAAACACACCAAAGCTTACAGCCGTAATGGAATTAAACCTATTAAATAAAGAAGAAATTGTGACGCTTCGCAACCTTCTCTCCAATGCAACAAACATCGTAATCTGTGCACATAAGTCGCCTGACGGTGACGCAACAGGTTCGTCACTGGCATGGATGCACTATCTGAACCAGATTGGCAAGACTAATATAAAGGTGTGTCTGCCTGATGCCACACCCGATTTCCTGCATTGGCTACCAGGACATAATTCCATTATCCGTTATGACAGACGACCCAAAGAGGTAGAGAAAGCATTTAAGGAAGCAGACCTCGTTTGCTGTCTTGACTTCAACCAGCGTTCTCGTGTAGATACGATGCAAGAGGTATTGGACGCTTCCAAGGCCCCTCGCCTACTCATCGACCACCACTTAGAACCTGAGACAAACAACGCCTTGACGATTTCACACCCAGAGATGTCAAGTACGTGTGAGATTGTCTTCCGTCTGATTAGTCAGTTAGATGGCTACGAGAAGATGACAACCCAATGTGCGTCTTGCATTTATTGTGGTATGATGACCGACACAGGTGGCTTCACCTATAATTCGTCACGCCCAGAGATATTCTATATTATCGGTCAGCTTCTCGCAAAGCATATTGATAAGGACGAGATTTATAACCGTGTGTTCCACAACTACTCTACCAATGCCCTCCGCCTCCGTGCACACATTATCCTCAATAAGATGAAGGTGATTGAGGAATTGCATGCGTCTTACTACACCGTAACAAAAGAAGAGATGGCACAATTCCATTTTATTAAGGGAGACATGGAGGGACTTGTTAATATTCCACAGCAGATTAAAGGACTTAAACTAAGTATCTCATTACGAGAAGATACAGAGAAGCCTAAGACTGTACTTGTGAGTCTTCGTTCTTGCAATGGGTTCCACTGTCAACCGATGGCAGCAAAGTTCTTCAATGGTGGTGGTCATGCTGACGCATCAGGTGGAAGACTAAATTGCACCATCGAAGAAGCTGAACAGATTGCCATTAAGGCGATATTATATTATAAGGAGGAATTACAATAGCTAAAATCCTCCATAGAAAAAGCATCAACAACATCGTATCTCATAGCCTTCTCCCCGTTGAAAGGCTTTTATTCTTCACATTATGAGCATATTAGAACTATCCCAAAAGCGCTTTTCCGTTCGTAAATATAGCGACAAGCCTGTATCAGAAGAGGACTTACAATATATTTTAGAGTCAGTGCGTATGGCCCCCTCAGCTGTCAACAGACAACCATGGAAATTTGTCATTGTGAAGTCTGAAGCAGCTCGCAAACAACTACAAGGATGCTACGACCGTGAATGGTTCAAGTCCGCACCACTCTACATTATTTGTATGCGTGAGGTTGACAGCAACTGGATACGCAAAGAAGACAACAAGCAGCATGGCGATATTGATGTTGCTATTGCTACTGAACATCTTTGCTTGGCTGCAACAGAGCGGGGCTTAGGTAGCTGTTGGGTATGTAACTTTAATGTAGCCAAACTAAAAGAGACTTTTCCATATACAGGTTTTGAGCCTGTTGCCATCATTTCTATCGGTCACATAGCTGACGACTGTCCAACGAATGAGAAAAAGCGAAAGTCTTTAGAAGAAATTACAGACATCATTTAATCCTCATAACAGCCTTTGTCGTTTGGTGAACATTACCCGTAGAGGTTGGTCATTAGTCGTCTTATAAATATAATGTAACAATCATCGAGAATCTTTTTCTCTTATCTTCAAACAATACGCAGAAGGTCCTCAACACACAAGATGAAGCCAGTGTGAACAATAAGATATTGTAAGAATTAGATTCAAAACTTACCTTATAATATTCAAGCAGAGGAGTCATCTGCTTATAAACATCATTATTCAACAATCAATTATGCGTATTCTTGGAAACATTATATGGTGGATATTCGGTGGCTTAGAAGCTGCCATCGGATATTTTACAGGTAGTTTAGCACTTGCCATCACCATTATCGGTATACCAGCAGCCGTACAGACATTCAAGCTCGGACTGTTGTGTCTTTGGCCTTTTGGAGCAGAAGTGAGAAACGGAGAAAGTCTTTCGGGCTGTATCACCATCCCTCTCAATATCATCTGGATTATCTTTGGTGGCTTATGGGCATGTCTTACCCACATCTTCTTTGGACTACTTCTTGCCATCACAATTATTGGTATTCCTTTTGCAAAGCAACACTTCAAAATGGCAGGACTGTCACTTGCGCCATTCGGCAAGGATGTTGAGCTTCACCTTTAATCCAAAGACAAGAAATAAAGACAATTGATAATCATTTGAATTAAATTCTTTTAAATCCTTGGTAGAACTATTAAAAGTCAGTATCTTTGGCAAAAACAAAGGAGAAAAAGCCCATGATTACGCAAGACAATTTCAACCAAGAATACGCTGACCCAATAGAGGAACAGCAGATTCGCCATTTCGTGTGCATCGAAATGGGGCGACAGATACACAGATATATCAAAGCTATGCACGGCAGCAAGCAACAGATGCTACGTTTTGAAGAACATCTGAAAGACCTTCCTATGAAGGAAAAGGAGGCTGCTATCGCCCGATACATCGATTTGAACCGCAAAGCTATCAAAGGATTAGACATGAAGATTGTCTTAGCCCGTGCGATGGCCAACTACTCTGACACCTTCGAATACCTCGTTACATTGGTCAACGATAAGCGAAAGATGGTGAAGTATCTGAACCTCATACGTGAGATATACATTCAGTATCACGAGGTTATCGAACGAAAAGGAAAGTTTGGTATCCTTGACCATAGAGGACGTATACTCGTTGAACCAAAGTATGAGTTCCTTCGTACTTGTTATGTATATGTTGACGACTTACGTACTATGCCACTCATAGCCCAGTTAAATGGTAAACTTGGTTTGATACTCCCTGATGGTAAAGATACTATCATTGCCCCTTTCATCTATGATAGTATATCATTGAGAGATGAACCACCTTATTTCGAAGCAAAGAAAGGAAACAAGGAAATTCTGCTTAACACGGATGGTGAGGAGCAATAATACCCAAAAAGAGCTGTAACTACTAATGCAGTTACAGCTCTTATTTATTACGATAGAATCTTCTTTAAATCTTCTTCAACAAAGCAGTCAAACCAGCAAGTTGCTCCTGCCACATAGTAATCTTACTATTCACCTTGTCAAGGTCGACTCCCTGATTCAGTTCAGGAGAATCACGCTGCTGCTGCAACAGACCGATATACTGATTAACAAGTGCTATCTTAGCCTTAACAGTCTTCTTCTTAGGATAGCCACGTTTCTCTACCTCGCGCTGATACTGCTCAGATATAGTATTAATCTGACGACCACACTCTTCATACTGGCTCAACCATTGCTGGTAAGCAGCGCTATTCTGCTTGTTCTCAAACTGTGTCGTGTTAGCAGAATCACTCTTCTGCTCGTATGAGCTTTGTGCCATACCCATCATTGGGAAAGCCATCAAAGCAATAACCAATAACTTTTTAACTCTCATAATTGTGTTCTTTTAAATATATAATATCGCTGCAAATATAAAGTAAATATCAGAAAGAACCAAAGTTTTTTTGTAATTTTGCATATTCCGATTAGCCCTTTAAATCTCTTTTAAGGGTCTATAAGAGTAAATATAGAATAAAGTTGAGCAATATGAATAAGTATATTGAGGTAAAAGGAGCCAAGGTTAACAACCTAAAGAATATAGACGTAAATATCCCTCAGGGACAATTTGTCGCCATCACAGGTGTATCTGGTTCAGGTAAGTCATCACTTGCTTTTGATACGCTCTATGCTGAAGGACAACGCCGATATGTAGAGAGTCTTTCTGCTTATGCCCGTCAGTTTTTAGGTAGAATGTCTAAACCTGAGGTCGATTTCATCAAAGGACTCCCCCCTGCCATAGCCATTGAGCAAAAGGTTATATCCCGTAATCCACGTTCAACAGTGGGTACTTCTACCGAGATATACGAATATCTCCGTCTTCTTTATGCCCGAATAGGTAGAACATTCAGCCCTATCTCTGGCGAAGAAGTGAAACATCACTCTGTAGAAGATGTCATAGAAAAAGTGATGTCCTACTCAGAGGGGACCAAGTTCTGTATTCTTGCCCCACTCCACATCGTCGAAGGACGAAGCGTACAGAACCAACTTGAAATGGAGATGCAGGAAGGTTATGCACGTATCTATGTAGATAACGACTTTATCCGTATAGAAGATTGGCTGGAACAGAACCCTGCTGACGACAACAACAAAGCGACAACTAAGGATAAGACAAAGAGTATCTATCTTGTCATCGACCGTCTATCCGTTGACAGTTCTAAAGACACACTGACCCGACTCACCGATTCTTGCGAGACAGCCTTCTATGAGGGCGATGGCAATATGCAGTTGATGATTCTTCCTTCCAAGATTACTTACGATTTCTCCACACGCTTTGAAGCAGACGGCATACGCTTTGAAGAACCGAACGACAACATGTTTTCGTTTAATTCTCCTCTCGGAGCATGTCCTACCTGTGAGGGTTTTGGTCGCGTCATTGGCATAGATGAGAAGTTAGTCATCCCAGACTCCTCTCTATCTGTCTATGATGGTTGTGTACAATGTTGGCATGGTGAGAAGATGGCAACATGGAAAGATGAGTTCTGTAGACGTGCAGCAAAAGACAACTTTCCTATCTTCAAGCCTTATTTTGAACTAACAAAGGATGAGAAGGAAAGCCTTTGGAAGGGTCTGCCAAGCGAAAGAAAGAAAGACATCCACGACCGTATCTGTATTGACACCTTCTTCCAAATGGTAAAAGAGAACCAATACAAGATTCAATACCGTGTCATGCTCAGCCGTTATCGTGGTAAGACAGTTTGTCCTGACTGCCATGGTACAAAGCTAAAGAAGGAAGCTACATGGGTGAAGATTGGGGGTATGGCTATCACCGACCTTGTTGATATGCCAATCGTCAACCTCAAACAATGGTTCGACAAACTGGAACTAACTGAGCATGAGCAAGAGGTCAGCAAGCGACTAATGACCGAAATAACAAGTCGTCTACAGTTCCTTTTAGATGTAGGATTGGGCTATCTCACCCTTAACCGCCAATCAAACACACTGAGTGGTGGTGAAAGTCAGCGCATCAATCTCACAACTTCCCTTGGCTCCTCACTCGTCGGCTCACTCTATATACTTGACGAACCTTCCATTGGCTTGCATAGTCGAGACACCGATCGACTTATCCACGTACTCAAGGAACTTCAAGCATTAGGCAACACCGTAGTTGTTGTAGAGCATGACGAAGAGATTATGCGTGCAGCTGACTACTTAATTGATGTCGGACCAGATGCTGGACGACTGGGTGGAGAGATTGTATTTGAAGGTAAAGTATCTGACATCAAACGAATAAAGGGAGACATCAATGATAAAAACAATACTGAGTCAAAGCAACTCCTTGAGAAGTATCCTCGTTCATACACCATTAAATATCTGACGGGAGCGGAGGTTATCGAAGTTCCAAAGAGTCGTCGACCATGGAATATGGCAATAGAACTGAAGGGCGCTCGCATGAATAATCTCAAAGGAGTAGATGTAAAGTTTCCTCTGAACGTCTTTACAGTGGTGACAGGAGTTAGCGGTAGCGGTAAGTCTTCCCTTGTGAAAGGAATCCTCTACCCTGCCCTCAAACGTCATTTAGACGAGGTTGCCGACACACCTGGCGAATATTCTTCTCTTGGAGGTGACTGGAAGCAGATTAAACACGTGGAGTTTGTGGATCAGAACCCTATCGGTAAGAGTACACGCTCTAACCCTGCGACATACGTAAAGGCATACGACGAAATCAGAAAGCTATTTGCTGACCAGCAGTTATCAAAGCAGATGGGCTACACACCACAGTATTTCTCATTCAACACTGAGGGTGGTCGCTGCGAAGAATGTAAGGGTGCTGGTGTCATTACAGTAGAGATGCAGTTTATGGCAGACCTTGTCTTGGAATGTGAGGAGTGTCACGGACAACGTTTCAAACGTGAGATTCTCGACGTACAGTTCCAAGGTAAGAATATCAATGATGTCTTGAACATGACTGTGTCTGAGGCTATTCAATTCTTCAGTGAGCACAAACGCAAAGCGATTGTCAACAAACTTAAACCGTTGGAAGATGTCGGATTGGGCTACATCAAACTCGGACAAAGTTCTTCTACCCTATCTGGCGGTGAGAACCAACGTGTTAAACTCGCCTACTTCATCGGACAGGAACAGCAAGACCCAACGCTCTTCATCTTTGATGAACCAACAACAGGTCTGCACTTCCATGATATCGATCGGCTACTCCATGCTTTTAATGCGCTTATCGAACGTGGCCACACCATATTGGTTATCGAACATAACCTTGATGTCATCAAGTGTGCCGACCATGTCATCGACCTTGGTCCTGATGGTGGCGACAAGGGTGGAAACCTCGTAATAGCTGCTACACCAGAAGAGGTGGCTCGCTGCAAGGAGAGTCTAACTGGTAAGTACTTGAAAGATAAATTATAAATTAATTCATTGACAAGCATTAATCCTATCACAACAGATTGATAACACCTCCCTTCACAGGCGTTTCTTGGTGGTATTAAGACACACTGCAACATAAATCAGTCGACTGAATCTTTTAAGACAGTCGACTGATTTTTAAAAAGGTTGACCTTTTTGAGAGAAAAGGTTGACCTTTTTGAGCAAAAGGGTCAACCCTCTTTAGGAGAAGCGTCGACCGCTTTGAAAGCTATTACCATAACGCTGTTATCTGCCACATACGTACCTGCTTTAATCGACTATCAGCGGTTAGACGAGTCGTTCACACCTATTGACGACTATCACTGAGGTCATAGACTCATTATGACTATAACACAAAATATCGGTATTGTAAGTAAACAATTAAAAAGGCTGAACTCAACCATTGAGCTCAGCCTTTCTTATATTATTGTATAAACCTACCAGAAAACAATATCAAAAGACCCGTTTACAGTAGTCATACGTTCATTCTTGCATTCTACTATGCAACCTTCTCCAAACGTTTCATCATCAAGAACATGAAGCCAGCAGAGACGAAACAAAGGATGATAAAGACAGCCCATACAATTGTCAGAGGTATGTCATTCCACAAGAAGCCACCGACACTAACAAGCAGGTTACCGATGGCTGTAGCAACAAACCATCCACCCATCATCGCGCCCTTGTACTTTGGAGGTGCAACCTTACTAACGAAGCTGATACCCATAGGACTCAGCAACAGCTCACCGAATGTAAGAATGAGATAGGTGCCAATCAACCAGTTACCAGAAGCAAATGGAACAGTCTCGCCTGCAG
>ERZ773197.2411-NODE-2411-length-11868-cov-14.838737_pt1 | contig 11868 bp, 8 predicted proteins | sample MGYA00580999_ERZ773197 | MGnify/ENA primary metagenome ERZ773197 (study PRJEB29015, sample SAMEA2738166) | human oral metagenome | biome: human oral; feature: human-associated habitat; material: saliva | place: China | collected 2185 ... | reverse complement strand
TACATAACCTTATTATTTGAATAAAAATGGTTTGCATTTATAAAACAAATAGGCGTTTTTTGCAAGTTTAGAAACCGTAAGACAGCACTAACAACCATTTCGAAACGCAAAATATAGTATGACGTAGCTGGATAAATAATTCATGGATCAGAGGCAAAGTGCCCGACCGCGTCGGCATAGAAAACCGACCTGCCGTTGTCGACCAAAAATCCCGCATCGGCGATTAGGAGGCCGACACCATCATCGACAATGATCGAGAAGTACATCGCAGAGAAAAACATTTAGCCACGAAACGCCAAGAGTTTTATTTTTGAATCTGTTCCAACCACTGGGATCCGGATGTTGCATTTGAAATTCGAATCCAAGCCTGTCTGAAATATTCAAACAAGGTTTTATTTGTTCCTCTTATCCCTCACCCTTCTATTTACCTCAAACTCAAAAAACATTTCCATATTATTAAAAATTAGTTAGAATTTCATAAAATTATAAATAATAATCAAACTTATTTGTATTATTTTAGTCAGAGTGTAATCGCATCTATTCGGTCTGTCTTGTTCAGACGGCCTTACCAATCAAGTTATATGGATACATTCTATGCAACCGATCAAAGCCACCACCCTCTCCGCCTGCATCGCCGCCATTGGTTTTGTCCCTGCCGTTTATGCTGCAGATGATTCGACAGTTATTCTCGATACCATCACTGTCAAAGGCACACGCAATAAAGACGAAATCGGTAAAAACCGCGTCTATACCCGCGAAATCGTCAACCTTTACAAAGGCAAAAACGAAGTCGAAACCTTCAAAGGCAACACCGTATCCGACCTTTTAAGCGGTATGTCCGGCGTGTACAGCGGCGACGCGCGCAACAGCGGCGCGCTGGATCCCAATATACGCGGTGTGCAGGGGCAGGGACGGATTCCCGTTACCATCGACGGCACGGAGCAGGCGATTACCGTCTGGCGCGGCTACGCAGGCGCAAACAACCGCAACTATGTCGATCCCAACATCATCAGCAGCGTTTCCATCGAAAAAGGCCCCTCGTTCAGCCGTGATATGAAAAGCGGCATAGGCGGCTCCGTCGCCCTGAAAACCATTGATGCCGACGATATTGTCCCCGAAGGGCAGAAATACGGATTTGAAGTGAAGGCGGAGGCTGCCAACAATTCCATCAAAAGGCGTGAGAATGCTTATGAACATTCAGTCGATTATCGAACCTTACCTGTTCCCGCAGTAGCAACAGGCGGTATTTGGCGTTCGTTTTTTGACGATACCGACCGAATCGACCAGCGTTTCAACGGACGCAATAAATTTGGTGAGGATAAAGCCTACCGCATTGCCGCTGCCACCAAGCAGGACAATTTCGATGCTATGCTCGCCTATGCCTACCGCAGTAAAGGCAATTATTTTTCCGGCAAAAAAGGGGCGGAACGCTACGGTTATATCGGTCCTTGGACACAAGAAACTTTAGACGAATTAAAACGTCGTCAAGAAGAAGCCGCTGCCAAGGGCGAGAAATTTTACGGCAGTGAAAACATGCTGGGCGCACCCGATATTTCAAAAATCGGACTTTTCTACCATCCGGGTGGAGAAGTCAGCAATACCTCGCTCGAAACCAAATCATGGGTAGGTAAAACCACCTTCCGTCTACCGAACCGCCAAACGCTCAAATTCGGCCTGCGCCATACCGATTCCACGTTCGGCGAAATCATGCCTTCGCGTATTATCGGCCCCATCAGTTGGGACGCTTCCGTCCTCAACAAAATTGCCGAATGGCCGCAGGCATGGGTCAAACAGCGTTCCTACAATATCGACTATTCGTGGAAGCCCGAGGGCAGCCGTTGGATAGATTTCGATGCCACGCTTTGGACGACGCGCACCAAATCCAAAACCAATACCGCAGGTGGCTCGCCCGGCGATACCGTTTATGAGGACAACAAATTTCAAATAGCATGGGACGAATACGACAGATGGCAGAAATACACCCCCGCAGAGCGGCAGGAATTGCTGGATGCAGGAATAGAAGCCCCCAAACCGCCCAAACCTGAAACCCCAAATACCAACGGACGCTTCAACACCATCGAAGGCAACGCCTATTACGCCCGTAACAACCGTACAGGCTTTCAATTCTCCAACCGTATGAAATTGAGCGACAAGCTCTCACTGACTTTGATGGGCGATTTTCAAAACGAAAAACTGACATCGCGCAATGATTTTTCAGACGAGCTGGAGCGGGGAGGATACGACAAATATCGTGAAGAACTCGAAAACAGCACCATCAGGGCAAATTATGAATTGAACCAATATGGCGTACCTCGAAACGGCAAGCGGCGAGAATACAATCTGGGCTTCAATTTCCGCTATGAGCCGTTCCGCTGGCTGACTTTGACGGCAGGCGGGCGATATACCAATTTTCAACTTCAGGATAAAAGCAAACGTTTGGAAAGCGGTACGTATAAGACCGGCTATCCGTTAGAAATGAACAGGGGGATAAAATACTCGATAGGCAGGGTGGCGACTCCGCAAGAATACGCGGATTACAAGGCAATTGACGATGCTTTGGCAAATGGCAGTCTTGATTATGCTTTATATATGTCGGATGAATATTCAGAACAAAGAAAAAAACATGCACAAATTAGCCTGTCTTCGTTCCAAGTCAATTCACAATTTATTCCGACTTTGACAGTTGAACGCGAAAAATGGGTCAATCCTAATGAAAAGGTGGATTTCTATTGGTTGAAAGACGATAAAGGTCGTCTGAATATGAAAGACCATCCCCTTACCAACGGCAGCATTCCCGATCTGCACGCTCAAGTTCCAAACCCTGTTTATGATCCCACCATTCCCGACAGCCCCAAATTCGTGCCCAAATATTACGGTGTCGATGGTGCTGTTTATACAACACCAATGACCGAAGCAGAGAGACAGAGGGCAATGAAGCAGAAAGGCAGCGGTTGGGTTCCCGCATTTTCTGCCACTGTCAATTTTACCGATTTCAGCCGCGCCTATCTGCGCTATACCGAAACCCTGCGCTACCCCAGCATTTTTGAAGGGACTTACGGCTTTTCTACTGCCGCCGGCTCATTCAACCGCATGGGCTATGGCTGGCGGCCTGAACACGCCAAAAACTGGGAAGTCGGCTACATTCATGATTTGACAGGACTGTTACCGAAAATGAAAAAAGCGGATTTCCGCATCAACTACTTCCATAACAAGACCGAAAACGTTATCGACAGGGATGACAATCTCGAATTCGAACAATTCGACAGGCAAATCCGCAGTGGTGCCGAGCTGTCCACCCGTTTCGATACCGGGCGCGTCTTCGGCAGCCTGAACGTATTCCGCAGTCTGAAAAACAAAATGTGCGATGAAACTTTCCAATGGTCGTCGGCAACAGAGGCAACAACTGATGCAACCTATTTCGCCCATACCGGCAAAACCATGAGCCGTCCCGTCTGCAACCACGGCGGCTTGAGCGATTCAGGCTATTTGGCTAGTGCGCTCCAACCGCGCTGGTCGATAGATGCCGAATTGGGCAGCCGCTTCCTTGCCAACAGGCTGGAAACAGGCGTGCGCCTTCATTACCACAGCCGTGTCTATGAAAACCGCAACGATGCATGGCAAGCCTTCTATGACACATTCAACCAATATATGGGAAGCAACCACAAACCCCAGCATAACGATATGCGTTGGCAGCCTGTCGCCGTATGGGACGCCTATTTGCGCTACAAAATCGGCAAAAATCTGACCGCCGAGCTTGTGGGCAGCAACCTGACCAACCGCTACTACCTCGACCCGATGAGCCGTTCTTACCTGCCTGCACCGGGCAGAACCATCAGGATAGGGATTAAAGGCAAGTTCTAAAATAGTTTCTAAATACAATTATCAAAACTCTGATATTGGTGAAGTATAAATTTTCAGAAATGATAATAATTTATGTTTATATTTTCGAGAAATAGGAATATACTTACCTTGCTTTTACAAGGGAAGGAAAATGTAAGTTTGATTATGCCTTCTCTTGGAGAAGATTCGTTATTCTGTAAACTTTTATTTTGGAGTGAATTATGAAACTCATTAAAACCGTTGTGGTATTGAGTGTTGCATTTGCCGCTTCTTCTGTGTTTGCACTGCCTAAAGGTTTTCAAGCCAACCCGACGGGAGCGTCGACCAATTCAATTCAGGCTGAAGGGGTAAAACATATCGGCGTTACTCTTGAAAACGAAGGCGATCATAAAGGTAAAGCTGCAATTTTTGTCAGTGATACCAAGGCTGTTTCATCAAATCCCAAGAAAGGACTTGCCAATAACAAGCCCGTCTCTTTTGCCAAAATCGATGAAACGGCAAATAAATTCTTTGTCAAAACTTTTGCCCACAGCATTTTGGGTAAAGACAAAAACGGCGTTACGGTCGCGAATCTGTACCGTATGAAAGGTATTGTTTGGGACAATATTCCAAGAATGCCCGACCATTCCCATTTAGGCCGTTTATCTTATTCCAAAGTCGGTAATATGGATGTTTACTTCGGCGACTGGTCTGCCGTTCCTTCCGGTGCGGCTGTCGGTACAAAAGGTACGAATTACACCGCCTTCTACAGTGGCACGGGTCGAACCACCAATCTGCCGACTACGGGTACTGCCACTTATACGGTCAAAGGTATCAACCAATACCACGCGCAAAATTCTGCCGTCTTGAACGGTACGCTGACAGCCGACTTTAGCAGCAATAAACTAAGCGGCAGTTTGAAAAACTCCGGTTTGACTATTGCCATTAACAATGCCGCTATCAAAACAGCTGAGGCTTCATTCTCAGGCAATGCTACGGCAAACGGAACAGCAGGTGCAACGCGCGGCCACTTCTTCGGCAACCAAGGCGTGGCGATTGCGGGTGTGGCTGAGTTTGGTCGAAACCATGCCTATAACACTGCCTTTGGCGGTACGAAAACCGGCAAATAATGAATCATAATGCGATAAGGCGGACGGTTTTTGTCGTTTCCCATTCCGTCCGCCTATGAAACACAAATCATTCGACACACAATGCACATCGTACAGGGCCGTTCGGAAATATCGGGCTTCGCAACGCGTTTAAGCCAGTATTTTTCGAACGGCCCGTGAGTTTGAAGGCGCGCTGTTTCGATGGGCTTGAGAAGCTCATTTTCAGACGACCCGGCAGGTGCTTTCATTCAAATAAACAATGCTCTTGCCCGGTAAAGATGAAATGTTAGCTTTTCTTTGAAAAGGTCGTCTGAAAAACAAAGCCGTCCGACACACAGGAAAGAATTTTATGAAACGCCTTTTGCTCCTTTCTTTTTTTATCAGCCTGCTGCCCTACGCGTTTGCCGACGACAGGGAAGACCGCTTCATGCAGCTCAAACAGGGGACGGAACTCCGCCGCGCGCAGCAGGAAAGGAACGAAGCGGACAATACGGCGATTGAGTTCGGCGCGGGAGAAATGCAGGACGGCGAAGATTTGGCGTTGTCGCTGATGAAGGCGGTCAACGCGCAAAACGAAGAGGAAACGGCTCGGCTGTTGGACATTTACCGCCGTCAGGATGTTTACGATCCCGATATAGTGCTGTTTGCCGAGGCCAATCAGGCGGTGTTCCGCGACGATTTGAAGGCCGCGCTGGCGAAATACCGCGAGATTTACCGCCAAAATCCCGAATTTCTGCGCGGCCGCCTGGATTTGGCGCGGCTGCTGTTTATAGACAAACAAAACAAAGAATCGGCGGCATTGTTCGACGGCATCGATATTCCCGAAGTGCCCGCCGTCAATGAGAAAATCAAAGTGTTTGCCGACGCTTTGAAGAAACGCGATGCGTGGAGCGGCTCGGTTTCGTTCGGCGCGGGTTACGACACCAACTTAAACCAGTCGTCGGGCGCGACGGTTGTCCGCAATCAGACAAGCTGCGGTTTCGATTCGAACGGGCAGCCGATTCTGGACGATGCCGGAATGCTGTCCTGCCGCAACGAACAGCTTGACGCCTACGCGCCCGATGCGTTGAAAAACCGGATGTGGGTATATGAAGCCAACTTGAGCAGACGCATTTCACTCAACGGCCACCACGGTCTGCAACTGGGCGGCTACGCATGGGGCCGGCTCTATCCCGGCAACAAAGAATACGGCGAACACAATATCAACGTCAGCCCCGCCTACAGTTTTCAGAACAAAGACCATTCCTTCAGTGTCGGCCCGCAGGTGCAATACGAATGGTCGGGCGGCAAACTGCGCGACAGCGGCGCCGGCATCAGCACGGCATACAGCCGCACCTTTTCCGACCAAGCCTCACTGGGCGTGCAGCTCGACCACAAATACGACCGCTACCGCGGCGAATTAAAACATTTCAACGGCCCGCAGACGCTTCTGTTCACCACCGCCATCTACGCCCTGCCGAAAGACTGGCTGGTATTCGGCGGCTACGACTACCTGCGCAAAAACAGCCGCGAAAAAGTGGATTCCTACCGCCGGCACGGCCTGCGCGCGGGTGTCAACAAACGTTTCGAATCCGGCATCGACGCCACCTTTCAGGCAATCTGGCGCAAAACAGCCTATCAAGACTACCATGCCTGGCTGGAAACCCGCCGCCGTGATTTCGAACGCACCTACCAGTTAGACATCAAATTCGACCGCCCTTTTCTCCGCGGCTTCGTACCCATCCTCACCGTAAAACACACTGACAACAAAAGCTCGTCCTGGCTAAATCGTTATAAACGGAATGAATTTCTAATTAAAATAGAACATAGGTTTTGAAATTAAAGGTCAGCCAGATTATATCTTGTAAGATTATTATTTTATATTCATAATGTGATTAACTCGCAAATTTCTTATAGTTTAACTTATCAACTTGCCAAAAAATTTGCAAAATAGGCCGTCTGGACTTAATGTTTCAGACGGCCTTTGCAGTATAAATTAGCTATCCCCTACGCTTTCTTGTTTCACAAGAGTTTGATGGTACTTGGTATTCTTATACCTCCCCCTATTCCACTACTCAATAAGTTAGGTAGTAGAGGTAAGGTAAAATTAAGTGGCCAAATTTCTCTTAAAACATATTGATTTGATACTAAAAATTGGAGTACTATGAGCACACTCTCTAGAGTATCATTAATTCTTATTTGACATATAGGAACAAAACAGCGGAATTTGTAGAAGAATAGGGAAAAGGAAATTAATTTATATTATGTTAAATTCATATTTCTTCTAGTTGTACAATCACTTAAAGAATTCAAATATAAAAGGCCATCTGAAGAATTTCAGACGGCCTTCTCTTTATCAATATCCATGAAACCAATTCAGATCACAGTTTTATTCCAATCCAAATCGGTATGAACGGGATAAATTTGCTCGTTGGGCAGCAACACATATTCGGCGTAGCTGCCGTCAAAGGTGCGCCCCATTTCTCTCCCATAATAGAAGACAACCTTTTGTCCGACCGCCAGTGCAGGTGTGGAACTTTGCACCACTTCGCCTACACATTCAGCGCGGAAATTGGACAGACGGCGATTTACCTTCACGCGTGAAAATCTCGGAATGGTTGATGCCGAAGCCTTTGATTTTTACGGCTTTCATAATACTCCCCTAAGAATCTGATGCTTTCAGGTAGCCTACTGCCAATTTTACTTTCCTAACAACCCATTTTTCTCCAAATAATCCCGCGCTACGTTTTCCGCGCTTTCGCCTTGCACTTTCACGCGGTAGTTCATCTCGCTCATTTCCTCTTCGCTAATTTTTCCCGCAAGTCGGTTAAGTGCGGTCACAATTTGAGGATTTTTTTCAGCAAATTCTACTTTCATCAGCGGTGCGCCCTGATAGGCGGGGAACAGGGAAATATCATCTTTCAGCAAGCGCAATCGATATTGTTTTAATTCTGCATCGGTGGAAAAGGCTTCCACTAGGTCGATTTTGTCATTCAACAATGCCGTATAGCGTAAGGCAGGTTCCAAGCTAACAATATGTTTTAGCGTGATACCGGCTGCCTGCATGCCTTTATAGCCATCCGCTCGGTCGATAAATTCCAGTGAGAAACCTGCTCGGATATCGGGCGCTACCTGCTTCAAGTCGCTGATTGTCTTCAGTTGGTACGATGCACCGTAGCTTTCTTTGACTGCCAACGCATAAGTGTTCTGATAAGACATTGGTGGCAGAAACTCCAACTGATATTGTTCCGCCAATAATTGTTTGCCCCGTTGATAGGTTTCATCTGGCGACAGATGGCGGTTCTTCTGTTCAGTTGGTACTTGTACTAAGGCTTCCAGCACTGTGCCGGTGAATTCAGGATAAATATCAATTTCGCCACTATTCAGTGCACTAAACAGGAAAGTAGTTTTGCCAAAATTAGGTTTGACTGTGACTTTCACGTTCGAATTCTCATGTTCAATCAATAACTTATACATGTTAATCAGAATATCCGGCTCACTCCCCATTTTGCCGGCAACCACCACGTTTTTTGTAGCAGGTGTAAATGAAATCTGCGACATACCGAGTGCGCCGAAGCCCACCGCCAATGCAAGAATAATCGCCAACTTGCGTCGCGATTTCTGCAATAGCCCGATAATGCCGCTTACGCCGACAGCCAGTAATGCGGAGAGCAATGCGCCGGTAAACGTCATTGTCATGTTGTTGCGGTCAATGCCGAGCAGAATCAGGTTACCCAAGCCGCCTGCGCCAATTAGCGCCGCCAGAGTTGCCGTGCCGACAATCAGCACTGCCGCCGTGCGAATGCCTGAAATCATGGCAGGCAAAGCCATCGGCAGCTCAATCCGCCACAATGATTGCCAGCGCGATAGTCCGAATGCAGTGTATGCATCTTGAATCGATTGGTCGATTTGGGTCAGCCCCAAATAGGTATTTTGAAAAATCGGCAACAATGCGTATAGCGTGAGTGCAATCAAGACGGGCGGCGAACCGATACCGACAAACGGAATCAGCAAACCCAGCAGCGCCAAAGACGGAATGGTTTGCAATATATTGGTGAACTGTAATACCACTTCCGCTGCCCGCTGTCTGCGCGCAAACAATACGGCGGCAGGCACCGCAATTGCCACTGCCGCGAGCAAAGCCAGTCCGGAAAGCCATAAATGTGTGAGCAGCATTTGCCAGAGTTCTTCAAGGGTAACGTTTAGGGATGAGAGCATAGTTTTAATTGTTATGGTTAGTATGTTGAATAATAGATGTTTATGTTTGCTTTATAGCAAAGGTGTTAGCGCCTTGAAAGAGGTTTCAGACGGTCTTCACCATCATAACACTGCCCTTCTCACAGCTTCCTGTCCCTGTTTATCCAACCGTAAGAATTGGTGGATGATGCGTTCGGTATCGGGTGCGTCGGCGGTGGAAAACAGCGATTGCACATAATCATTTGCCGGCTGCTTTTTGATTTCTTCAGGTGTGCCGATTTGTACCAGTTTGCCATTATGCATTACACCGATACGGCAAGCGAGTTTGGCGGCTTCCTGCATATCATGGGTAACGAAAACGATAGTGGTGCCAAATTTTCGGTGAATCATAGCAATTTGGTCTTGCAGCACGGTGCGTACCAGCGGGTCAAGTGCTGAAAACGGTTCGTCCATCAGCAGAACTTGGGGCTTGGCTGCAATGGCTCGCAAAATACCGATGCGCTGCTGTTCACCGCCGGAAAGTTCGTGCGGATAGCGGTCGCGGTAGTGCGCAGGGTCAAGTTCCACCAGCTCCAATAATTCATTCACACGCGTTTTGCGTTCTGCTTTCGGCCACCCCAGTACGTCTGGCATGAGTTCGATGTTTTCCGCTACGGTCATCGTGGGGAACAGGGCGATTTGCTGCAATACGTAACCAATTTGGTGGCGAAGTTGGCGGATGTCGTAGTCTTTAATCCGTTTGCCGTGCAGATAAACGTTGCCATCGGTCGGTTCAATTAGCGCGTTAATCATGCGTAAAGTAGTGGATTTTCCGCTGCCCGAACCGCCCACTAACACGAAAAATTCCCCCTGATAAATGGTTAAATCCAAATCGCGCACAGCATATTTGCCATCATACTGCTTGCCTGCGCCGTGAAATTCGATAAACGGGACAAGATTATTTTGCATATTGTGCCCTTACTACGTCTTCAAAATTAAGTGGTGCACGTCCCAACAACTGTGGCAGGTCGTCTGAAACTGCGGCAAGTTCGCCTTTAGCAATGGCGGTGTAGGTGGAAACCCATGCCTCAATCTGCCAATCAGGCGTGTCAGGATACTCAGCTTTGCGGCTGGCGAAGGCTTCTTCCACAGTTTCATTGTGGTAGCAGTGCGGTTTGCCGGTAATTTCGGTTAAGACGGCGGCTATTTCAGCGAAGTTTAATGATTGGGAACCGGTCAGCGTGTAGGTCTGATTGTCGTGGCGGTGGTTGCCGTATGCGATGTCGGCGATAATGTTTGCCGCTGCTTGGGCGACATCGCGCTGTGAAACGCAGGCAACGCACCCATCATCAGCAGGGCCTGCGATGATGCCGTCTGCGTTGGTAATCGTTGCCATCATCTCACTGTAAAAATTGTCGCGCAGAAAGGTGTAGCGCATATTTGTTTGCCGGATTGCATTTTCGGTAACCGCATGGGTACGCGCTAGCGTGAAGGTGCTGTCCAACGCTGCTTGAGCAAAAGAGAGATAGACAATGTGTTGCACGCCCTCTTCCGAAGCAGCCTGCACCAGAGTCAAATGCTCCTGTTCACACATCGGACTTTCGGCGGCGGACACCATAAACAGCACGTCCACCCCATTTAAAGCCTGCTTAGCAAGCTCCAAATCGCCATAGGCAAACCGTCGCGCCTCGCAGTTCATGAGATTGGGCGCTTTGGCGGGGTTACGCAGCGGCAGGATAAGCGGCAGGCCGCGTGTGCTCAGATGACGGGCAACCATACCGCCGATGTTGCCGCTGGAGCCAGTGATGGCTAGATTCATGTTGTTTTCCTTATGCGTTTTCTAAAGAGATAGCTTTGCCGTTTACAGGGTTTCTGTAAAACCATGTGCATGCTGCTTTTTGGGTTTCAGGTAGACTGAATAGATTCAAGGGATGGTTTATTGATGGTTATTATTGTAGCAGTTTGCCTACATACGATATGCCGCGAAAGACTTACTTGATTATTAAGCTGATATTAATAATTAAGTTAGGATATGTGGTCCTTCCGTTTTCAGGTCCCTTATGGCTTAAAACGGACCTCTTCTACTAGTTTTTAGAATTTAGGTGGCATTTACATTACCAAGTATTTGTACTGTATTTCTCTATTCTCAAAGAATTTAAAGAGCTTGTGGTATGTTCCCACGGTCCTATTCCACTACTAAATAATTAAGTGATAGAGTTATAGCATAATTAAACTGACAAATTTCTTAAAACCTATTGATTCGATACTAAAAATTGGAGTACTATGAGCATACTCTCTAGAGTACCATTAATTCTCATTTGACATATAGGAACAATAAGCGGAATTTGTAGAAGAATAGGGAAAAGGAAATTAATTTATATTATGTTAAATTAATAATGCTAGTGTTTTAGCCTATTAATCCCGTTTCTTTTGTTTGTACAATCACTTACAGAATCTAAAAATAAATAAGCTATCTTAAACGGAGAGCTTAGGGAACTTGTTCCAATATAAACACGCGTTCAATTAAGATTTTCACATTTTTCAGTAGGCGCAATTGATATTGTTTCAACTCAGCTATCCTCTTTTTTCTCATTACCCTTTTCTTTTCATATCCAAATAAAGTAAGATTCAGCTAATGGATATCAATTTTCATCTCACTATTCAATCTCCGGAGTAAAGCACCCCATGGCCTTCAATAAAATCGCCCGCAAAGACAGCGACTTTAGAGTCGTCTTTACCGTCCCCGATTTCTGTTGGCCACCTCCTCCCGCTCCCCCTTCCGTTC
>ERZ773197.2407-NODE-2407-length-11877-cov-10.293013_pt1 | contig 11877 bp, 12 predicted proteins | sample MGYA00580999_ERZ773197 | MGnify/ENA primary metagenome ERZ773197 (study PRJEB29015, sample SAMEA2738166) | human oral metagenome | biome: human oral; feature: human-associated habitat; material: saliva | place: China | collected 2185 ... | reverse complement strand
GAAATGATGGCTGACCTTTTCAGCCTCTTGGAAATCAACTCAGAACGAGATGACAGCCAAGCAGATGCGACTCACCCTTATGGACCTGGACCAGTCAAAGCTCTTGAGAAATTCTTGGAAATTGCTGAGCGTGATGGCTATGAAACAACCAATGTGGACAACTATGCTGGACACTTCACCTTTGGACAAGGGAAAGAAGAGCTCGGGATCTTTGCCCACATGGATGTGGTGCCTGCAGGTAGTGGCTGGAACACAGATCCATACAAACCAGAGATTATCGATGGTAAGCTTTATGCCCGTGGTTCATCAGATGATAAGGGGCCTACAGTAGCTTGTTACTACGGCTTGAAGATCATCAAGGATCTGGGCTTGCCTGTATCTAAGCGCGTGCGCTTCGTAGTCGGTACAGATGAAGAATCCGGCTGGGGCGATATGGACTATTATTTCAAACACGTCGGTCTTCCTGATCCAGACTTTGGTTTCTCTCCGGATGCTGAATTCCCAATCATCAACGGAGAAAAAGGAAACATTACCGAGTACCTCCATTTTGGTGGTCAAAACACAGGTCAAGCGCATCTTCATAGCTTCACCGGTGGCCTTCGTGAAAACATGGTACCTGAGTCAGCGACAGCAATCGTTTCTGGTCAATTACCAGATCTAGTTAGTCTCTTGGAGGCCTTTGCCAATGAACACCAACTTCGTTATGAAGTAGCAACAGAGGATGACGGTAAATTTAAGCTCACTATTATCGGGAAATCTGCCCACGGCTCTACTCCAGAAGCTGGAATCAATGGAGCGACCTACTTGGCTCTCTTCCTGAACCAATTTGACTTCGGTGGAGATGCCAAAGCTTACTTGCAAGTATCAGCTTCTCTTCTTCATGAAGACTTTGCTGGTGAGAAGCTAGGCATTGCCCATACGGATGACAAGATGGGGGCTCTCAGCATGAATGCGGGTGTCTTCAACTTCGACGAAAATAGCTCAGATAACACCATTGCCTTGAACATTCGTTACCCTAAAGGAACAGATCCAGAAACCATCAAAGCTGGACTTGAAAAAGTTGAAGGAGTGGCATCCGTTAGCTTGTCAGCTCACGGCCACACCCCTCACTATGTTCCAATGGAAGATGAATTGGTCTCAACGCTTTTGCGTGTCTATGAAAAACAAACCGGACTGAAAGGTCATGAGCAAGTAATCGGTGGCGGAACCTTTGGTCGTCTATTAAAACGTGGGGTTGCCTTCGGTGCCATGTTCCCAGACTATGTGAACACTATGCACCAAGCCAATGAATTTACGGATGTAGAAGATCTCTACCGTGCAGCTGCAATCTACGCAGAAGCCATCTACGAACTCATCAAATAAGACGCTACTCAGTCGGCATTTGCTGGCTGAGTTTTTGCTTAGAGGAGGAGAAATGAAGCAACTAGAGCAGATTAAAAAAGCCATCATGGCTGATCCACAAAACAAAGACTATACGGATAAGGGGATCGAGCCCTTGTTTGCGGCACCAAAGACAGCTCGAATCAATATTATCGGACAGGCACCTGGCCTTAAGACACAGGAAGCAGGCCTCTACTGGAAGGACAAGAGTGGGGACCGCTTAAGGGAATGGTTAGGAGTCGATGAAGAGACCTTCTACCATTCGGGTATATTTGCGGTCATTCCTATGGACTTTTATTTCCCAGGTCATGGCAAGTCAGGAGATCTGCCACCTCGCAAGGGCTTTGCGGAAAAGTGGCATCCTCAACTCCTCAAAGAGTGTCCAGATATTGAGTTGACCCTCTTGATTGGCCAGTACGCCCAAGCCTACTATCTTCATGAGAAGGTCAGTGGCAAGGTGACAGAGCGGGTGAGACGGTACAAGGACTACCTGCCCGACTATTTCCCTCTGGTCCACCCTTCGCCTCGCAATCAGATCTGGATGGCCAAGAATCCTTGGTTTGAGGCAGAAGTGGTGCCGGCTCTCCGGTCTCGAGTCCAGCAGATTATAGCCGAACATACAAAATAATAGTTAGTGATAATTGTAAAAGGAGGTATTTCCATGGATCCATATCAAAAAGTCAAAGACAAATTAGACGAACTCGGGATTGAATTTGATGTGGTGGAACACCCACCAGCATTCACGACTGAGCAGGCCGATTCTTATATTGAAGGTCTCGAAGGGGTCCGGACAAAGTCCATGTTTTTGACCAACAAAAAGAAAACCCAGTACTATCTGCTCATCATGGATGACCAGAAACTCTTAGACATGGATGACTTCAAAGAGCAAGTAGGAGCCAATCGGATACGTATGGCTTCAGCTGAATCTCTAGCAGAAAAAATGCAATTACCAGCTGGGACGGTATCCCCATTTGGCTTGTTAAACAATGAAGAAAAAGATATTCTCGTCTATTTTGATCAGGATATTGTGTCAGAGGAAATCATGACCTTCCATCCTAACACCAATGAAAAGACCATCTTTATCAAAACCCAAGACCTATTCCGTTTTTTAGAGTCCATTGATTTTAACTATGAAATACTAACCTTGCCATAGTGGCATCAAAAAGGAGAAATCATGAAAGAAATTCCATTTAATGACTTTTTAGCAAAGTACCAAGTTGGAGAGATCCAAGTCGTCGATGTCCGTGAGCAGGAGGAATACGATGCCCTTCATCTGGACGGAGTGACCTTGCTTCCCTTATCCGTGTTGGCAGAACGGTATTCAGAACTAGACAAGGAGCAAGCCTATTATGTCATCTGCAAGTCTGGCCGGCGCTCAGCCCGTGCCTGCCAATTTTTGGAAGAAGAGGGCTATGATGTGACCAACGTCCAAGGTGGCATGGATGCATTTGAATAGTTGGGATGCTCTAGACAGTTGATTCCTGTAGAATATTGAATTATAGCTAAAATTTTTATATAATATATCTGTATTTTATTTTATAAGGAGATTATTTTATGATCAAACAGGATTGGCTTGATTACTTTGAAGCTGTGAACGGTCGTTCAGCAACTGAAGCAGAGATCGCACAAGCATTGGCTGCAGGTGAGTTCCAAGAAGAACAGGCAGCTCAAGAAGCTTCACAATTTGTAGGTGCTCCAGTAGCACCAGAAGAAGCGGCTTCACAATTTGCTACTGCTCCAGAAGCACCAGCTCAAGAAGCGCCACAATTTGCTGCCGCTCCAGAAGCACCAGTACAAGAAGCGCCACAATTCACAGCTGCTCCAGAAGCGCCAGCACAAGAAACGCCACAATTTGCTGCTGCGCCAGAAGCACCAGTACAAGAAGCACCACAGTTCGCTACTGCTCCAGAAGCACCAGTACAAGAAGCGCCACAATACACTGCTGCGCCAGAAGGACCAGCATTTGGTGCTCAACCAAATAGCTTCCAGCAAGCACCTCAACAACAGCCGCAACCAGGATTTGGTCAACCGGCTCCGGGTCAAGCTCCAGGTCAAGGCTTCCAGCAAGGACCTTATCCAGGACAACCTCAACCAGGTCAAGCTTATTATGCACAACCTGCCCAACCAAATGCCTTTGGACAAGCAATGAAAGGATTCTGGTCATGGTTCGTTTCTGCTTTGGTTCGTCCAACAGTAGAAAATCAACCAAGAGTATTTAATGGTATCCTTCATTATGTCTTGACTGCATTTATCCTTAGCCTCTCACTTTTCTTCGTGGCGAGTGCCTTCCCTTACGCTGAAGTTGGATTTACAGCTTACCTATTGATTGTCATTGTAACTTTCTTTACAATTTATGTTACTCAATTAACTGGTTTCTTGGTTCGTAACCTTGTCTTGCAAGATAAAGAATACACCTACAAACGTTCATTCGATGAGTTTGCTCGCTTGTCTATCTATGCCTTGCCAGCATCCCTCATTGTCTTGATTTTTTCTCTAGTCAAGTACTTTGAAGGATTTATCTTCCTTCGATCGTTAATCTTCGTTCTCTATTTCTTAGGCTTGCTCTATACTGTTTACCAAGGTTTGAACAGAACAAAATTCAGGGCTGACAAATTCTTGTTGCTCCTTGCTTCTTCAGCAGTCATTCTAGTCATCTTCACAATTGTTGGCATCATTGACAGACGTATTTTAGAACAAGTATCTATCTATATCGCTTCCTTCTTCTAATTAGATAGGAACCTGATCATAAAATTCTTGTTCATATTCATATCGGGATAAAAAATATTTTAAGTTTTAGGAGAACATACCGATGAACAAAAAATGGGTAGAATTATTTGAAAAAGTAATCGGTCGCAAACCTACTCCTGAAGAATTCATTGCCGGAAGAGATTCCGGCTTTGATTTTAAGGCAATCAAATCGATTGCTGGAGTAGCAATCGACCAAGTGGCTTCAGAAGCGCCAGGACTAGGAGTGCAGGAGTCAGTAGAAGCGGTTGTAAATCCTCTTCAACTTGCTTGGGAAGAGCATTTTATCGCCCTCTATGGACGTTCACCGCTTCCAGAAGAGATTGAATCTGCTCGAAGTCAGAACTTTGAAATCGTAGAAGCACCTGCTCCGACGATTAACTTGGAAGAGACCAATCAGACAACGCAGGTCTTCGCACCAGTGGAGAATCCATCAGAGACCCCAGAAAACTTGTCCCAGCCAGTTGAAGCTCTAGCGCCAGCAGAGGCTCCAGAGCAAGAAGAAGCTGTCAAGAAAGGCAAGAAAAAGAAAGAAAAGAAAGTCAAAAAAGAGAAAAAAGGCAAGAAAAAGAAAGTCTTCTTCTTCAGTATTTTGGCTTTGTTGGTCTTGGCCTTGTCTGGTCTAGGCTATTACTTCTCATCAACTACAGGCCCACAGGTGACAGTGGATAAATTGGTCACAGCCATTGAACAAAAGGATTACCGGGAAGTGGCGAGCATCCTTTCTAGTGACAAGGATAAGTGGACCAAGGAAGAAGCTCAAGGCTTGCTAGACTATATGACCTCTCAGAAGATTGATGTCATCTACGAATTAGATCATATCGCTCAGTCTTCAAAAACAGGGATAGTCAAGGACAAAAATCAGAATCTACTGATTGGGATTGAGAAGGCGGATAAGAAATTCGGTATCTTCCAAGAATACCGGATTGTGACCTATCCAGTTGAGGTAACTGCGACTACAAATCTGGAAGATGCGACGCTGAAAATGAGCGAGAAGACCTCGACGTCTCTTAAGAAGAACCAAACGACCAAACTTGGAAAGGTTCACTTTGCGCCACGAGACATGCAACTAGATGGTAAGACCGAAGTTGGAAAAATCTCTAGTGAGGTCAAACTAGATCCAGCTCAGGCTTCTAAGAATAAGCTGAACTTGACTTTCAATTCTGAAAAACGTCTTCTCGAAATTGAATTCCCAGAGGAAGTAAGCAATCCAACTGATATCAAGGTAGCAGTGAATGGCAAGGAAGTCGGCACAAGTACTTTATTTGAAGTCGATGTCGTAGCCCATCAAGAAATCGAAATTCATGCAGTCTTTAGTGTCAATGGTGAGAGCTATACAACTGAAAAAGCTAAAGTCACAATCGGTGAAACTCCGGATGACGATGAAGTCATCACTTTGAAGCTTTCTAAGGATGTAGCCAAACGATTAAAAGATGCAGAAACAGCTCGTAAAGCCAAGGAAGAAGAAGCCAAGAAGGCTGAAGAGAAGAAAACAGCTATCACCTCCTTCCTCCAAGACTACCGGACAGAAATCTTCTCATCTGTCTCAAGTAGATCCAACACCTACTCCAAGTACTATGACACTTCAAGTGATGCCTATAAGGAAATGGTGGAGTGGACAACAGGTGGTGGAGTCAAGAAGGCTGAAATCGACTACTATACACCAGGTGTTTTCAACGTTCTTAGCGTTACCGAAGAGAACGGAATGGTGATCGTGAAAACCCACGAAGAATATACTGTACATTATGTGACCAGCCGAAAAGATAGCCAGAGTAGCAAGGACAAGACCTATACCCTAAAACCAGTAGGGGATACTTACGTGATTACGGCTATTGCGGTCACAGCTGGTAATTAGGAGGTTTATGATGAAATTAAGCATGACAAAATGGACACTTGCTGGCCTTGTTCTTTTGAGCCTAGGCGCTTGTGGCCAACAGAAGGAATCAAAGAGCTCAACGCAAAAAGAGCCTGCTTCAAGTAAGCAAGTCGCACAGTCATCAGCCAGCAAAGAAACCAGTGCTTCTGAAGCAACATCGTCTAACGATAGCGATAAGTCAACGAAGAAGGCAGGCGAAGTCACGGTGGACCAAGGTGTTTCCTTCAATGGTTCTTATTACAGTGTCCAAGGAAAATCTGGAGATATCGTCATCGCCAACAAGCACTACCCCTTAGCTGCAGACTACAATCCAGGTGAGGATCCGACAGCTGTTGCGGCCTTGCATGAGTTGATTGCGGCTATGCAGGCAGAAGGCTATGCTATCAGCGATCAGTACAGTGGTTTCCGCAGTTATGAGACCCAAGTAGGTCTCTACCAAAGCTATGTTAATCAAGACGGGGTAGCTGCGGCAGATCGCTATTCAGCTCGTCCTGGATTTAGTGAGCACCAGACAGGTCTAGCATTTGACCTCATCGATACCAGTGGCAATCTCGTTCAAGAACCAGGCGCAAGCAAATGGTTGCTCAAGAACGCTGCCAAGTATGGCTTTATCGTCCGCTATCAAGAAGGGAAAGAAGCGAGCACAGGCTACATGCCTGAAAGCTGGCACCTTCGCTATATCGGAGAAGATGCAAAAGATGTCGCAGCCTCAGGAAAAAGCTTAGAAGAATACTTCAACTTTACCGGTGGCGACTACGAATAACAAGAAAACCGCTCTTTCAGGAAATCTGAAGGAGCGGTATTTTTGTGCTGGACAGGACAAGAAAAAACCACTGCCAAGTGGAAGTGGTTTTGATGGGTTTCTTATTTGAGACCGTATTTTTTGTTGAAACGATCCACACGTCCATCTGCTTGAGTGAACTTTTGACGTCCAGTGTAGAATGGGTGTGAGTCTGATGAAATTTCAACACGGATCAATGGGTAAGTTTCACCTTCGAATTCAACAGTCTCGTTAGAGTACTTAGTTGAACCACTAAGGAACTTATAACCAGTAGTAGTGTCCATGAAGACAACAGGGCGATATTCTGGATGGATATCTTTTTTCATTTTGCAATAATTCCTTTCTGCCATGGTCTCTTTCCGAGCCATAGATTGTTACTAAGTTAGTTTATCAAAAACAAAAGAGTTTGGCAAGGATTTTTACCAAATTTTTCGCATTTTTATTAAGAAAAAAGTGGGAGAAGCTCATCCTATCAGACAAGCTTTTCCCACTCTGCCTAACAGTCCCAGTAAAGAAATGTTGGACATGTAAGATCAATAGAAATCTTTTTATTCTTGACCAGGTTCAGTAGTTGGCTGTTCTGGTTGTTGAGGTTGCTGTTGCTCTTGAGGTTGCCAAGGTTGTTGAGGCGCTTGTTGGAACCCTTGTTGAGGCTGTTGAGGTGCTTGTTGGAACCCTTGCTGAGGTTGTTGGAATCCTTGTTGAGGCGCTTGTTGGAATCCTTGCTGAGGTTGTTGGAACCCTTGTTGAGGCGCTTGTTGGAATCCTTGTTGAGGTGCTTGTTGGAACCCTTGTCCTGGGGCAGGTTGACCAAACCCTTGTTGAGGTGCTTGTTGGAACCCTTGTCCTGGGGCAGGCTGACCAAACCCTTGTTGCGGTTGTTGCCATTGTTGTTGACCAGGTTGACCAAACCCTTGTTGAGGTGCTTGTTGGAACTCTTGTCCTGGAGCAGGTTGACCAAATCCTTGTTGAGGCGCTTGTTGGAATCCTTGTCCTGGGGCAGGCTGACCAAACCCTTGTTGTGGTTGTTGCCATTGTTGTTGACCAGGTTGACCTGGTTGTTGTGGTGATTGGACAGATGATGCAACAGACTGTGCGAATCCTCTACTTGTTGATGCAAGTTCTTGGAATGTCCCTTTAGTGATTTTACCACCAGACATCGCAAGAAGTCCTGTGACAACAAGAGCAATACTTGCAATGACTGCAATAATCAAACCAAAACCAATAGAAAAGCCATCACCGAATTCAGATGAAGCACCCAAAACTCTAAACATAGTGATGATCGTAATTAAGCTTTCAAGAATACCGATAGCAATGACACCAATGGAAAAATTCTTGTTCATTGGTGGAGCAATGTTTGGAAGGCAAGCTAGAACGATGGCACCAATAGCTAGGACAACGATGACCCATCCAAATTCACCTCGAATTCCACTGAAAGAATAACTTCCGAAGGATCCACCATTAAGTGTACTCCACGGCAAAAAGGTAGAAATGGCAGTAAGAGCTGCTGCGACAATGATAAAAATACGATGTTTATGCATAAAACGTCTCCTTTTTTGTGATTATTATAGCATAAATAAGCTCAAACTGGAATGAAAATTAAAGAAATCGTTCACATTTTTCTATTTTTTATTAACATTCATTCGTTTTTGTTTAAAATAAAAAAGGTCAATCGTCTCCACTAGAAACGACTGACCTGTCTGTTTGATTCGTTATTAATATCTACTTTGCTTTGGCAACTTCCTGTAGTTCCCGATAGATTTGCTCGTTCTCTTCTAAGGAATAAGAGTTGGCTCCACTTGCGAGTGGGTGGCCACCACCATCGTGGCGTTTGGCAATCTCGTTGATCACCAGAGCTTTACTTCTCATACGGACGCGGTAGTGGCCATCGGCTTGCTCGACAAAGATGGCCCAAACACTGACGTCTTCGATCCGACCAGGTGCTGAGACAATCGCAGCAGTCTCGGCATCTGTGATTTGGTAATGTTTGAGGAGCTCTTGGGTCAGGGTTACGCGACTAGCTCCATTTTCATCGATTTCGAGATGGTCATAGACATAGCCTTGAAGCTTGGCAATCTTAAAGCTCATGCTATCCATCTGACGAGAAAGTCCTGCAAAGTCAAAGTCAAAGCTACGAAGGTGGGCAACCATCTCGAAAGTCCGGCTCGTCGTCGAAGGGTAGAGGAAGCGTCCAGTATCTCCGACAATACCGGCATAGAGGAGACGGGCTGCTTCTGGACTAATCTCAAGCTTTTGTTCAAGAGCCAAGAGGGTAATGAGTTCACTCGTAGAGCTCGAGTCTGTGTCTACCCAGAGGAGATCACCATAGGCATCATCGTTTGGATGGTGGTCAATCTTGATCAGAAAATCGCCGCTTGTGTAGCGTTTGTCATCGATGCGAGGGGTGTTGGCTGTATCGCAGACAATGACCAGGGCACCGGCATAGTCCTCATCTGTGACAGTATCCATGTTAGCCATCCAAGCAAGAGTCGGCTCGTTAAAGCCAGTAGCTAGGACTCTTTTTTCTGGGAAGTTGGTCTGGATGATTTCTTTCAGACCGACCTGGCTTCCGATCGCATCCGGATCGGGATTCATATGACGGTGAAGGATAATGGTATCGTATTGGGTGATTTTCTCTAAAATGTCCTGTGTAATCTGCATATAGTACCTCATTTAGTTCTCATTCAATTTTAGCATAAGCAGGGCATTTGGAAAAGAAAAAGGTTGTCTGGCTCTCTGGTGGAGAATTTCCGAACAATGCCAGGTCCCCAGTACTTCCCTATGCAAAATTCGAGCGAAAGTGGTATAATGTCATAAGATTATTATTTGGAGGGAATTATGACATTAGCAAAGATTGTTTTTGCAAGTATGACAGGAAATACAGAAGAGATTGCTGATATCGTAGCCGATAAGTTTCGTGATCTTGGTGTCGAAGTAGAAGTCGACGAATGTACAACAGTAGACGCAGAGGACTTTCTTGAAGCTGACATTGCAGTCGTAGCAACCTATACTTACGGTGATGGTGAGCTTCCTGACGAAATCGTAGATTTTTATGAAGACTTAGCTGGTCTTGACTTGAATGGTAAGATCTACGGTGTTGTTGGATCGGGTGATACCTTCTACGACGAGTTCTGTAAGGCAGTCGATGACTTTGATCGTGTCTTTGCAGCAACTGGTGCGGTTAAAGGTTCTGAGTGCGTCAAGGTAGACTTGTCAGCTGAAGATGAAGATATTGAAAAATTAGAAGCTTTTGCAGAAGAAGTCGTAGCAAAAGTAGGCTAAACCATAGCTAAGAAAGGTGTTTGCATGTTGCAGGCACTTTTTTTGTGGTTGAAAATGTTCAATAGCTGGATAGGGCTAGTAAGATAGCACGATTTTTGATAAAATGGGTAGCAAAAAGTGAGGAGACCAGTATGGAATTAGAGAATATTCGCCAAGAGATTGATAGTATTGATAAAGAATTGGTCCATTTATTGGAACGCCGGATGCACTGTGTAGAAGATATCATTCGGTACAAAGAAACTCATCAAAATCCTGTCTTGGATCGGGCTAGAGAAGATGAGGTCTTAGCCAATGTCGCTGGCTTGGTGCAGGACAAGCGCTATGAAGAGACCATCCTTGCGACTTATCGGGACTTAATGAAGCGCTCCAGAGGCTACCAGGCCGATCAATTAGATGGGGACGAAGGTGCTTGAGATGACGATGATTAAAAGAACTTTAGTTTATACGCTAGATGCTCTTATTATTGGAGCAGTTGTTGGGGTGATAGATACCCTCTTTGGGCGTGTCTTGATTGGGATTGGAGAAGTTCGTACGGATTACCTTCTCTATCTCTTACCCTTTCTGGCTCTAGCCGGTATCTTGATCACCTATCTCAATCGCACCTATGGAGGTAAGAGTCAAAAAGGGATGGAGCTCCTCTTTGAAGTAGGAGAGGGAAGGGAGAAAGCCATTCCCAAGCGCTTGATTCCCTTGACCATCCTTTCTACCTGGTTGACCCATCTCTTTGGTGGATCTGCTGGTCGAGAAGGAGTGGCGGTCCAGCTTGGGGGAACGGTGGCCCATGCTCTTCGAAGAGACTGGCTTGGCCCTCACGCTTCACGGATCTATTTGGTCACTGGGATGGCTGCCGGCTTCGGAGGACTCTTTCAGACGCCTCTAGCTGCTATCTTCTTTGCTATGGAGGTCCTAGTGGTTGGGAGACTGGAGTGGCGGGCTCTTTATCCTGCGGCCATTGCAGCCTTTGTTGCTAGTTGGACTTCTCACACCTTGGGCCTAGAGAAGTTTACCCAGATCATTTCTGCCAAGCTCTCCCTATCCCCACAAGTCTTCTTGCAGTTACTTCTTTTGGGAGTCATCTTTGGTCTGACAGGCAAGCTCTTTGCCTATCTCCTAGGCACCTTTAAACAAAGCTTTACCAGGACCTTTGCCAATCCCTATGTGCGGATTGGAGTGGTTGGCCTCGGTCTGAGTATCCTCTTGTATCTGATTGGAGCAGGTCGCTACACGGGACTGGGGACCAATCTGATTTCCCAAAGTTTTGAAGGAGCTGATGGGAAGGGCTTGATCACTGGGGCAGACTGGATCCTCAAGCTCCTCTTCACGGTGTCGACCATTGCGGCAGGCTATAAGGGAGGAGAAGTGACTCCACTCTTTTCTATCGGGGCCAGTCTGGGTGTTTGGCTAGCTCCTTTCTTTGGACTTCCGGTTTATCTGGTAGCTGCCTTGGGCTATGCGGCAGTCTTTGCCGGAGCAACCTCGACCACGATTGGACCAATCTTGATCGGGTGTGAGGTCTTTGGTTTCCAACATTGGCCAGCCTTTCTCTTGGTCTGTCTGGTCGCAACTCGCCTCTTTCCAGCCCTGTCTATCTATGGTGGACAAAAAGTTGCGAAAAAGTTGCAATAATCCTTTACAAAAGGACATTCTTTTGGTATTATAAACTTTGTGCGTAATGGAAGCACAAAAATACAGTTTATCCGCTGAGGGAGTAGCCCTCAAGATTGACGAAGATAGGAGAATAAAATGAATCCATTAATTCAAAGCTTGACTGAAGGTCAACTTCGTACTGATATCCCTGCATTCCGTCCTGGTG
>ERZ773197.2403-NODE-2403-length-11891-cov-3.262166_pt1 | contig 11891 bp, 9 predicted proteins | sample MGYA00580999_ERZ773197 | MGnify/ENA primary metagenome ERZ773197 (study PRJEB29015, sample SAMEA2738166) | human oral metagenome | biome: human oral; feature: human-associated habitat; material: saliva | place: China | collected 2185 ... | reverse complement strand
GGATAAGCAAAAAGAAATCTACCATGGAGTGCACGGCGGTTTCACTTTGCCCTACGCCCACGGTTTCTACAAAGATCGTATCAAACCCGGCAGCCTCGCACAAAATAATGGTTTCGCGCGTTTTTCGCGCCACACCCCCCAGTGAATCTCCGGCAGCACTCGGGCGAATAAACGCATTCGGCTCCCGAGCGAGTTGCTCCATACGCGTCTTGTCTCCTAAGATACTCCCTCTACTCACTTCGCTAGTAGGGTCGATAGCCAAAACAGCAAGCTTACGCCCTTGGCGAATAAGGTGCATACCAAAGGAGTCTATACTTGTACTCTTGCCTGCCCCGGGCACGCCCGTGATACCGATACGGATGCTCTTGCCGGCGTAGGGTAGGCACCCCTCTATGATAGCCTGTGCCTTCGCACGATGTGCCTCCAGCGTACTCTCCACAAGAGTAACGGCTTGACTTAAACGCGTGATATCCCCTGCCACAATCGCCTCCACATACTGCTCAACAGACAACTCCGGCAGACGACGTCTCCGGAAGTGCGGATTGACAATGGGAGGCGCAGATGCCACCCCACTCTGTACCTTAAGCCCCTTGTAGGCAGGGTCATTCTCCGGGTGGTGGTGCTTATCTTCCATGGGGATAATTGTCTTATTCGCTTTCGGCAACGAATTTACTTCCTAACTGCCGCTTCAAAACGCACTTTACGAAGGGGGCCATGAGGGTCGTTGACCAAAATATCAACATTCTGCGAGAGCTTCCCTCCCTGACGAGCGACCTCTCGCATATTCACGCTATAAACCAATTCGCCCTTCTCACCAGCGGCTATGGTCTTACTCTTCGCCTTGATTTTTATGGCCTTGTTGTCCGATACGATACTATAGATTTCGAGAGGAGCATCCCCCTTATTCTCTATGGAGATACGCCCCTTGATGGTCTCCGTTGCCGAGCGTTCACCAAAATCGAAATAGGTAAGCAAATCCATTTTGGGAGCCTCCCCGGTAGCCATCATAAGCTCATCGGGGACTACAGGCATACTCACTTTAATATCGGTACGCTCACGAACACCCCCTTGAGTATCCCATGCCTCAAGACGCAAAACACCCTGACGAAGAGCCGGTTTTTCCTTAGGAGAAACCAAAGAAGTGAGATAAAGTTCCTCGGGTTCGTTGGGTGCTAAAGTAAACTCTGTCTTACTGATGGAAACGAAATTGGGTACCTTGCGGAGGCGTACCATTATGGGTTGATTGGTAGGATTATTGACTACCAAACGAATTGCGGCCTCGCCTTCAGCAGAAACGATGGGGAATGCGAGGTGTTGATTGCTTACCTGAAGACCTCCCACTCGTAGCTGGTATTTTCGATCCTCATTCCCCCCAAGCGTAGTCACGTTTCCCTTGATTACAAGTTCTTTGGGCAGTTCTCCGGCATTGGAGTAGATACGCACCTTCTTGACAAAAGTACCGGGTCTCCCCTCAGGATTATAGCTCACTCGCACCTCTCCTTTAGCTCCGGGCTCTACGGTCTCCCGTGTATAAGAGGGGGTAGTACAGCCACAGTCTGCCGTAGCATTGGTAATAACGAGAGGGGCATTCCCCGTATTCGTAAAGGAGAAAACGCACCCAACAGGGCCTTTTTCTTCCGCTACCAAACCAAAGTTGTGGACGGAGTCTGCAAAAGTTATTGCAGGAATTGCTTCTCCCATTACACCCTGCGCCCACAGGCTGTAAGCCCCAAAAGAGAGTACAGAAGAGATCAGAAAAAGTATCCCAAGGCGTATTATTCGTTTCATAACTATGGCAAAAACCGCCCCCTAAGGGAAGTCCATAGAAAGGATTGCCCTCAGAGGGTGGAAATAATCTTTCTCTGTACGGACTTACTCTACCGTACCTTTTATCTGAAGCGTAAAGGCCCCGTCTTTGCCGTTACTATAGACAGCGACGGTCTTTACAAACTGACCGGGACGACCGGCAGGGTTGTAGGTAACCTTGATCTTAGACTCCTTGCCCGGAGCGACAGGCTCGGTCGAAAACTCGGGTTTAGTACAGCCACACGCTGCATTTACTCGAGTAATAACGAGAGGAGCCGTACCCACATTCTTAATCACAAAAACGTGACTTACGGGGCCATTTACTTCCTTGATGGTTCCAAAGTCGAACTCGGTTTTATCTGCACTTATAACGGCACCATTCCCTTTTTTATCGTTCTGTGCCAAGGCTACTCCTAAAGAGAAAAAGAGGGTAACCAGTAGAAAAACAACTTTCTTCATAGCATTGTATATTACTTTACTATCCTATTATCCTTTGACAATACAAGACCGATAACGTTTACTCGGCTCCGCAAATATACAAAGCTTTTTGCTAAGCGGATCTTTTTTGGGAGGGACAAAGAGAGAAAAACTCCCCCTGTTGTGTATCTAATCGCCGCTCCATCAGCAAGCAAATAGCACGACTTTCTCCTCCAAAAACTGACCTAGAAATCTTTTATTCCTGCTCTATAACTCCCCTCCTAATTGCCCTAAAAAGAAAAAGGCAGAGCCTGCAAATCTTTTTGTTTTAGGTCTGTATCCCGCAAAATCTAGGGCAGAGAAATTTCTCCATTTCACAGAGAAGCGACGAAGTGGGAGATTGGCTTCAACTCTTCGGGTGTAGCATCGTGTTATTCAACATTTCCCCTATCTTTGCGACACAAAGGCTGAGATTTTCTTTTTACCCCACCAAAAGGGAGGACAAATCGGAGGCTCCTAAGGATTTTGCACGGCAAAATAGTTCTCCCAAGAGATAAGTACAAATACACTAGAATACCCCAAAATGAAAAAAATCAGTAGCATCTGCTTCTTATTTGTGACCATGCTGCTCGCAGCATGTGATGGGTCGGTAAAACCCTCCCAAACCAAGCTTACACTCAGTACCGATAAACTCACCATCGTAGCCAATGGCGAGGACAAAGCGGTCTTTACGGTACGTGATCAATCCAATCAAGATTATTCTCAAAAAGCTATATACAAGGTCAACGGTAAAAAGATAGACAAGGCAGAATTTTCCACCAAGATCCCCGGAGAATACAAAGTTGTAGCCATGGTTGGGGAGATCATTTCCAACGAAATTACCGTCAATGCTCGCGAAGAAAAAGCTGAGGTAAAGGCTATTATCCTCAAAGTGGATAAGACCATAGTATTGGTAGATGGTATGGATAAGGTAGCCCTCTCTTGCTATGACGCCGACAATCAGGGAGGGGAGCCTCTCAAAGAGGTTACCTACTTTGCCAATGGAGAGAAGCTAGAGGGTGCTGCATTCCAACCCAAAGAAGCAGGCACATTCAAGCTCAAAGCTCAATATGGCGAGCTGTTTTCGCCCGAGATTGAGGTAACAGCAACAAAGGGAGAACCGGAGGATTTCAAACCCACTCCACACGTTCTGCTCGAAGACTGGACGGGTACTTGGTGCCCAGCCTGCCCCAGGGCTCATGCAATACTGGAAGAGGCTGCTAAAGATCCTAAGTTTGTAACCCTTGAGATTCATGTTGCTTCGGGAAGACAGGATCCCTTTGCTGTTGATCAATTAGTTCGGGATCTCGTTGCACCCCAAGGCATAAGGGCATTCCCTACGATTAGGGCTAATCGCACGTATTCCTCACCCCTCAATTTTGAAATGATTAAGAAGACGTTTGCCGACATCGCCGCTCAAGTTGGTATTGCATTGGAGGTAAAGCTTGAGAATGGCAATGTTGTAGCAAAAATAAAAGTACGCCGTCAACCGTCCTTTACATCGGAGATTCGTCTCTGTGTTGCCCTCTACGAAAACAACCTACATGCCGATCAGGCCAACGGCGCTAGGAACCAAAGATTTGACCACGTACTCCGCGACTTCTACAATAAAGCATCGCTTGGGTTTGGTGTAGAGTTTGAGGGCGATATCCATGCCGGGCAGTACGTCTTTACCCCTGAGAGCAATTGGAAACAACAAGACCTCGGGGTCATTGTTATGGCACTCGACAAGAAAGGGCGAGTGCTTAACGCTCAGTATGCCAATATTGGCGATAGCAAAGGTTACTAAATAGTAGACTTCTTAGGTTGTGATGAACGTATCCCCTCCCTGCCGGCTTCGGAAGAAATTGCATCAGCCGGCAGTATGGAGGCGGTATTTGTCGCTTTATCCTCCAACGCCAAGGGCTGACAGCCTCACTCTCCTATACGTTCTAATTATTTGTTTCTCTTCTATCCTTTTTGGCCAGAGCGAAAGAAAATATTATTATATTTGCCTGCGAAAGTATCTCTCTTACAGCACTGTAATTGAATCTTATTAACACAAACAATCAGGTTTAGTACAATGAAAAGATCTTTACTCTTACTAACCCTCCTTGTAGGGTTCCTCGGGCTATTCCGTCCCACAGAAGCACAGGCACAGAGTGGCGAGCGCATGCTCTTGTACACAAAGAGCGGAAAGGTTATCCCATACCGCGTCCAACATCTTGATAGCATCAAGTTCCTGACGGACAAGGTAGACCTTGCTCTCCATCCTCAGATTGCCCCTCATCCCGATGGTGCAACAGGAGCTATGAAGCTGACTATAGGCGCTGTAGGGCAAAATGTACGGCGCATCTCTTTTGTGCTTCCTGAGGCTCATCAGGTAGCAAAGATGGACGAATACCAGTGCCTACAATTGTTTGATCCCGAAGAGGTAGCACGCGCAGGGTTGCAAATCCTAGAGGCAGAAGGGAATAAGCAGTATGACCTACCAAGTATGCAGCGTGGGTATAGCTACACGGCTCTCTTCTTGCCCTACGATGAGCTAGGTTGCCCTGGGGACGTTACGCGCGTCCAGTTCACCGTGCCCCTAGGTTCACTAAAAGGAGAACCGAGTATGCAGGTGCCTTTCTCGGATGTGAAGGCCAATGGATTCAAGGCAAAGTTGATACCCAATGGGGATGTAAAAGGCTACTTCTATCTATGCGAAGAGACGAACAACCCCGCACGTGACCAGAAGATGCAGGAGCTTGGGATCCCCGACTTGAAACACTATGTTGTCCAATTCGGGGTAGACCCTGAAACGGGGAAGCCATACGAAGGGGTAAAAGAAAAGACCTTTAGCGAACTGAAAAAGAATGTAGAGTATACCCTCTATGTGGTTCTAATTGATGCTGAAGGGCAATACTCCGATCTCTACGATACCTTTAAGGTGATTACAAAACCCAAGGGCACCTCCGAGACTGCTTCCTGTACCATCGAAGTGACGGAGATTACCGAGCAAACGGCAACCATCACGACCACGCCCGACGTCAACACCTCCTCCTTTAGGGAGGCTATTTTCCCGAAAGGAGCTAAGACAGAAGAGGAAATGCTCGCATATTTGCGAGACACTCCGGAGACAGCCCAACTCCCCTTCCACACAGAACCCCATACTTGGGTTTGGGAAGAGCTCGATCCGGCAACCACCTATATAGCTATCGCCCTTGCCAAGAATGCAGACGACAAGTGGGGACCTCTTGTACAAAAAGAGTTCACCACCAAGGCTCTTCAAACAGAGCCAAAACTCCCTCTTGAGTACGTAGCAGAATACAATATCAACGAGGAGGGTAATAACTTCGTTAGCACACAGGCAACCGATGTCAGCGGATACTTTACCTATGAGGAAGCTATGGCGAAGGCGAATAAGGTTACAATAGCTGGAGCAAACTACCATCTTCCCACTCAAGCAGAATGGATGTCTATTATCCCTCTCGACAAGAGTCCCGTTGATTATATCAACTTTGCCGTAGCTTACGATCAGAAGGATATCTCGGAAACAGTATCCGTAGCAGGAAAAGAAGTAACATCAACGAATGACTACCATGCCGCAGGCGATGGTATCGTATATGCCCTTCGCTACAAGGGGACAGAACTTGTCTCGGCATGGCGCTACGAGCTAGTACCCAATGATGGACATAGAGTTCTAAAAATCACTGCACGGCCTCTAGCTACTCCATTAACGACTACCATTGAGGATATTGCCAAGGACTCTTTTTGGACGGGAGAGAAGGAAGTGGTGAGACAATTCCCTGCCTCGGGTATGGTCACTTCGTCCGGATCAGTTGTATTTAGAGGGTCTGAGGGCTATTTTTGGTCAGCTACAGATAATGGTCCTTTCTATGCTTGGGGAATGTTCTTTGGCGACTCCTCTTCGGATGTTGGCCGCTATATGAGCAGGCTTAAGAACTCGGTACGCCTATTTGTAGATGCAGAGTAAATGATCTTACTTGTACCCTCAGAGAGAGCCTCATTCTTCGGTTTCGACTATTCGTGCGATAACCGCAGGACGAGGGACTCTGAGGGTTTTTGTTTTCAAAAATCAACCTCACAATCAAACACAATAAGTTTGTATGAAAAACAGATATTCCACTATGAGGATGGCCGTCTCCTCTTTTTTTGTGGCTCTGATCGGGAGTATTTCTATCGCCCAAGCTACGGAGCCCCCTTTCAAAGAAGTAGTAAAAGAGGACTTCTCTCTCTGGACTAAAGGCAGCGAAACCACTCCACATAACGAAACAGAAGGGGGGAGTGCCAATAGCTACAACCTCAATTCCGCCATCATGCACCAGTCCGGATGGAGGGGTAACTTCGTGTACCAAGCAGGCGGGTGTGCTTACCTTAAACTAACCGACGACGGAGTGGCAGGGCACCTCCAAACCCCGGAGATGGCTCTCTATGGTGTGGTAAAGATCACCTTCCGAGCAAAGCTCCTGCCGGGGAAACAATCGGAAGGGAAACTTTGGATTGCCCTATGTGACAATACACAAGGGCCTGTGGACAACAAAGATGTAGACCTAACCACCGAGTGGCAACAGTACGAAATGGTGTCAGATAAGGCAACCTTCAACACGAAAAACATGTTCCAGTTGCAGCCGCTCGAGTGTGATATGCTTATTGATGATATTGTGGTGGAGAGAAAGCAAACAACCCTCATCCCCCCAAAGGCTCTGCCCCCACTCAATACGTCTTCTACCTCTTTTAAGGCAAGATGGGAGGCCTCGCCCGATGCCAAGAGCTACCTATTCTCGCTCTACTACCTTGATATGCCCCAAGAGGTCATTCCACCTACAACGGTTGTAGAGGGTTTTGATGGTATCAAGACAGATGGCAATGGCAAGATAGATACAACACAACCTAACTACCCCGAAGGGTGGACCATCGACCTCTCCTCTCATGGCTCTCAAGATGTAATACAAACACAAGGGAACTTTCATTCTTCTCCCCTTGCATTGGTCTTCGATGCAGTAGACGATTCTATAGTGTCGCCCAAGACAAATGCACCCATCACAGAGCTATCCTTTTGGGTAAAGCCCACCTCAATAGAGCAGGAGACGGACTTTACCTACACCCTACTAGAGGTCTCCGTGCTCTCAGATGGCAAATGGGTAGCCATTGCCAACCTACCCAACCTATGGATGCAAGAGCAGGGGGGATTCTACAAGTTCGATAGCGAGGTGCTCAAAAATTATAACATTGAGCAGGTGCGTCTTCAGCTGATTCAAAAGAATAGCGTCTCTTTTTATGTCGATGATATAACCTACACCTATGGTAGTAAGCCCGTACCCTACTATATCCATAAGAATAAAGAGTTGACTGCAACAGAGTACGAAGTCTCCGAATACGACACTTCAAAGGAGCACTTCTACTACGTACGTGCAAAAGATGGAGATGCCCTCTCTGAGCCAACATACCCTACTTGGGTAGATGGGATTAAGGGCATAAAGCCGGCAGTGTATGCAGCTTCCCAAATAACGCCTATAAGCTACGTAGCCCAATGGGAGAAGATCTACAACGCCGGGCTTTATCAGCTCAATAATTACAAAGATCTAACCCACAAACCGGGCGCTCCCAAGCAGGAGATTCTTCGTGAGACCTTCGATACCATAACGGAGGGAAGCGTAGAAGAGCCCGTCAAACCGGAGGATCAAGTTATATTCCTAGCCAAAGAGGGAGTAACAAAGACCGATTGGATAGTGCAGCTCCCTGCCTATGCCAAGGGCATGATGGGCGTTAAAGAAACGGCTCCATACAGCTCAACCGCGGGATTGGTCGTATCACCGGCTCTTTACCTCACGCCCGATAAGGGTGCTTTTGAGGTCTCTGTAAAGGCGCAAAGTACCGTGGATTGCGATACCCTTTTCGTGATGGTTATGAAAGAGTACACAGACAACAAAGTGGATGAATTTATGCGCATCCCCTTCCCCGAGAAAGCAGGCGTAATCTCGTCCACAGTGCAGTTTGCTCCCCCTAAGGAACTCAGCACAAGAGAGCGTATCCGCATCGGATTTATGAGCCTTAGAGGCAAACCTTTCTACATTGACGAGATGGCTGTTTACCAAAACATCAACGAAGGGGAACACGGCTACGCTCCCTACCAAACAAACTTTGTTGCCGGCGACAACTCCTTTAAGGTGGAGCATGGTCTTGATGGACAGAATTTTGTGTACAACGTAACGGCCACCCGAACGCGCATGTTCCAAAACTACGTATCGGAGATTTCGGACTTTATGCCTGTTGTAAACCCCAATAACACAGGTCTATCTGAGCCAAAAGATACGGGATCCCTCACGGTAGAGCAGACTGAGGGCGGACTGGTACTATCGGCAGACAGAGATACACAACTCGCCATCTACGACCTCTCGGGGCTCCTTATCTGCAAGATGACTATTAACGCCGGAGTGCCCCGATTTGTCTCTCTAAATAGGGGTATTTACATCCTCCATACAACGGAGAAAAACTACAAGGCAGTTGTTAGATAGCATAAAAGAAAATCCGTATAAATCCTCCCCCTCCTACCTCTAAGGAGGGGAACTGCAGAGAGAGAGGGCGGCACTGACTTACTGAGAACTCCCATACAGCTCTTGCCTCCCTCTCTTTGTTTTGTCATGCCCCGAAAACTCCCCCTCTCTGTGAAACACGAAAAATAGTCTGCCCTGCAACTTTTCCGAATTAGGGCAAGAAAAAAATGTTTCTCGGCGAGGAGAAGAAAAAATCTCACCCCAAAAGGCACTCCCATTCCAGCTGACTTCTAATCCAAAACCAGGCATTATCCCCCGCCCTTGCTCCGCAGGCTTCTTTTCCGCCCAGCTCTACCCAGAAAGCCAAAGTAGAGCAAGAGGGTTACAAGAGATCCAGATACAATGAGAAAGGGTAGCTACTTTCCCAACTCGAAGCCGTTGGGTTAGATTGTCAGATATATGGAGAGATTGATGTAGCCACAGTGAGAATAAGAAGAGTCAACACCTCCAAATCAAGACTAGAAAAGAGCTTATCCGATTATCTCTTCTAGTTATTACTCCATATTCTTACAACCTCTGTCTCTATAAGGCACACCCTAATGGTATATTTGCAGGTGTAAAAAACGCAGCAATTATCAAAACAACGAAACTACAATGAGCAGTATAATTAGCGTAAATCTATGATGTCTCAAGTAAGGAGCTTATGCCTGTAATAATTGTACATTTTTGTATTTTCGTAAAACAGGAGGTAAAGATATGGCCATCAATCAAGTTAGAAAATACATTTGGCTACTGGAGGCTCTTCGCAAGCATAGCAAACTCTCATTCAAGGAACTGAATGAACTGTGGCTTAATGACGAAATAAGTGAAGGAGTAGAACTATCTATACGTACATTCCACAAGTGGCGTATTGCTATTGAAGATCTATTTGCAATCAATATCGAAAATGAAGGTCAGGGTGAGTACAGATACTATATAAGTAATTCTTATAGCATCGACAACAACCCTTTTTATGGCTGGCTGATAGATACGTTCTCCCTTGGGAACCTGATGATGAATAGCCTTTCTCTTCGTGAACGAATAGTCTTGGAAGCAACTCCATCAAGGAATTTTTTGCCGATGATTATTTCAGCAATGAAGGAAAGTAAAACCTTGCGATTAAGATATAAGGCCTTTGGGAAGAAAACTGAAAAGACCATTCTATTGGAGCCATTTTGCATTAAGCAGTTTAAACAACGGTGGTTATTTGTTAGGGAGAAATGTGCAAGTAGACAGAGTTTTGATTTATGCTCTCGACAGAGTTATAGAGATGGAAAAGGAAGAGCATATGAAATACACATTGCCGGCTTCTTTCTCTGCTAAAGACAGCTTTGAGAATGCTTACGGCATCATTATAGGGGATAATACTCCTTTAGAAACCGTCACATTAAAGGTTTCCGAATGGCACGCACACTACCTCCGCACCTTGCCTTTGCATCACTCCCAAATAGAAAAAGAGACATCAGAAGACTATAGTATATTTGAATATAGCCTCTGCCCGACATTTGACTTCCAGCAGGAGCTACTAGCCATGGGAGCATTTGTAGAAGTACTGTCTCCCCAATGGCTCAGAGGAAGCATAGAATCTACAATCAAGACAATGTACGAAAAGTATAACCAGTAAATATATAGAAAATGAAATCTATTCAAGAGCAAATCACCGACTGGGCAGAAAAATATGTGCCTACGTTCAACAAATTATCAGAGCAGTATAAGACTCCGTATTATACGCAGTCGCCATTAAACGAAATCAATCAACCGATAGATCTTATGGTTATCGGGATCAATCCGAGAGGAGACCTAGGCTCTGGTGCGCAAAACAAGAATGCAGATGCATATAAGCAAGGCAATCCTTTCTGGGAGAAACGATTTAATGAAGAAGGGAAAATCTGTTGGAATTTCAATCAGCGTGCACGCTTCTTTTTAGGTTATGATGACTTTTATCATCCAGAAAGTATAGACAATGACGTAAAGGTTGTGTGGACCAACTTGTCTCCATTCGAATCAAAACAAGGTAATAGTGACCTCAAAAAAGAATTGATGCAAGCGGGGTTGCAAAGCACGTTGGACTTAATAGAGATATTACAACCCAAGCGTATTGTATTGTTTGGTATCAATGCTTTTGAACAATTAAAAAACGCAATCGGCAACTTGGGGACAGTAGAATATGCCACTGTGTTTGACAACATGAAATCCAAAGTAGGACGCATCAATAATATCCCTACAGTGTGTGTACAGCACCCCTCTTCTCAGTGGGAAGGTGGCTGTCATACATTTCTTTCTATGTTTATCTTCCTACATGGACTTGCTGAAATTACCAATAAAAAGAACACCGTAAAGCCATTAAAAGATGTTGTTGCAACTATGCGTAAAGAAATGACAAGTTGGCAAAAGAATGTGCTCATAAAGGAGGAGGGAGGAGAATAAGGGACTCTATTTTGTAGTCCTATCCGCCTCGCTTGCCATCTCACCTGCACAATCATGGAGAGAGGGGGGGGATATTGATCTTTTTCTCAAAACAACCTTCATAACATCACACACAAAAGAGTAAAAAGAAAATTCATTCATTTCTTAGCCACCTATGCCCAGATTTGGCATAGGTGGCTTTTATTTTTGCATCATAGAAAAGAATGAAGTATCACTTAAATATAGATTTATGACACTCTGGAAAATTGAAGCTAAGAACAACTGGAATTGGGGCAAAGGTAAAGAACTCATCAAAGGCATGTTTATAGAGATGCCAACACCCTCCACGGCGCCACCCTTGGGACTGACAAAATATCACGAAACAATAGCTCAGCTCTTTAATACGAAGTATGGAACAAATTTCGACAAGTCAAAAATCAATGCAGGGCATTTTATATGTACGAAAATATGACGCTCAAAGAACTACTCCAGACCATTTCTTTTGAAGAAATCGCTATGTTTCCTTTCGATATGATTTTAGACGACAAGGAGTAACCATCGAAGCAATGAAGGACAAGAAAGGAGGACGTGTATTTTCCAGTTGTAAGTGCAACGCCTTTCCTTGGATGGAGGAATATCAAGCGGTTGGGAAGAAAAATGTACCTTTGCAGGGCACAAAGAGGCAATAAGGCTCGGTAGCTTAGC
>ERZ773197.2402-NODE-2402-length-11892-cov-16.192785_pt1 | contig 11892 bp, 10 predicted proteins | sample MGYA00580999_ERZ773197 | MGnify/ENA primary metagenome ERZ773197 (study PRJEB29015, sample SAMEA2738166) | human oral metagenome | biome: human oral; feature: human-associated habitat; material: saliva | place: China | collected 2185 ... | reverse complement strand
AGCTATAAGGGCTTAAACTGTGCGCCGAGCATGCACTGCTCCATGTGCTACCTCGTGCTGCACTTTGTCGGCTCCACCCCGGGACTGCCGCTCGCGGTCGCAGCGATTGCGGCCCCGATTGCGCTCGGCATCGTGATCTCGACCTTATTTACGAAACAGCATGTCGTGATCGATGCGCTGAGCGCATTTCCGCTCGCGGCTGTCTGCATTCTGATCGGCAATCGCCTGCCGCTCACGGCGCTTCTTCACTGGATTCTGGGCGCTTAAGCTTGTCCGCGAAGGGACGGTTTTTGGGTGTTGCCTCCGTCACGGTGGGGGCGGAGAGCCCTTCTCTGTGGGCGCGGAGCATCTCTTCGCGGAGCTCGCTCGCCGAGAGGAGGAGAGCCCCCTGACTCCGCACAATGATTTGTTCCACCCCGTCCGAGGTTGCGACCGTCACGATGTCGCTCGCGGCATGGCGGCCGGAAAAGCTCTCGATATAGCTGTCCGCGGTCTGTGCGGTCTTCGTATAGACGACAAAGAGATTGTGCCAGGGATAGCGCTCCTCCTTGTGATCTTTCCGCCGGTAGGCGTCAAAGACCGCAATCAGCGTATACCCGGTGAAGCCCTGGTAGTCGGACAGAAGATCCAGGAGCGCGAGCCGCGCACTGTCGATGTTCTCTTCCGCGAGCGCGCGGAGCTCGGGGAAGGCAAAAATAATATTGTAGCCGTCGACCAGAAGGAAGTGCTTCCGCGGCGCGGCGGTTTTGAGCGCGCGGTAAGCGCGCTCTTTTGCCGCCTCGCTCGCCTCCCTTCGCTGCTTTTCCGGGCGCTTCTTGTCGCGCTGCCGGTTCTGATAAAAGGTGCGGTCCAAGATTGCATCGATTTCTTCCAAAGAGAGCGGGGCGCTCTCTTTTTTTGTGCGGACGGCGGTGCCTTCCGTGTTCTCCTCCTCCGCGCTCGCACTTGGGTCGCGGCGGTAGGGGAGGTGCATGTAGCGGGGCGCCTCCGCATAGGAAACCGTCTCGCCGCTCCCGTGGCGGCAGAAGACCGAATCCGCCGGAAAGGCGAGATCCGCCGCGGGATCGTAGCCCCGCGCGGCAATGACGCTCTCAGCATCCCGGCAGGGGAAAAAGCCCGCGAAGGAGAGGGAGAGCGAGGCCTCGCCTCTCGTAAAGCGGCGGAGCTCCGCGGCATAGTTTTGCATGGCGAGGACGGCTGCCTGCCCGTGAACCTCGGCCTCGGTCTCGGACTCTGCCTTGCCGAGCGCAAAGCTTGCGCCCATGCGGTCCAAGTCGTTTAAAGCCCTGCCGAGCGAAGAAGCGGGCAGACGGAGCGAAAAGGCATAGTAGGGCTCCAGAAGGCAGGGCTCTGCGGAAAAGAGAGCGGCGCGGAGCGCCCGTATGGCGGCCTGCCGAAAATCGCCGCCCTCGGTGTGCTTCTCGTGGGCCCGCCCCGCAATCAGGGTGATTTTAAGATCTGTGAGCGGCGCGCCGGTCAAAATCCCGGGAATTTCCTCTTCTTCCAAGGTGTGCAGTACCTGCTGTTGGTAGCGGTTCGGGAGAAGCTCGGTGCTGAGTGCGCTCTCAACCTGCACGCCCGAGCCCGGCTCCCGGGGTTCGACGAGGAGATGTACTTCCGCATAGTGGCGGAGCGGCTCAAAATGCCCCGCCCCCTCGGCGCTCTTGGTGACCGTTTCACGGTAGCTGACGCCCGCGGGTTCGAAGGATACCGCGAGCGAAAAGCGGCGCGCGAGGAGTTCCGTGAGAATTTCCAACTGCATTTCGCCCATCAGAGAGACCAGCAGGGTCTTGCCGCCGGCATCGAGCGAAAAGCGGAGACTCGGCTCTTCCTCCTCGAGCATGCGGAGACGGGGCAGGAGCTCCGTGAGCGATGCGGACTCCGGTAAAATAAGGCGGTAACGGAGCACAGGGGTCAAAATAGGCAACACATGTTCGCCTTGTTCCGCCCCCAGTCCCATCCCCGCGCGGCTCTCCGTGAGCCCCGTTACGGCGACCACGCTGCCGGCAGGCGCCTCTTTTAAGAGGGAGTAGGAACTTCCCGAGTAGAGGCGCAGCTGCTCGACCTTTTCGCCGAGCGGCGGGAGCGCCATCTTGGCGCTTAAGCTGCCGCCCGTGATTTTCAGATAGCTTAAACGCGCTCCCTTCTCATCCGTGCCGATCTTAAAGACACGGGCCGAGAATTCCGATGTGTAGACCGGCGGGACAAAGAGGCGGGAGATGCCGTTAAGGAGTTCCGTGACGCCCTCCTCACGGAGGGCGGAACCAAAGAAGCAGGGGGAAAAGCGCCGCGCCTTAAAAAGCGCCGCAATCTCTGCCTCGCTCGGCGCAGTGCCGCGCTCCAGATAGCGGTTTAAGAGCGTCTCGTCTAAGAGGGAGAGCTCCTCCGCGAGACTGGGGCTCGCTGCCTTGCGGGAGAAATCGATGAATTCACCGTTGAGCCGCGTGCGGAGAGAAGAAAGCAGCGACTCCCTCGTGCCGACCTGCCGGTCCGTCTTATTGAAGAAGACAAGAAAGGGAATGCGGTAGCGGCGAAGGAGCTGACAGAGTGTTATGCTGTGTCCCTGTACGCCTTCGGCCGCGCTGATTACGAGGATTGCGAGATCCAGGACTTGAAGGACGCGCTCGGCCTCCGGGGAGAAGTCCACATGCCCCGGGGTGTCGAGCAGGGTCACCGCGAGATCGCCGTATTCAAAATAGGCCTGCTTTGAAAAAATGGTGACCCCGCGGCGTTTCTCCGCGGGGTCGGTGTCCAGAAAGGCAGAGCCGTAATCGACGCGTCCCGGCGCGCGGAGCGCACCGGAGGCGACGAGGAGGGCCTCGGAAAGCGTGGTTTTGCCGGCATCCACGTGCGCCAGGATGCCGAGCGTCAGGCGGCGCATCAGTTTTTGGTCAGGTGGAAGGCAAAGCCGCCGATCTCATCCTTGAGGTAGAGGAAGGTGGTTCTGCCGGAAGCATCCACCCGGCGGGTCGACTCGTCGAAGGAGAAGCCGCGCTGTCTTAAGTAGTACTCCGCGCGGTCCACATTGTCCGCGCCGATTGCGACATGCCCCAGGCTTCCGCGGCCCATGAACTTCATGACCTCGACCGCGCTTCCGGTGAAGACCGAGAGCTCGGTGTCGTTATAGTCAAAGTCAAAGATCGAGCAGAGGAGGGTGGCTGTCTTCTTTGCCTCTGCCTCGTCCTTCGAGTTGATGCCCACGTGCTTGATGCGGAAGTTTAACATGGTCTTCACGGCCTCGCGGGTGCGCGCCGTGATTTTATCGAAGGCCTTCGCCTTGATATCGTCCTTGGTCGCGAGCCAGGTGCCGCCGCAGGCAAAGACCTGATCGAGCGCCAGATAGGTTCTGAGATTCTCGAGCTTCACGCCGCCGGTCGGCATGAAGAGAAGGTCGCGGTAGGGCGCGGAGAGCGCCTTTAACATGGGAGCGCCGCCGTTTTGCTCCGCCGGGAAGAACTTGACCGCCGAGAGACCGAGGGCCATGGCCTGCTCCATCTCGCCCGGGGTCGCGGTTCCGGGACACATCGGCACGCCCTTCGAGAGCACGTAGGAGACCAGCTCCGGCTGAAAGCCCGGGCTCACGATGAACTTTGCGCCCGCCTCAATGGCGGCGTCGGCCTGTTCCTTCGTGATGACCGTGCCCGCACCGACCAAGAGTTCCGGCATCTCGCGGGTCAGGAGGCGAATCGCATCCGCCGCGGCAGCGGTCCGGAAGGTGACTTCAATCGCAGAACCCCCGCCCTTTTTGAGCGCAGCCCCGAGCGGCAGCGCGTCGGCGGCATCTTCCAGCGCGACCACGGGGACAATTCCGATGCGGTACAGTTCCTTGATACATGCGTCCATTTTGTACATCCTCCTAAGCTAAGTCTGTATCATTTGCACTGAAATCAGTGTAGCATAAGTTAAGAGCATAGAAAAGTTTTCAAAAATGCGTTAAGATAGCGGTACATGTCTAGAACAGGGAGGAACTACAATGAAGGTAGTCATTCTGGCCGGCGGCTTCGGCACCAGAATCACGGAGGAAAGCTATTTAAGGCCCAAGCCCATGATTGAGATCGGCGGACAGCCCATACTCTGGCACATTATGAAATACTATTCCTCCTACGGTTTTCACGACTTTGTGATTTGCCTCGGCTACAAGCAGTATGTGGTCAAGGAATATTTTGCGGACTATTTCCTGCACACTTCGGATGTGACCTTCGATCTCGCGAACAACAGCATGGAGGTCTTAAGGAAGCACGCGGAGCCCTGGAAGGTGACGCTGATCGACACCGGCCTTCACACCATGACCGGCGGCCGTGTAAAGCGCATTCGGGACTATGTCGGCGACGAGCCCTTTCTCCTGACTTACGGAGACGGCGTGTCGGATGTGGATCTCGATGCCCTGCTTGCGTTCCACCGGGAGAAGAAGCGCATTGCGACCCTGACCATGGTGAACATAGGTCAGGCGAAGGGCGTGCTCGATGTCGGCGCGGGCGGCGAGATTCACTCCTTCCGCGAGAAGGACGACAGCGACGGCGCCGTGATCAACGGCGGCTTCATGGTCTGCGAGCCCGGCATCTTCGATTATATCGAGGGCGATGACACCGTGCTCGAACAGGACCCGTTCCGGAAGCTCTGCAGCGACCGGGAGTTGGTGGGCTACTACCACAAGGGTTTCTGGCAGTGCATGGATACGCAGCGGGAAAAGAATAAGTTAGAAGAGCTCTGGGAGAGCGGAAACGCGCCCTGGAAGCGATGGTAAGGAGAAACTTGCATGTTTGAAGATAAGACAGAAGCAGAGGCGCGGCAGGAGATACTGGCGCTGGTGGAAGAGTATGCGGAGCGTTTCCGCGAGAAGAAAAAGCCCTTTCAGCCGGGGGATCGCATTTCCTACGCGTCTCGCGTCTACGACCGCAAGGAGATGGTGAATGCGGCGGATGCCGTCTTGGAGTTTTGGCTGACCTCCGGTCGCTTCAGCGATCTCTTTGAGAAGAAACTCGGCGAGTACCTGGGCGTCCCCTATGTGTCGCTCGTAAACTCGGGTTCGAGCGCGAACCTCCTCGCCTTCATGGCGCTGACCTCCCCGAAGCTCGGCGAGCGCCGGGTGAAGCGCGGCGATGAGGTCATCACTGTGGCCTGCGGCTTCCCGACCACGGTCACGCCCATCATCCAGTACGGCGCGGTTCCGGTCTTTGTGGACGTCTGCATTCCGCAGTACAACATCGATGTGACCAAGCTTGAGACAGCGCTCTCCGAGAAGACCAAGGCCGTGATGATTGCGCACACGCTCGGCAACCCCTTTGACTTGAAGGCGGTGAAGGCTTTCTGTGACGCGCACGGGCTTTGGCTCATCGAGGACAACTGCGATGCGCTCGGCAGCCGCTATACCCTGGACGGCGAGACCCGCTTCACAGGCACCATAGGCGATATCGGCACCTCGAGCTTTTACCCGCCGCACCACATGACCATGGGCGAGGGCGGCGCGGTCTACACGAAGAACGCGGTCCTGCACAACATACTCCGCTCCATGCGCGATTGGGGCAGAGATTGCCGCTGCCCCTCCGGCGTTGACAACATCTGTCAGCACCGCTTCGACGGGCAGTACGGCGAACTTCCGCGGGGCTATGACCACAAGTACGTCTACTCGCACTTCGGCTATAATTTAAAGGTGACGGATCTGCAGGCGAGCATAGGCTGCGCACAGCTGGAGAAATTCCCGCAGTTTGTGGAGCGGCGCAAGGAGAACTTTAAGCGCCTTCGCGCGGCGCTCTCTCCCGCAGAGGACAAGCTGATACTCCCGGAACCCTGCGAGAATGCGGACCCGAGCTGGTTCGGCTTCCTTTTAACCTGCCGCGAGGGCGTGTCCCGCGAAAAACTGGTTCGCTTTATCGAGCAAAAGGGCGTGCAGACCCGCATGCTCTTTGCCGGCAACCTGACCAAACACCCCTGCTTTGACGAGCTTAGAGAAAGCGGCGAGGGCTACCGCATTGTGGGAGAACTAAGGGAGACCGACCGCATCATGCGGGATACCTTCTGGGTCGGCGTTTATCCGGGCATGACGGCGGAGATGATAGACTACATGGCCTCGGTGATTCTGGAGGGGCTGAATCAATGATGCGAGCGAAGAAGGGCGGGATTTATCTCGCCCTGCACGCTTTGGTGCTCTTTTACAGCCTCTCGGCGCTCTGCTCGAAAAAGGCGGCCTCCTATCCCTTCGCGAGTCCGGGCTGGCTTTTGTTTTACGGGGCTGTCATTTTGATTTTGGGACTCTACGCCGTGTTTTGGCAGCAGATCATTAAGCGCCTGCCGCTCTCGACCGCCTATATGAACAAGGCGGCGACCGTCATCTGGGGACTGATTTTCGGAAGCCTCTTTTTCGGCGAGCACGTGAGTGCGCCGAAACTCTTCGGCGCGACGCTGATCATTGCCGGCATTGTGCTCTTTGCGCTGCCGGAAGGGGAGGAAGGGCATGCGTGACATTTCCTTTCCGCATCTTGCGATTTTTCTCGGGGCGGTGCTCCTCGCGGCGCTCTCGCAGGTGCTCTTAAAAAAGGCGGCAATGCGGCAGTATGACAGCGTGTGGCGGGAGTACCTGAATCCGCAGGTCATCTTTGCCTACGCGCTTTTTTTTCTTGCGACCCTGATTGATGTGGTCGCCTACCGGCGTATTCCCTTAAGTCTCGGCCCCATTTTGGAGGCGAGCGCCTATCTCTACATGTTGGTATTCGGCGCGTTCTTTTTCGGCGAGCGCGTCACGGCGCGAAAGTGCTTTGCGCTCGCGCTGATACTCGGCGGCATCGTCCTCTTCACGCTCGCGGGCTGAAGCAGGGCTTGCACCGTTTGAATCAAGGAGGAAAGTGAGACCATGCAGGAAAAATACGATTATCTCCTGGTCGGTGCGGGACTCTATTCCGCGGTTTTTGCCCATGCGGCGGAGCGCGCCGGAAAGAGCTGCCTCGTGCTGGAAAAGCGCTCGCACATCGGCGGCAACATCCACTGCGACACGGTGGAGGGCATAGAGGTGCACCGCTACGGCGCGCACATCTTCCACACCTCAAACCCCGAGGTCTGGAACTTTGTGAACCGCTTTGTGACCATGAACCGCTTCACGAATTCGCCGGTCGCAAACTACAAGGGGGAGATGTATAACCTTCCCTTCAACATGAACACCTTTGCGCGCATGTGGAACATACGCACGCCCGAAGAGGCCCTTGCCATTCTGAACGAGCAGCGCGCGGAGATTACGGGCGAGCCGAAAAACCTCGAGGAACAGGCGATTTCCCTGGTCGGACGGGATGTCTACGAAAAGCTCATCAAGGGCTACACGGAGAAGCAGTGGGGACAGGCCTGCACGGAGCTCCCGGCCTTTATTATCCGCAGACTGCCGGTGCGCCTCACCTACGACAACAACTACTTTAACGACCGCTATCAGGGGATTCCGGAGGAGGGCTACGACACGCTGGTTCGAAAGCTCTTCGGCAAGGCGGAAATTCTCCTGAACACGGATTATCTCGCGGACAAGGCGGGCTGGAATGCGCGCGCAAAGACCGTGGTCTACACCGGGCCGATTGACGCTTATTTTGACTATGAGCTCGGCGCGCTCGAGTACCGCTCGCTCCGCTTTGAGACCGAGACTCTGGACACGGAGAACTACCAGGGCTGCGCGGTCGTAAATTACACGGAGCGGGAAATTCCCTACACACGCATTATCGAGCACAAGCACTTTGTCTTCGGCACGCAGCCGAAGACCGTGATCACCCGGGAGTACCCCGCGGACTGGAAGCCCGGCCTGGAGCCCTACTACCCGGTGAACAACGAGAAGAATCAGGCGCGCTATGCCCTATACCGGGAGCGCGGCGAGCGCGAGCCCGTGATTTTCGGCGGCCGCCTCGGCGAATACCGCTACTACGACATGGATAAGGTGATTGAGAGCGCAATGGAAAAGGCGCGCGCCTTGGGCCTTCCGGTGGGAGAAGAAGCATGATAATCACGAGAACCCCGTTTCGCATGTCCTTTTTCGGCGGCGGAACCGATATGCCCGAATTTTTCAGAGAGCACGGCGGCGCAGTGCTCTCGACTACCTTTGACAAGTACTGCTATGTGAATGTGCGCCACCTGCCGCCCTTTTTTGACTACAGCACGGAGCTCTCGTACTCGAAGCTGGAGCGCGTGACTCGGGTCGAAGACCTGGAGCACCCGGCGGTGCGGGAGGCCATGAAGTTCCTCGACATGCATGAGCTGCGCTTAACCTACGAGGCGGATCTCCCGGCGCGCTCGGGACTCGGCACGAGTTCCAGCTTTGCGGTCGGCATGCTGAATGCCTTCTATGCCCTGAAGGGCAAGTACGCGGACAAGAAAAAACTCGCGGACGAGGCGATTTACTTAGAGCGCGAGCTCTGCCGGGAGGCGGGCGGCTGGCAGGACCAGATTGCGGCCTCCTTCGGCGGCCTCAATGTGATACGCTTTGACGCGGACGGCTACCGCGTGAGCCCGGTCATTGTGAGCGCGGAGCGAAAGCGCGCACTGAACGAGAACCTCATGCTCTTTTTCACGGGCTTTTCGCGCTTCTCCTCGGACATCCAGCAGGACACCAAGCGTGCCCTCTCGGATAAGACCGCGGTGCTCCGGGAGATGGGGGCCATGGTCGACGAGGCGGAGAAGATATTGCTCCACAAGGAGAGCGACTTAAACGAGTTCGGTCGCATGCTCGACGCGAGCTGGGCGTTAAAGCGCGGTGTGAGCACAAAGATCTCGACGGATTCGATCGATCGCCTCTATGCGGACGCAAAAAAAGCCGGCGCGCTCGGCGGAAAACTTCTCGGCGCGGGCGGCGGCGGCTTTCTCTTGTTCTATGTGGAGAAGGACAAACAGGACGCGGTGCATGCGGCGCTCTCGTCCCTCCTTCATGTGCCGTTCAGCTTTGAGAACGGCGGCACTGCGGTCATTTTCTATGAGCCGGAGAGCTATGTCGCAAAATAAAATACGGACGGCTTATTCTCAGCCGAGGGCCACGTCGAGCGCCATCATGAGGGTAAAGCCGAGCGCGAAGGAGAGCACACCGATGTCGGAGTGCTCTCCTTCCGACATTTCGGGAATCAGTTCCTCGACGACTACGTAGAGCATGGCACCTGCCGCAAAGCTCAGGAGATAGGGCATGGCGGGAATCAAAAGTTCCGCTGCGGCAAACATGAGAAGGGCCGCAATCGGTTCCACGATGCCGGAGAGCAGGCCGTAGAGAAAGGCGCGGGGTTTCGTGCTGCCCGAAGAGAGCAGCGGAAGCGAGATGATGGCGCCTTCGGGGAAATTCTGAATCGCGATGCCGAGAGAGAGCGCGAGCGCGGCGCTTGCCGAGATGTGCGCGTTGCCGTTTAAGAAGCCGGCAAAGACGATGCCGACAGCCATGCCTTCGGGGATGTTGTGAATGGTCACGGCGAGAAGCAGCATGGCTGTCTTTGAAATGCTGCTCTTACGCCCTTCGGCCTTTTCCGCGTGGAGGTGAAGGTGGGGAATCAGCTTGTCGAGAAGCAATAAGAAGAGGGTGCCGATCCAGAAGCCGATGACGGCCGGGAGAAAGGCAAAGTGCCCGAGGCCGCTCTCCTCACTCTGCTCGAGCGCGGGAATCAGGAGGCTCCAGACAGAGGCCGCGACCATGACGCCCGCGGCAAAGCCGGTGAGAGCGCGCTGAACATTGCGCCCCAGATTTTCGCGCAGAAAAAAGACGGCGGCGGCACCGAGGGTGGTGCCGAGGAAGGGAATCAGTATCCCGATGAGACTTTGTTGCAGCATAACGAATGTCCTTTCAAATGAAAACGAAACCGGTCCTCAGCGCACGCCGTCGTCCGGCAGCGGGGCAATGAGGAGGCGCAGAATGCGGAGCAGGAAAAAGAGACTCACAAAGAGGCCTGCGCCCTCCGCGATGACAATGGACCACCAGACATTTCGAAGCTCTCCGGTCGCGGCGAGAAGATAGGCGGACGGGAGGAGAAACACCAGCTGACGGCCGATCGAAGCCGCCATGCTGTAAAAGCCTTTGCCGAGCGCCTGAAAGGCGGAACTCGTGGAAATCGAGAAGCCGACAAAGGGCAGGCAGAGGCCTATGATGCGAAAGGCCGGAATGCCGAGGCGCAGCATCTCCTCCGAGGCATTGAAGAGTCGGAAAAAGAAGGCCGGCAGGAGCTCAAAGAGCAGCAGTCCCACAAACATGAAGCCGAGCGCCGTCAGGGTCGAAAAGCGCAGGGTGTGTTCAATGCGGCGCTTGTGTCCCGCGCCGTAGTTGTAGGCGAGTATGGGCACCGTGCCGTTGTTGAGGCCGAAGAGCGGCATGAAAATGAGACTCGAGACCTTGAAGTAGACACCGAGGATGGCGGTCGCGGTGGAACTGAAACCGATCAGAATCCGGTTCATCGAATAGACCATGAAGGAACTCAGCGCTTGCATGATGGTCGAGGGAATGCCGACCGCGAGGATGCGCTGAAGGAGCTCGGGGTGAAAGCCGAAGGAGGAGAGTTTCAGACTCACCTCCGGGTTTTTCCGCTGGTTTAAGTAAATCGCAAGCAGCGCGGAGAGGCACTGGCCGAGTACGGTCGCGAGGGCCGCGCCGGCTATGCCGAGCTTCGGCAGACCGAAGAGGCCGAAAATCAGCACGGGATCCATGATGATGTTAAAGACTGCGCCTAAGAGCTGTGAAATCATAGAGAGCGTGGTGCGACCGGTCGACTGCAGGAAGCGCTCAAAGGTGATTTCCATGAAGATGCCGAGCGAACCGCAGCAGACAATGCGCGTGTAGAGGACACCCTGGGAGAAGATGCTCGCATCGGCGGTCTGCGTGCGGAAAAAGGGGACGGCGAGAAAGAGGCCGGTCAGCACGAAGAGCAGGGTGAAGAAGAGCTCTAAAATTACGCCGCTCGCCGCAATCCGATTGGCACGCTGCGGCCTTTTTTCGCCGAGTGCGCGGGATAGCTGGGAGTTGATGCCGACACCGATGCCCGTGCTGAAGGCAATCATCAGCGATTGCAGCGGAAAGGCAAGACTCACGGCTGCAAGTGCGTCCTCGCCGATCATAGAGACAAAGACAGAGTCTACAATGTTATAGAGGGCCTGGACAATCATGGAGATCATCATGGGGACGGACATCGAGAAGATAAGCTTTCCGACCGGCATGGTGCCCATCTTGTTCTCTTGCTGTCGGTTTGCCTGTGTTTCCATTGCAAAAACCTTCCTTTCCGTGGGATTAGAGTGCGAAATAGTCTATAGTTTAGCAGTATTGTAAGAATCGCGCAAGGCAGGAAAGCCGCAGGTATGCTATACTTCCCTTATCAAACGGAAGCGCCGCCTTGCGCGGCAAAAGGACAGGAGGTTGCACATGGCAGAAGTTGTGGCACTCGGAGAAGTGTTGATTGATTTTGCGCAAAAATCCAAAGATGTGGAAGGCTATCCTACCATGGCGGCACATGCGGGCGGCGCGCCGGCCAATTTTCTCGCGGCGCTCCGCAATCTCGGACACAGCACGGCGATACTCGGAAAAGTCGGCGTGGATGCCTTCGGTGTCATGCTGCTCGGGACCCTGGAGCGCTGCGGCATAGACGTGAGCGGTCTCGTGCAGGACGAAGAGTGCTTTACGACCCTCGCTTTCGTTACCTTTAACCGAGAGGGTGACCGCGCCTTCAGTTTTGCGAGAAAGCCGGGCGCGGACACGCAGCTCCGCTTCGAGGAGATCAAACTTTCCCTGATCGACCAGGCCAAGGCCTTTCACTTCGGCACGCTCTCGCTGACCGATGAGCCGGTGCGCTCGGCGACGCGGGCGGCCGTGGCTTATGCAAAGGCGAAGGGCAAGCTCATCACCTGCGATCCGAATCTCCGCCTGCCGCTCTGGAAAGAACCGGAGGATGCGAGACGGGAGATGCTCTGGGC
>ERZ773197.2401-NODE-2401-length-11894-cov-3.195878_pt1 | contig 11894 bp, 8 predicted proteins | sample MGYA00580999_ERZ773197 | MGnify/ENA primary metagenome ERZ773197 (study PRJEB29015, sample SAMEA2738166) | human oral metagenome | biome: human oral; feature: human-associated habitat; material: saliva | place: China | collected 2185 ... | reverse complement strand
CCCAAAAAATTGCACTAGTTTGCAAGAATAATTGCATTAGATGAGCAAGGGAAATTTAAAAGAAAAAAATATTATAAAAATCGAAAATGCCAATGTGGAAATTGTGCCGATTTATTGGCATTTTTGTTTTTAATAAAAACTTGTCATTGTTGGCACGAAAGTTGCAGTAATATATTGGCGTGCAAATGGCATAGTATAATTTTTTACAAGGAACTCGGCAAGATGCCGGAGGACTGAAAGGAGTACAATTATGGAAAATGTAAAAGTAATTATCTGGGGAATAGGCGCAATGGGCGGCGGTATCGCAAAGATGCTCGTTAAGAAAAAAGGCGTTGACCTAGTTGGAGGTATCGACAGAGATGGCGGTTCCAAAATAGGAAAGAACATCTACGATGTTATACCTGGAATCGAACAAGGAAATAGACCTGACGTAATCGTTGGAACTGCTGAAGAAGTAATCAAACCGGGCGCTGCTGACATCGTAGTAATCTGCACAGACTCTTTCACTGCAAAAGCATACGACAAAATGGTATTCGCTATGGAAAGAGGTATCAACGTAATTACTTCTGCTGAAGAAATGGCTTATCCACAGGCACAGGAACCTGAACTTGCTAAGAAATTAGACGAAATCGCAAAGAAGAACAATGTAACAGTACTTGGAACAGGAATCAACCCTGGTCTTATCATGGACCTTTTGGTAATTCTATGGACAGGATGCTGCGAAACTGTTGACCACATCGTTTCAAGAAGAGTTAACAGCCTTTCTCCTTTCGGACCTGCTGTAATGGAAGAACAGGGAATCGGCATCACAGTTGATGAATTCAAGAAGAGAAAAGCTGAAGGAACAATGGCAGGACACGTTGGTTTTGCTGAATCTGTAAGAATGATAACAGATGCTCTTGGCTGGAAACTTGACAAATTCGAACAGGATATGGAACCAATCGTTACAGATGTGGATAGAAAATCTCCTTATGGATTTGCAAAAGCAGGAGATGTTGCAGGTGTTGCAATGAAAGGTTGGGGATATGTTGACGGCGAAATGAAAATCGAAATGGATCACCCACAGCAGATCGAGCCTGAACAGGTTGGCGTTACAACAGGCGACTATGTAGAAATCAAGGGTATTCCACCTGTAAATATGGTAAATACTCCTGAAATCGAAGGTGGTATCGGAACTATCGCTATGATCTTCAACACAATCCCTCACGTAATCAACGCTAGACCTGGTCTAAAGACAATGATCGACATTCCGGTGCCTAGAGCTATCATGGGAGACATGAGAGATCTTATCTGCGAAGATGCAAAAATTGTAAAATAATTTACGACATAGGCACGACTATTAAAAATTAAACAAAAAATCAAAGGGACAACTTGTTGTCGATTAGTTTCGGCGACAAGCTGTCTTATTAAAGGAGAGAAAAATGGCTAAAAAAGGCGATTGGGTTAGAATCCACGCAGTAGTGTTAGAGGCTGCACAAAGAACAGCGAAACTGCCTGACGATACGAAGGCTTGCCCGCTTGAAATGTGGACAAAAGGATTTTTACAGGAAGATAGCGCAAACATCGGAGATGAAGTTACAGTTTTAACAGCTGCAAACAGACTTGCAAAAGGTAAGTTGCTGGAAGTAAATCCACACTGGACAATCAGCTACGGTGATTTTGTACCTGAGCTTGTTATTATCGACAAACAGCTTAGAGATATCATGAACGGAGGTAAGAACTAATGGCATTAGCAAAAGATTACGCTTCCGTTATGGGAAGATCAAACGACATAATGAAAAAGGCACTTGGACTTGATTATGCGGACTTCGAAAGCGGAACTATCGGCTTTGACTACGAAGCGCTTATGAAAGCTACAGGATATACTTTAGATGAAATCAACAGAGTTCAGAGCAGAACAGGTGTTGGTAATACACCGCTTCTTGAGCTTAGAAACTTGACAGAGCTTGCTCGCAAATATGCTAAACCGGGTTATGGTGCAAGAATATTTGCAAAGGATGAAGCAGCTAATGCTTCCGGCAGCTTCAAAGATAGACGTGCTGCTTGTGCAGTTGCTCACGCAAAGAAACTCGGATACAAAGGTGTAATCGCTGCGACTTCCGGTAACTACGGTGCTGCAGTTGCATCTCAGGCTGCTATGCAGGGTCTTGAGTGCGTAATTTGTCAGGAATGCTTCGACTCAAGGGGAGTTGGACAACCTGAAATCATAGAAAAAGCAAGAAAGTGCGAAGCGTTTGGCGCAGAAGTTGTACAGCTTACTGTAGGACCTGAGCTTTTCTACACATTCCTTTCAATACTTGAAGATAGAGGATATTTCAATGCATCTTTGTACTCACCGTTCGGAATCGCAGGTGTTGAAACATTGGGTTACGAAATCGCTATGCAGTGCAGAGAGCAGATTGGAAAAGATCCTGATATGGTTGTTTGTACAAACGCAGGCGGCGGTATGATAACAGGTACAGCTAGAGGTCTAATCAAGGCAGGAGTTAAAGACGTTCAAATCGTTGCAGCTTCTATCGACCTTACAGGACTTCACATGGCATCCGACGTACAGTTCAACAAGAAATCTTGTACAACAGGACACACAGGATTCGGTGTTCCGTATGCTACCGATCCCGACCACTCCGACGTTCCAAGAAGTGCTGCAAGGCCGCTTCGTTACATGGATAGATATGTTACAGTAACTCAGGGTGAAGTAATGTATATGACAGAAGCACTTGCAAACCTTGAAGGTGTCGAAAGAGGACCTGCAGGAAACACTTCACTTGCAGCGGCATTCTCACTTGCACAGGAGCTTCCTGCCGATGCAGTTCTTGTTGTAAGCGAAACGGAGTATACAGGTGCAGGAAAGCACGTGCAGCCACAGCTCGCATTTGCAAGAGAAAACGGCATAGAAGTTAAGTTCGGTGATCCTAAAGAAGAAAAACCCGGAGTTAGTGTAATTCTTCCAAAAGATCCAAGCTACTTCAAATATGTTGAAGCAGATATCAACAAGTTCAGAAGATCGCTTATCAAAAAGGCTTGCAAAGCTCACGGCGTAACGGATGCGAGCAAGGTGACGGACGCAGACAAGGAATTCCTTGCAGCAGAAACGAAAACAGACGTTGCGTTTGTAGAGGAAGCGTTAAAAGAACTGTAGTACGGGAACAAATAGAAACGTTGTATAAAATTTAAGGAGGAACAAATGAAATCAGGAATGAGAAGAGATGATGATTTTGCAGAACGCAGAAAACACATCGCAAATTTAACAGATGAAGAACTTTATAACAGATTCTGGGAACTTACTGCACAGGTGGTAGATCCGCTTTTGGAGTTGGGCAAGAAGAACACAACACCTTCAGTAGAAAGAGCTGTACTTTTGAGAATGGGAGTATCTTCACTTGATACTCAAAAAATAGTTGAGGGCTGCATTGACAGAGGACTTATGGGACATGGAACAGGTCATGTAGTTTACAAACTTGCAAAAGAGAAGAACATTTCTATTAGAGAAGCTAGCGTTTTGCTTGGAAAAGGCGAATGCTGGGACGAAGCAGCAGCTTTATTCAAGGGAGGTAATAAATAATGTACGGAATAGATTTGAAACCTAACGAAAAGCTGGACGTTAGAAATATACTGAAAGATTTAGATAAGTATGAGCCAAGAAGACGCGGTTGGCACTGGAGAGAACCTGCTCCAAATTTGCAAATGGGACCTTTCACATATCACGATTGCTCAAAACCGCTTAAAAACAGCGTAGGACTACCTCCTGCAAAGTTCTTCGGCGATATCGATCCACAGCCGCTTCCTGTAATTACTACAGAAATCGCTTCCGGTAGATTTGAAGACGATATTCGTAGAATGAGAATGGCAGCATGGCACGGTGCAGACCATATAATGGTTATCAGACATATGGGACAGTCCCATATCGACGGACTTATGGAAGGTACACCTCAGGGTATAGGCGGAGTACCTATTACAAGAAAACAGGTTAGAGCACAGAGAAAAGCTCTTGATATTATAGAAGAAGAAGTAGGCAGACCAATCAACTACCATTCATATGTATCCGGAGTAGCAGGTCCTGACGTAGCTGTAATGTTCGCAGAAGAAGGAATAAACGGAGCTCACCAAGATCCACAGTACAACGTACTTTACAGAGATATTAACTGCGTAAGATCATTCGTTGACGCTTGCGAATCCAAGAAGATTATGGCTTGGGCAGGAATATTACAGATAGACGGAGCGCACAACGCAAACGCTACTGCAAGAGAAGCATGGAAGGTAATGCCTGAGCTTATAGTACAGCACTCTATCAACTCGCTATTCTCGGAGAAAGTTGGTATTTCACCTGATCTAATCAGCTTATCAACTGTACCTCCAACAGCAACTCCTGCACCATCTGTATATCTTGATTTACCATATGCAGTTGCACTTCGTGACATCTGCGCAAGATACAAGATGAGAGCACAGCAGAATACAAAGTACATCTGCTCATCTGCAAGAGAAGCTACAGTAACTCACGTACTAAATATGTTCATATCCAAGCTGACAAGAGCTGATATTCAGTCAACTATCACACCGGATGAAGGAAGAAACGTTCCTTGGCATATTTACAACATCGAAGCGTGCGACAACGCAAAACAAACTCTTATCGGTCTAGACGGACTTATGGAGCTTGTTGAACTTAAGAAAGACGGTCCGCTTCGTGAAATGGCTAGAGATATCAAAGAAAGAGCTTGCCTATTCATGGAAGAAATCATCGAAGTTGGCGGTTATTTCCAAGCTGTTCAGGAAGGATTCTTCGTTGACTCTGCAAGATACCCTGAAAGAAACGGCGACGGTATCGCTAGAAAAATCGAGGGCGGCGTAGGATATGGATTCATCTTCGAAAGAGAAGACGACTACATGGCTCCTGTAACTGCCCACTATGGATACAACAACGTTGAACAGTACGGTGGAGATCCTAAGAACCCATCTGCGCTTATCGGCGGTTGTACATTTGAAGACAGAAGCAAAATCGTATACATCGACGAGCTTGACGAAAGCGATTGCGTAGCTAACAGACTTGAAAATGTTAAGAAATATCTTGACGGCGATGCAATTAAACCTGAAGTTGAATGGTGCGCAGACGGTACAGTTCTGATGACTATGATGATACCTGCAAACACTCGTGTTGCAGAAGCTACTGCACTTGAAATCGGTAAGAAACTGGGACTTGCAAATCCTGAAGTTATCAGTAAGGAAGTGCTTCAAGGAGCTGAAGGAACAAGAATTGAAATGAAGGGTAAGGTTGAATTTGATATCGACCCTAACACACTGGTTCTTCCTCCTGAACCACATCACCTAAAGGACGAAGTTCTTTACAAAGAATTTAACGATCATCCGATGAAGGTTGTTTGCGGAACAGTTGGAGAAGACGAGCACTCTGTAGGTCTTCGTGAAATCATCAACATCAAGCACGGCGGTATAGAGAAGTGGGGTATTCAGGTAGAATATCTTGGAACATCCGTACCTGTAGAAAAGCTGGTTGACGCGGCAGTTGAGTTAAATGCTGACGCAATACTTGCATCTACAATCATTTCTCACGATAATGTTCACTACAAGAATATGAAGAGAATACACGAGCTTGCTGTAGAAAAAGGTATCCGTGATAAGGTAATAATCGCTGCGGGCGGTACACAGGTAGTTCCTGAAGAAGCTAGAAATACAGGAATTGATGAAGGCTTCGGAAGAGATTCCCACGGTATAGACGTTGCAACATTCTTAGCAGAAGAAGCAATGAGAAGAAGAGGCGATTTATAATAAAATCCTAAATAAATATCTAAAAAAGGGCGGGCATATGCTTGCCCTTTTTTTAAATAAATAGTAAAATGTAGGTATATTACTTTTAGGAGGGATATATGAAGGTAGATGTTTTAGTTGCTGAAATAGGTTCTACGACGACAGTTGTGAATGCTTTTAAAGATATAGATACAGATAATCCCGTATTTTGGGGGCAGGGACAGGCGCCTACTTCCGTAGTTCAAGGCGATGTTCGAATCGGACTTCAAGGCGCAATAGATGACCTTTGCAAGAAAAAAGGTATTGATAGCCTTGAATATGACGAAATGCTTGCCACTTCGTCAGCTGCCGGCGGACTCAAAATGACGGTTCACGGGCTTGTATACGACATGACTGCAAAGGCGGCAAAGGAAGCGGCGCTTGGTGCAGGTGGAATACTTCATTTTGTTACGGCAGGAAGGCTGCGTAGGACGGATATAGCAAAGATTAAAGAAATAAATCCCAATCTGATTTTGATTGCAGGCGGCGTAGATTATGGCGAAAGAGATACTGCACTCGACAACGCCGAAATGATCAGAGCTATGGGGCTTAAGACTCCTGTAATTTATGCAGGAAATGTCGAGAATCAAGAAGAAATGAAATTGATTTTCGATGAAGAAAGCGGAATGAAGCTATACAATGTGGAAAACGTTTATCCGAAAATTGATGCACTGAATGTTGAACCTTGCCGTAAGGTAATTCAGGACGCCTTTGAGGACCATATTACAAATGCACCGGGAATGGAGCATGTGAGAGATATGGTAAACGGCCCCATTATACCTACACCGGGAGCTGTAATGGAATGTACCAAGCTGCTTTACGATTGCATCGGGGATTTGATAGTGCTCGACGTGGGAGGAGCAACGACGGATTTACATTCTGTCGCTACGGAATCCGATCAAGTAGCAAGGATAATGATTGCACCTGAGCCTAAAGCTAAGAGAACGGTTGAGGGGGACCTTGGAGTTTATGTCAACCGTATGAAGGTCATAGAATCTATCGGTGAAGAAAAGCTGAGAGAGCAGTGCCAAAAAGCCGGCATAGATTTGGATAAGACATTGGAAAGCTATGTCGCAATACCGAAAACGGAGGACGAAGTCAAGCTGGTTGAAATGCTCACAACGGAAGCGGTGCTACGTGCCGTAGAAAGACACGCAGGTCAGATTCGATACATTTATGGCCCGTCCGGCAGGTCTACGGTTGCAGAAGGCAAGGATTTAACTCAGGTCAAGTACATAGTAGGCACCGGCGGTGCGCTTACAAGATTGCCGCACAGAGTCGATATTATGAAAAAAATTGCTAAACACAACGAAACGGGAATGTTACTTTTCCCTAGCGAGCATGCGGAAATACTGGTAGATAACGACTATATAATGGCATCGCTTGGAGTATTATCCAAAAAACATAGAGAGGGTGCTATTAAGCTCCTCGAAAAGAGTTTAAATTTCGATTTTTCGACTGTCAAAAAGGAAGAAAGTTACCAGACAAAATATATCGACGAAGTCAAGAAACTTGCGGAGGAAGCAAAAGCCAAAGAAGAAGAAACTCGTAAGCACATTGAAGAAATGGAAAAAGCCGGCTACGATATGGAGGCATACAAAAATCCGGATGATATAGGCGGTGCGAATGCAAACGGAGCGAGGGCTGATGAGATAAAAAAAATCCTTGCAGAAGCTGAACGAGACGGAAAACTCGTAGACGAAGTAAAAAAAAACTCTCTGATGACGGAGGAAATTTAGAGCCTTGCAAAATCAAGGATCGTGTGAAAGAAGAACTGAAGAGCGGACTTGGCGTACGCGGCAAATGGGAGAGCCAGTACATGGGAGATTGCACACATGAATGCAAGACTTGTGTAAGGCTTAGATGCCAGAATAGAAACGAAAATTACTAGGAGGAAGGTTATGTATCCAAAATTAAAAATTGATTTAAACAAGCTAAACAAAAACTTAGAAATCGTTGCAGGAATCACAAAAGAAAAGGGCAAATGCTCGCTGATGATAGTTACCAAAGGATTGTGCGCAGACCTCGAAATGGTAAAAATGATTGCAGCTAATCCTGCAGTTGATTATATTGCAGATTCAAGAGTGGCTAATCTTGCAACATATGCTGATATTGCAAGAGCTGCCGGAAAGCAAACCGTACTTTTAAGACTGCCTATGATGTGCGAAATTGAAGATACTGTAAAGTATGCAGATTTGAGCTTCAATTCAGAGCTTAAAACTATCGAGGCTCTCAATGCGGAAGCGAAAAAGCAAGGCAAAGTGCATAAAGTATTACTTATGATAGATTTGGGAGATTTGAGAGAAGGTATTTTCTTCCAAGATAGAGATCTGATAGATGCTGCTGTTGAAAAGATTCTAGCTATGGAAAACATAAAGCTACACGGAATAGGTGTGAACTTGACTTGCTACGGAGCTATAATTCCAAAGCATGACAACCTGTCTATTCTTGCGCAGATTGCAGCGGAAATAGAATCAAAATTCAATATTAAACTGGATATGGTTTCCGGAGGAAACTCAAGCTCGATATACCTTGCCGAAAAAGGAGAGCTTCCTAGCGGTATCAACAATTTAAGACTTGGAGAATCCTTCTTACTTGGGAATGATACAGCTTACGGCACAAGGTTCGCGGGAACATACAATGACACATTGATTTTGGAGGCGCAGATAGTTGAGCTGAAAGAAAAACCGTCGCTTCCTATCGGAGAAGTCGGAGTTGACGCATTTGGTGAAAAACCTTACTATGAGGATAGAGGAATCATCAAAAGAGCGATTATCGGCATAGGAAAGCAAGATATAGATCTTGGCAGTATGGAACCGCTCGATACCAAAATCGATATACTTGGAGGCAGCTCCGACCACACTATTTTGGATGTAACAAAATCCGACAAGGCGTACAAAGTTGGAGATATTGTTTCGTTCACACTTGGTTATGGTGGCATGCTCAAAGCGGCTACCAGCAAGTATGTTGCAAAAGAATACGTGAGATAGTAGGAGAATTGGGAAATAATCGGTGTATAATGCGGCAAGTAGCCCTTAAAATGGGCTGTTTGCTTGCTGCAACTGAAATTCTCGACAAATGAGAAGAAAGCTGTTATGCAAATGTTGAAATATTAACGGTTGAGTCGACTAAAAGCCGCGGAAATGTTGCATATAAATAATACTCGCAAAAATGTTGACAAATACCTATTTTTCATATAGGATATACGGAATTAGGCGTATCCACAGACTATATATCTGGGATATCATTAAAAGGAGGATACTATATGAAAAGAAATATTGCTAGTAAATATGTTGCAGGAAGTTTAGCAGTCGTTCTCGGTGCGGTGGGCTTTTTTTCGGGCTTCGCGTTTACGGACACAAATCTGTTTGTGAATGCTGAGACGGAAACGACAGAAAATTCAGGTGAAGCTACAGCAGATGGCAGCGAAAATAGTGCTGAAATTGGAGCTACGACATCTGAGGGTAGCGTAACATCTGAAGACAGTACGGCATCCGAGTCAACTACGGCTTCGGAATTGAAGGAAACAGCACAAACATCGGCTCCAAAAGTGGAGAAAACTTTAGTTTTGGGCAGCGATGACATAGTTGTTACGGACGGGGTTGTTCAAGAATTTAATCCCGATAAAAATTTTAATGCGCTTGTGAATGATGACAGCGTTGGAACTATAAGGATTAAATTTGATACCGCTTTAAATATAAATGCTATAGGAAGGGACGCTTTTTATAAGAAACTAAACGGCAAAGACATTATCTTGGAGCTTCCTGCAGGATTAAAAACGATAGATGATAATGCTTTTAATAGATGCTCAATCGTAGGCGAGTTGGTAGTGCCCGAAGGGATTGAACGTATTAACTCTGACGCCTTTAGGGAAAACAAGATAACAAAAATTAAGTTTCCGCAGAGTATGAAAGAGATAGGAGGAGCAGCTTTCTCAGAAAACAAAATTACGGAAGTTAGCTTTAACGATGCGATTGAAAAGATTTATGGAGGAGCTTTTTATGGCAACGAAATCAAATCGGTAGATTTTAGCAATACTAAATCTCTAACTTTAATTGATACAAACGCGTTTTTAAAAAATGCGATTGAAGGAGCACTGATTTTGCCGGAAAATCTTAAAAAACTGGGGCACAATGCTTTTGGACAAAATAAAATCAGTAGCGTTAAACTAAATGACGAAATTCAAATCATGGAGGGCCAGGAATTTGCAGAAAATCCAATTACTACTGTGGATTGGGGAAAATTTGATAAAATCAAGCCTGCAAATGTAGAAGTGGAAGACATGAAATTTTTAAACGGCATAGCTATACAGAAATCATCGTTCATTAGAAACAAACTAAAGGGAATAGAGATTCCTCAAGATATTAAGCTAATAGGGATGTTTGCATTTGCAGAAAATACCGGATGGCACAAGGAAACGACAAAGGTTGCGTTATATAGGGTTGATAAAGATGGAAAATATGTAGTTGACAATGCGTTAGATGACAGCGCTTCTAAGGATTATGTATTCAACCCCGTTTTAGTTGAGTTCAGCTTTGTAGACAAGGAAGGCAATAAATTTGCGGCTGATGCGTTGACAGAGGCGGTTAAGGGAAAAATTATCAGAAAAATTTCTGACAAAGATACAGAACTGGAATTCGCAGCAAAGCCTTATAAGGACGACGAACTGAAAGCAGTTTATTTTGAAAATTTTAAGCTGGCGGATATATTCAAGTTTGTCCCACCAAGTTTGCAAGGTTATAAATTTGTTGAGGTGGTTGCACCCGATAAGATTACACCGGATTCTGCAAAAAATGAATACACACTGTCGCTAAAACATACGAATGACAAATTTGTAAAAGATGTTCCATATGGTGATGGCTACACAGGTAGCTACAAAAAGGCAGAAGTAACACTTGTATATGAGAAGAGCGAAAAAAGCTCTGCTGACAAAGTAGAAGCAAAACCGGATAAAAAAGTAGAAGCTAATACTGCAGGTAGCAGCGGACAAAGCGAAAGCAAAAAGCCGGCTGAGGAACCGAAGAAAAACGAACAGGTTGCACCGGCAGAGGCCAATAAGCCTGCGGAGGTGTCCGGAGGAAGAAGTTCAGGCAGAACCGCAGAGACAAAGAGCAACCTGCCAAATCTGAATGTGGATAATAGCCGAAATGATGTAACTACAATAGATGAAAACGCTGTTCCACTTGACAATTATGTAAATGATACGAAGTCTGACGAAACAGCGGAATATGTAATCGCAGATGAAAAAGTACCGCTTGAGGCAGCTTTGCCTAAAACGGGTGAGAATTATACATATATGTATTTCTTGGGACTTTCGTTAATAATAGCAGGATTTACACTTGTTATGGTAAATATTAGAAATAAGAAATCGCAAAGAGAGAATTAGAGAAAATGGATATTAAATTTTCTTCGGTAGAGTTCTAAAATTCACTGATTTGCTCGGCTTTTATTAGGTCTGCCAATTAAAATTCAATTGGCAGACTTATTTTTTATAGGAGGTAGATATGAGAAAAACAAAAATAATATGCACACTAGGACCTGCAACTGAAGATGACGCTGTGCTTAGGCGTTTGATGCAGGAAGGCATGAATGTGGCGCGACTTAATTTTTCACATGGGGACCACGATGCTCACAGCAAAACGCTTGAAAGAATCAGGTGGATAAGGGAAGAACTTGCGCTGCCTATAGCAACACTGCTCGATACCAGAGGCCCTGAAATCAGAGTTAAGGAATTTGAGGGAGGTGCAGCGGAGCTTGTAAAAAATCAAGTATTCACACTCACAGCAAGAGATGTTGTCGGCAATAATGAAATGGCGAGCATAACTTACAAGGATTTACCGAGCGATGTCCAAAGGGACACCAAAATATTGATAGACGACGGACTTATAGAACTTGTCGTGAAAAAAGTCGAGGGTGATGATATCATCTGCATGGTAGAAAACGGCGGTATTGTGAAGAACAATAAGGGTGTAAATGTGCCGAATGCTGAGATAATGATGCCGTTTATAAGCGAAAGAGATAGAGCGGATATACTGTTTGGAATCGAGGAAAATGTCGATTTCATAGCGGCTTCATTTGTGCGTACCGCCGATGATGTG
>ERZ773197.2389-NODE-2389-length-11924-cov-6.442750_pt1 | contig 11924 bp, 9 predicted proteins | sample MGYA00580999_ERZ773197 | MGnify/ENA primary metagenome ERZ773197 (study PRJEB29015, sample SAMEA2738166) | human oral metagenome | biome: human oral; feature: human-associated habitat; material: saliva | place: China | collected 2185 ... | reverse complement strand
TGAGCACTTCTGCTTGATTGTCATATGAAAGACTATCAAATGAAAGTCCGTAAAGACTGTCAATCAACTCATCCATAGGAATGTTCCAACCAAAGGCATCCAAGATACGAACAATCCCTTGTGTTGCACGGCGAAGCGCATAAGGGTCATTGGAACCAGACGGAATCAAACCGACTGAGAAGAAGGAAAGAAGGGTATCCAATTTATCCGCAAGAGCAAGGATGGCACCAACCTTGGTTTCAGGAAGGGCTCCGTCTGCTGAATCAGGAAGATAGTGCTCACGGATAGCTGTCGCTACCGCAGCATCTTCACCAGCAAGGAGGGCGTATTTTTCACCCATGATTCCTTGCAATTCATCGAACTCTCCGACCATACCAGTCAAGAGGTCAAATTTGTAGATTTCAGCTGCACGAGCTACGGCTGCCGTTTCTTCAGCAGTCAAACCAGCTTGCTCAGCTAGTGACGCTGCAATGACACCAGCACGGGCCATGTGTTCTGAAAGAGAACCGATTTTTTCATGGAAGGTCACGTTCGCCAATTTAGCAACGAGGTCTTCAATCTTAAGTTTTTGGTCTTCACGCCAGAAGAATTCACCATCTTCAAGACGGGCCACCAATACTTTTTCATTTCCTCGGATAACATTTTCCAAGTGCTCAGCGTTACCATTACGGACTGAGATGAAGTTTGGTTTAAGCTTACCGTCAAGGTCACGTACAACAAAGTAACGTTGGTGCGTTTCCATTGAGGTCACCAAGACTTCTTCTGGAACGTCCAAATATTTAGTGTCAAAACTTCCCATAAAGGCAGTTGGGTATTCGACCAAGTTCAAGACTTCATTCAAAAGTCCTTCTTCGATTTGGACTTGAACACCTTGTTCTGCTTCGATAGCTTTGATTTGCTCACGAATCATGTTTTCACGTTCTTTGCTATCCGCAATCACGTAAACGGTACGAAGGTCTTCTTCATAAGAATCCGCATTGGTAATTTCCACTTCGTGTCCAAGAAAACGGTGGCCACGGCTCACACGACCTGACTGGATATCCAAGAAATCAAGGTCGAGCGCTTCGTCGCCCAAAAGAACTGTCAAGGTCGGAGCTGGCGAAGATTGGGATGATTTTGTGGATTGGACATTAAGTCATGGTTTTTATGGTTTGGAAAATCTTTCTTTCATTCCCGGTGAAGTGGGTGCAAGTGCCGTACAAAATATAGGAGCTTATGGCACGGAGGCTGAACAATACATAGAAAAAGTTGCAACAGTATGTATAGCTACTGGCGAACTTCGTGTGTTTCAGAAGGAAGAATGCGAATACGCATATCGTAGCAGTATTTTTAAAAATGCGTTGCGTGGACAATATATTGTGACTCATGTGTATTATCGTCTTCAGAAAACTTTTCATTTAAATTTGACTTATGCCGCATTGCGCAGAGAAGTTGAATCAAGAGGACTGACCGAGGCAGATGTCACAGCGCATCAAGTTCGTGATATTGTAGTAGAAGTGCGTCGTAGTAAACTCCCAGATCCAAAGGAGATAGGAAGCGCTGGCTCATTTTTTATGAATCCCATTGTCAGCGAAGTAAAGTTTCATGAGTTGTTGAACATCTATCCTGAAATGCCTCATTATAAGATGCCTGCAGGTGTTAAGGTTCCAGCTGGTTGGCTTATTCAGCAAGTGGGATGGAAAGGGAAAACACTTGGTCGGGCGGGAGTTTATCCCAAGCAAGCCTTGGTGCTTATTAATCTGGGCGGTGCGAATGGACAAGATATTGTGAATTTGAGTAATGCAATCATACATGATGTTCAACAGCATTTTCAAATAGAACTAAAGCCTGAAGTAAATTTTATTTGAGATAGATTCATATAGATATGAAACTGACCTTTTTAGGGACAGGGACAAGTAGCGGCAATCCATCCCTTGGATGTGATTGTCGCGTTTGTTCTTCTGACGATTCGCATGATCATCGCCTACGCACTTCAGCCTTATTGGAAACAGAACGAGGGACTAGACTCTTAATTGATTGTAGTCCAGATTTTCGTTATCAAATGCTGCGTTGGATTTCATCGCTTCCAGTGGATAGCTCTTTTCGCAATTTTTTATTAAGAGCAAAACAAGGAAACAGTATTCCGCAGTTGATAGATGGTGTTTTGGTGACGCATTTTCATTACGATCATGTAGGAGGATTGGATGACTTGAGACCTTTCTGCATAGCTCGTCCAATGCCAATTTATGCCGATGCAAAGACATGTGATTATATACGAGAGAAGTATCCTTATTGTTTTCATGAATCAAAGAATACGTTCGTCCCTCGTTTTCAAACAATTACTGTCCGTCCATTGAAGTCATTTAAAATTAAAGAGCTATCTATACTTCCTCTCCAAGTGATGCATGGAAAAATGCCTATTTTAGGATTTCGCATTGCTCAAATGGCCTATCTCACGGATTTAAAAACCTTGCCTGAAGAAAATCTATCGTTTCTTAAAGATTTAGATACTTTGGTTATTGATGCTTTGCAGCGAGATGGAAATCATCCCACTCATGAAAACATACAAGAAGCTTTAGCTCTGGTGAGAAGGCTTACACCGCGTCGAACATATTTGATTCATATGAGTCATAATGCGGGCTGTCATTCTGAGAGTCAAGCTTTTTTGCCTCCCTCTGTCTCTTTTGCTTATGATGAATTAGTGGTGGAAATTCCTGAGTAAAGATATTTTATATGATTTGAGAGAGAGAAAGTAGTCAAAATGCTTCTTTTTATTTAACTTTGCTGCGGTAATATAGGCTTTAGCCTTGTTGAAAACTGCGGAATGAAGAAGAAGTTAATACGCATTATGTGGTACGTCTATGGCGCACTTGTCGCTATATGCGTTCTAGGTGTAATTTCCATAAAGCAAGGATGGATTGGTTATATGCCTCCCTTGGATGAACTGAATGATCCTATTGACAAATATGCCTCTCAAGTTTTTTCTGCTGATGGAAAAATGTTAGGGACGTGGTCTCAAAAGGAAAACCGTATCTTTGTCCCTAAAGACAGTATTTCGCCTCATATGTTTGAAGCCTTAGTTGCAACAGAGGATTCACGTTTCTATGACCATTGTGGCATAGATGGTCGCGCTGTGTTACGCGCCATTGTAAAGCGTGGCTTTATGGGGCAACGCAGTGCAGGAGGAGGCTCTACAATCACGCAGCAGCTTGCTAAGCAATTATATTCTTCTACAGCTTCAAATACTTTACAGCGTTTGTTTCAAAAGCCTATAGAGTGGGTTATTGCTGTAGAGCTTGAGCGTCATTATACCAAAGAGGAAATAATGACGTTGTATCTTAATTATTTTGATTTCTTACATAATGCTGTCGGTATAAAGACAGCAGCAAAAGTCTATTTTAATAAAAGTCCCAAAGATTTGTCTGTGTCTGAATGTGCAATGCTTGTGGGAATGTGTAAGAATCCTGCTTACTTTAATCCCGTACGAGAGCCAGAGCGAGTTCAAGAACGTCGTAATGTCGTGCTTGATTTGATGGTAAAAGGAGGATATCTCTCAGCTGCAGAGTCGGAAAGTCTAAAACTGACAGATTTGGGGCTTCATTTTCGTCGTATAGATCATAAAGATGGTCAGGCAGCTTATTTGCGTGAGTATCTCCGACGTATCATGATGGCAGAGAAACCCAATAGGAAGGATTATATGGCTTGGCAGGAACAGCAATACTATCAAGATAGTCTTTCTTGGGAAAAAGATCCACTTTATGGTTGGTGTAAGAAGAATACCAAACGTGATGGTTCTAATTATAATATTTATACTGACGGACTTCGTATCATTACGACAATTGATAGTCGTATGCAGCAAGATGCAGAAGAAGCAGTCTATGGGCATGTTGCCAATTATTTGCAGAAGCAATTTAATAAAGAGAAAAAGGAAAGTGCGAATTTCCCGTATACGTCTTCAATTTCTCAGACTCAATTACGTTCTATTTTAGCTCGTTCTGAGCAACAGAGTGATCGTTATCGTGCGATGAAAGCAGCAGGTGCTTCTGAAGAAGAAATTCGCAAGGCTTTTCATACGAAAACTGATATGACAGTCTTTTCCTATCATGGGGAGATAGATACTGTTATGACTCCATTGGATTCAATCAAATACTATAAATCATTCTTGCGTGCAGGCTTGATTTCTATTGAACCACAATCTGGTTATGTGAAGGCCTATGTAGGAGGACTTGATTTTACACATTTCCAATATGATATGGCTATGGTAGGGCGTAGACAAGTTGGCTCTACTATGAAACCTTTCGTTTATGCCATGGCAATGGAGGATGGTCTTAGTCCGAATTATACAGTGGCTAATGTTCAACGTTCTTATGGCGGTTGGACTCCAAGAAATGGCAGTCGCAGTCGTTACGGTCAACATGTTCCTCTAAGTTGGGGACTTGCCCAATCTAACAACTGGGTAACGGCAAACTTAATGGCTCAAATAGATCCTTCAGGACATCGATTGATTGATTTCTTACGTGAAGTAGGTATATCCACGTATAAGCTTTACCCTTCAATGGTGTTATGTCTTGGTCCATGTGAAATTACTGTGGGCGAATTAGCAAGTGCTTACACGATGTTTGTAAATAAGGGTATTCGTTGTGCACCATTACTTGTATCTCGCATTGAGGATAGCCAGGGTAATGTCTTGGCTGAGTTTACTCCGCGCATGAATGAGGTCATCTCGGAGCAGAGCAGCTATAATATGCTAAAGATGCTTGAAGGAGTTGTGAATAGTGGAACAGCAGGACGTCTGCATTATAAATTTAAGCTTGAAGGCACATTGGCAGGTAAAACTGGTACAACGAATAATAATGCCGATGGCTGGTTCGTTGGAATTGTTCCTCGATTAGTGACTGCTTGTTGGGTAGGTGGCGAAGATCGCGATATTCATTTTAATTCTACAGCGATGGGGCAAGGTGCAGAAACTGCTCTTCCTATTTTTGCTTATTATCTTACAAAGATTTATCGTAATACAGCTTTGGGCTATTCACCGAATGAGAAATTTCCCTATGAGCAACTAACTAAGTCAGTTAGTGGGAAACCAAAAGCTTCTTCTTTATCAAGTTCTGACGATTCTTTTTCTAATAATGCGGAAGAGCCAAATAAAGAAAAATCTGCACCAGCTTCTCATGGAAAGTCTCAAGTCACGGGGGAACATTTATTTGATTAAAATATGAAATTCTTAGCTTTAATTCCCGCACGATACGCCTCAACACGCTTTCCAGCCAAACCGTTAGCTTGTTTAGGAGGAAAGTATATTATTCAGCGCGTTTATGAACGTGTCAGTCAAGTCTTCTCTGATGCTTATGTTGCTACGGATGATGAACGTATTTATGATGTTGTTTTGAGTTTTGGTGGTAAGGCCGTAATGACACGCACTGATCACAAGAGCGGAACAGATCGTTGTTTCGAAGCTTTGCAGAAGCTGGAAGCTAAAGGTAATAAATATGATGTTGTTGTAAACGTTCAAGGTGATGAACCCTTCATTGCTGCGTCTCAATTAGAGGCTATAAAAGATTGTTTTAATACTTCTTTCACTGAAATAGCTACTTTGGTGAAACCTTTTGCTTCTGATGCTCCTCTTTCTGAGTTGTTAAATCCCAATTCTCCTAAAGTCGTAATGAACAATGACGGTAATGCTCTTTATTTTAGTAGAAGTGTTATTCCATATCTGAGAAACATTCCACAAGAAAAGTGGTTACAGCATCACACTTTTTACAAACATATCGGACTTTATGCTTATCGTGTAGACATTTTAGCCAAGATAACATCACTCCCTCAGGGAATTCTTGAACAAAGTGAATCGCTCGAACAACTTCGCTGGTTGGAAGCTGGGCTTACCATAAAGGTGAAGGAGACCAATATAGAGACCATCGGCATTGATACTCCTGAAGATTTGCAGCGTGCCGAAATATTTCTTTCAAATAATCAGTAAATTATGAACATTCGCAATAGCATCTTAATATCTCTACTGTCCTTTTCTACTCTCACTGTTGGAGCTCAAAAGATACAAGTTGGCTCTTTTGTCTTTCGTGATGGATCTGTTTATACAGGCGACCTCTTTAGTGGTAAACCTAATGGGCATGGTAAGACTGTTTTCAAAAATGGAGACGTATACGAAGGAAGTTATCTGAAAGGCAAAAGACAAGGTTCTGGTACGATGGTTTATGCCACGGGGGAGAAGTATGAAGGTCAATGGTTTCAAGATTTACAGCATGGCCGTGGAGTATATTATGCCTTGAATAATAATCGTTACGATGGACTTTGGTTTAAGAATACCAAAGATGGTCAAGGCATAATGTACTATTATAATGGAGATGTCTATAATGGTTCATGGAAAGAGGATAAACGTGTGGGACAAGGTACTTATACCTATAAGAGTGGTGCATTTTACAAAGGGATGTGGGCTGATGACAAAAAGGAAGGATCTGGCATTTTTGATTGGAAAGATGGCTCCAAATATGAGGGGAATTGGTCTGATAACTTGCGCAATGGTCGTGGTACATTCTTCTACGCCAATGGAGATTACTATATAGGTGATTGGAAAAATGATATGCAAGATGGGAAAGGCATCTATAAGTTTAAGAATGGTGATGTCTACGAAGGGCAGTATCTTCAAGGAGAGCGTACGGGAGAGGGTGTCTTTACTTATGCCAATGGTGACCGTTATGTAGGACAATTTCTTAACGGAGAGCAGAGCGGGCAGGGCACATATACTTGGAAAGGACAAGCGTCCTACACGGGACAGTGGAAAAATAATAAGCGAAATGGATATGGCACCTATAAATCTAAAAATAGCTATGAGTATCAAGGCTATTGGAAGGACAATATGATGGATGGCGAAGGAGTTTTGCGTATGCAGTCAGGCGAAAAGTATAAAGGCACATTCCGTAATAATAAAAAGAATGGAAAGTTCACTGTAGTTTATGCTGACGGCTCTCGTTTCGATGGTTCTTTTATGGATGATGAGAAGGACGGGAAATATGTAGAGTATGATCGTAATGGTAATGTAACTTCAAAAGGAGTCTATAGCCACGGCCGCAAACAATGACACTAAAATTTAGATGAGGAGGAAAGTCATAATCTCTCCTCATTCTTTTATATTTTCCTATAAGAAACTTTAACTAAAAACCTTTTAACGCAATCTTTCCACTATAAGCATTTGTGCTAAAGGGGTAATTTGATTATCATGAAACAAAAAAAGAAACTCTTGAAGCTCGTGAAGAATGATTCATGGTTAGAGCCTTACAATGATGCCATTCAAGGTCGCCACGATCACGTGTTATGGAAACTCAACCAACTCACTCAAGATGGGAAAATCAGTCTGTCTGATTTTGCTGATGGACATCTGTATTTCGGCTTACATCGTACGGCTCGAAAATGGATTTTCCGTGAGTGGGCACCCAACGCTACTAAAATTTTTCTCATTGGCGACTTCAATGGTTGGAAAGAATCAGGGGAATTTGAGCTAAAACCTGTAGGTACGTTTGGCAGCTGGGAGATAAATCTTCCTTTGTCTGCTATGAAGCATGGTGATCTTTATAAAATGAAGGTCTATTGGGATGGAGGCTCAGGTGAGCGTATCCCTGCTTGGTGTCAGCGAGTAGTACAAGATGATACCACAAAGATTTTTTCCGCACAGGTTTGGGATCCTGCTGAAAAATATGTCTTTAAGAAGAAAACCTTCCGCCCAAAGCGCAATCCCCTTCTTATTTATGAATGCCATATCGGTATGGCACAGGATGCTGAGAAAGTGGGCACTTACAATGAGTTTCGTGAGAACATCCTTCCACGTATTATTAAGGATGGCTATAACTGTATCCAGATAATGGCAATTCAGGAGCATCCCTACTATGGTAGTTTTGGTTACCATGTTAGCAGTTTCTTTGCAGCTTCTAGTAGGTTTGGTACGCCAGAAGAACTCAAGCAGCTCATTGATGAGGCCCACAAGCATGGCATCGCCGTTATTATGGATTTAGTGCAAAGTCATGCAGTGAAGAATGAAGTAGAAGGCCTTGGGAATCTTTGTGGCGACCCTCATCAGTTCTTTTATGCTGGCGAGCGTCGCGAACATCCGGCATGGGATAGTCTTTGTTTCGATTATGGAAAGAATGAAGTTATCCACTTTCTTCTCTCTAATTGCAAATATTGGCTGACAGAATTTAATTTCGATGGCTTCCGCTTTGATGGAGTTACTTCGATGCTCTATTATAGTCATGGACTTGGAGAATCATTTAATGGTTATGGCGATTACTTCAATGGTCATCAAGACGGAAACGCTATCACATATCTAACATTGGCTAATCTCCTGATTCATGAAGTGAAGCCTTCAGCCTTTACTATTGCTGAGGAGGTGAGCGGAATGCCTGGTCTTGCTGCACCATTTAAGGATGGCGGTTATGGCTTTGATTATCGTATGGCCATGAATATACCCGACTTTTGGATTAAGTTGATAAAAGAGTTTCGCGATGAAGACTGGAAGCCAAGTTCTATCTTTTGGGAGCTTACAAACCGTAGAGCAGATGAGCATAATATCAGCTATTGTGAAAGCCATGACCAAGCACTTGTGGGCGACAAAACGATTATCTTCCGCTTGATAGATTCTGAAATGTATTGGCATTTCCGCATTGGCGATGAAACCGCAGGTGTGGAGCGCGGTATTGCTCTACATAAAATAATACGTCTCTTAACGGCATCAACCATCAACGGTGGTTACCTCAATTTTATGGGCAACGAATTTGGCCATCCAGAATGGATAGATTTCCCCCGTGAAGGAAATGGATGGAGCTATAAGTACGCACGCCGTCAGTGGAACTTGGTGGACAACAAAGAACTGTGCTATCAGTATTTGGGAGAATTTGACCGTTTGATGCTCAAACTTCTTAAATCGGAGCGTAACTTCCAGAAGTTGCCCGTAGTTGAGGTCTGGCACAATGATGGTGATAAGATATTGGCTTATAGTCGTGGTGATCTTCTCTTCGTTTATAACTTAGATCCTCAGCGTAGTTTCGTCGACTATGGTTTCCAAGTTCCAGAAGGTTCTTACGATATTGTTCTGAATACTGACTCCTGTTCTCTTGGTGGGCATGGTCTTATTGACGACAGTGTGCGCATAGAGACAATGTCAGATCCTTTACTCAAAAAGGATGGTAAAGGTTGGTTGCGGCTCTATGTTCCTGCTCGTATCGGTCTTGTCTTGCGCAAAACTGTGGAGATAAAGTAAGACTTATGTAGCTGGAGATTTTAATTTCCAATAAGGCTAAACATGAATATAGCAGATTATATCAGACGTAAGAGAGTGCGTGCAATTCTGTGCGCACTCTTTATGCTCTTTGCTTTGGTCTATGTCCTTTCCTATGAGCGAGATGTTATTGTCTTCACTTTTGACAAGCTATTCGGGAAGGATAATTTCTACGATACTTCTGCTGGTCCATGGCTTCTCATTCTTTCGCTTCTGCTCTTGCAACGATTGGTCAGTAAAACTATCTATTTTCGTGATCGCCATTATACGCTCACTTTTTTGCCATCTGCCATTGTAGCCGTCTTGCTTACATCTTTTGTGCCGTATTGTAATTGGGTCTCTTTGTTGGTCACATTGTTTTGTCTCGCCTTTTGGATTCTTCAGCATCGCATTGATTATCGCAGACAGGAGAAGGATCGCAAACGGGCGAGCTATCGTTTGGTGCCTCGCCTTACATGGCATTGTATGTGGCTCTTAGCACTTGTTGCCTATATGGGATTGGCAGGAAATGCTGATACTTATTTTCATCAAGAACTCAAGATGGCGCGGTTCATCTCTGAAGGAAAATATCGAAGCGTGCTTGATTGTTCCGTAAATCCTCCAGGCACTTCGGTCATCACAGCCATGCGAGCTTATGCTCAAAGCCGTTCTGGAAAGAGCATTGCAGATGAACTCTTTCGCTATCCGTTACAAAATGTTGGAGATAGTGTGTTGCTTCTTCATCATCATGATGCAAAGCGTACACCCTTTCAAGCATCTGCCATTTTTCGGCAAATTGGAGTCTGGCCACATCGAGGAGAATCTGCCTCTCAGTATTTGGAGCGGGGAGCAAAGTATCGCCCTTATGCTCTGTTCACTCCTGGGCGCGATTATTATCTCTGTGGACTCTTGCTCAATAAGCAAATAGATCGTTTTGTGAGTGAGTTTTGCAAATATCATGCTTTTAGCGATACGTTGTCTATACCTCGTGCTTACGCTGAAGCTCTAATACTCTATCAGCGTATTCGTTCCAACAGACAGATTCAGTATAAAAATGAATTGATGGAGGCTAATTATCAAGATTTCATAGATAAGCGCAACAATTATCCCTCCGAGTATGAACGCGCCAATGTCTTAGCTGTCCTATATGGTGATACCTATTGGTGGTACTATTATTACAGTAATTTGAAATGATAGAAAAACAAATTATTGCTGTTTTTTATCTCTCAACATATTTTCTCTCCAATTTATAGGAAGTGAGAAATGCTGAATAATTTTCTTTCTGTTACAGACCTTTTTATTGACAATTAACTTTTCTAATCTAGCATGGAAAGTTGTATTCTTTTTCGTAAAATGGTATTGAAAAGCGTAGAATTCTCACGAGAAGAGGGAAGAATCCTACTTTCTTGCAGATTCTTTCTCTCAAAAAGTGCTTTCTTTTCCTTATTCTGTCTGAAAATGCAATAAAGATGTCAGCTGAGATCATTATTGCGTTCAAAATTCCCCTTATTGTATTTTCAATTTCTCAAGGAGAAAATAAAATTTGTAGTATAGAAAATAAAATTTGTAGTATAGAAAATAAAATTTCTCGGCGAGAAATTGCATTTTTCTACCGAAAGCATGAATTTAGTCCTAATTTAATAATGCGTCGAGATTACGTTATTTTCAACCGCAGGCAACAACGCTGGATTTTAAGCGATTCTCGAGGCTATAGAATGCGAGATTTTTTTACAAAATAAGTATCACAATTATTCATAGAATAGTTCAAATGAAGTTCTCAACTTATCAGAGATACTGCAGAAGGTCTTTCAAATCTGTCACAACGGCATTGGGGATTGACTCATCCTCTTCTTTGTCTGTCCAGCCTTTGCCTTTCAGCCAAATGGTTTGACAGCCCACACTCGATGCGGGGAGAATATCCTTACTGAAACTATCTCCTACGACACATACTTCGGATGCCTTGCAGCAGCAGGCATCTACCCCCAACTGATAGATACGTGGATCTGGTTTTCTCACTCCGACCACAGCACTTTCAATTATCGCAGAAAAATACTCCAGCTGATAGGAGCGCAGAATGGTTTCTATATTCCCATAGAAATTTGAAACCAACACTAGCCTATACTTCTTTTGCAACTCTTCCAATATACTTCGGGTCTGTAGTAATTGTTGTAAAACATAGCCGTTACAGAAGGTGGCAATACGTTGAGAGAGCTGTAAGCGTTCAGACTTAGTTGTTATGAAATACTCTTTAAAATCCAGCCAAAGCAACTCTTGACGCACTTTCTTGCAGAGCAAGGCGTAGAAATCATCATCAGAGTTTATAATAGGTGCTTTAGCCAAGGCTCGTTCTCCAAATACATAGGCCTCACGAAACTGAGTCCCTGTAACTGGAACCTTCACTGCCTGAAATCCATCCCAAAGTACATGAGCCCAATGCCGCGCATTCGTATCGAGCGTGCCGCCATAATCGAAAATAACAGACTTAATCACTTCATTATCTTTTTAGTTCCCACTTTCACTAACGATACGCCCACAATGATCCAAAAAAGCTCACGGATACGTGTATAGAAACTAGCAAAGAGTCCGAAGGAGAGAGTACCGAAACCTAAAAGTTTCACAATAAAGGCTAGCGACCCTTCACGCGCCCCCAACTGCATCGGGAAAAAGAATAAAACATTGCCAA
>ERZ773197.2386-NODE-2386-length-11928-cov-11.171060_pt1 | contig 11928 bp, 8 predicted proteins | sample MGYA00580999_ERZ773197 | MGnify/ENA primary metagenome ERZ773197 (study PRJEB29015, sample SAMEA2738166) | human oral metagenome | biome: human oral; feature: human-associated habitat; material: saliva | place: China | collected 2185 ... | reverse complement strand
AAAAAAGAGAAAAAAAAATAAAAGAAAGAGAAAAAAAGAAAAAAAAGAAAAAGAAAAAAATATAAAAAACTAAAGAAAGAAAAAAAATAAAAAAAATAAAAAATGAGAAAAGGAGAGTTTTATGTCAGTATATAGTCCAGTAGTTATTGAAAATGACGGTCGTGGAGAAAGAAGCTACGACATTTATTCAAGACTGCTAAAAGATAGAATAATTTTTGTGAGTGGAGAAGTTGAAGATAATATGGCAAATGCGATTGTTGCTCAACTTTTATTTTTAGATGCGCAAGACAAGGAAAAGGATATAGTTATGTATATTAACAGTCCAGGAGGTGTAATTACAGCGGGACTTGCAATTTATGACACAATGCGTCATATAAAATGTGATGTTTCGACAGTTTGCGTGGGACAGGCTGCCAGTATGGGAGCAGTTCTTTTGGCGGCTGGAACTAAAGGAAAGAGATATTCATTGCCAAATTCTCGAATAATGATTCACCAGCCACTTGGAGGAGCAAGAGGACAAGCGACAGATATTCAAATTCAGGCAAGAGAAATTGAAAGAATGAAAGAAATTACAAGCAAGATTTTATCTGAAGCAACGAATAAATCAGTTGAAGAAATTTATAAAGATACTGAAAGAGATAATTTTATGTCAGCCGAAGAAGCTGTGGAATATGGATTAGTAGATAAGATATTATAAAAAAATTTAAAAATTTAAAGAGGTGACAAAATGCCAAAAGATAAGAAAAAATATTACTGTTCTTTTTGCGGTAAAGAAGAGTCAGAAGTGGAAAGACTTATTCAGAGTCAAGAAGAAGAAGATGTATTTATTTGTAACGAATGTATAGAAGAAAGTGAACAATTACTTGAAAGTTTTAGAGAATATGACGAATTTGAAAATAGAAATAAAGAAATAACGCTTTTAAAGCCAGTTCAGATAAAAGCGAAATTGGACGAGTATATAATTGGTCAAGAAAGGGCAAAAAAGGTTTTATCTGTCGCAGTTTACAACCATTTTAAAAGAATTACACATAAACAGAATAAATCGGTTGACGATGATGTAGAACTGCAAAAATCAAATGTACTTTTGGTTGGACCTACAGGAAGCGGAAAGACATTACTTGCACAGACACTTGCTAAAACACTGAATGTACCTTTGGCAATTGCTGATGCGACAACTCTTACAGAAGCTGGATATGTTGGAGATGATGTGGAAAATGTGCTGCTTAAATTGATAAAAGCTGCAGACTATGACATCGAAGCTGCTGAACACGGGATTATTTATATTGATGAAATAGATAAAATTGCTAGAAAATCGGAAAATATGTCAATTACAAGAGATGTTTCTGGAGAAGGGGTGCAACAGGCGCTGCTTAAAATTATCGAAGGGACAGTTGCGAGTGTGCCGCCACAAGGTGGAAGAAAGCATCCAAATCAAGAGATGATAGAAATTAACACAAAAGATATTTTATTTATCGTCGGTGGAGCATTTGAAGGGCTTGAAAGCAAAGTTAAAAATAGAATTAATGAAAAAAAAGTTGGATTTGGATTGGAAACTGAAAATGTTAAGTTAGACGATTTGACTTTGTTTGAAAATGTTCTTCCTGAAGATTTAATTAAATTTGGTCTAATTCCTGAAATAATTGGAAGACTTCCAGTTATTACGGCGCTTCACGGACTTGATGAAGAAGCTATGATTAAAATACTTACTGAACCTAAAAATTCGCTTACTAAACAGTATAAAAAATATTTTGAGATGGAAAATGTGGAGCTTGTATTTGAGGAAGATGCGATTGTTGAAATTGCTAAACTTGCATTAAAGAGAAAAATCGGGGCAAGAGGGCTTCGTTCGATAATTGAAAATGTTATGACAGACTTGATGTATGAAATTCCGTCTGAAAAAGATGTGAAAAAAGTTATTATAACAAAAGAATCTGTTACAGATAAAAATAAAGTGAAAATCGAAAGAAAAGAAAAATAAAAAAATAAACAAAATAAATAAAATATAAATAAATAAAAAAAGAGTAAAAAATAAATAAAAATAAAAAAAGAATAAAAAGAAAAAGAGAAAAAAGAAAGTTAAAAATTTAAAAATAAAAAAATTTGATTATGAAAGGGGAAAGAATGTCAAATAAACCATACATAGCGACAAGAGAATTGGTTATATTTCCAGAAACTGTAACACCAATTTTTATTGGAAGAGAAGCTAGTTTAAGAAGTTTGGAAGAAGCAATAAATAATTTTGACGGGAACTTAGTTCTTTCGATGCAAAAAGATGCGGAGATGGAAGAGCCAAACTTGCCTAAAGATGTTTATACGACTGGTGTCTTGGTAAAAGTGATTCAATCTGTTAAAATGCCAAATGGAAATATAAAAATTTTGGTTGAATCTAAATCTAAAGTTGTAATAAATAAATTTGATAAAAAAAATAATGTTATTTTTGGAGAATATGAAAAAATATTTTTAAAACCTATTTCTGAAAGTAAATCTCAGGCTTTAAGACAAAAAGTTTTGGAAAAATTTTCAGAATATGCGCAAAAGACACAGAAAATTTTACCTGATATTGTTCAAAATATAAATGAAATTGAAGATGTAGAAAAAGTTTTTAATTTAATTTGTACACATTTACCAATAAAAGCAGTTACAAAGCAGGAAATTTTAGAAATTACGGATATTGAAAAATGCGCTCTAAAAATTTTGGAAGTATTGACTGTTGAAATGGAAGTATTTGTTCTTGATATGGATATTGAGAGTCGTGTGAAAGAGCAGATGGCAGAATTACAGAAAAATTACTATTTGCGTGAAAAAATTAAAGTTATAAAAGATGAATTGGGTGAAGAGGTTGACAACGAAGAAGATGCACAAGAGTTGGATGAAAGAATTAAGAAGACTAAAGTTCCGAAAGATTTGAAGGAAAAACTGTTGAAGGAAGTGACAAGACTTAGAAAAATGCCAGATTTTTCTTCGGAGGCTTCGGTTATTAGAAGTTATGTTGAAACGGTCTTGGATTTACCTTGGAGCAAGTCGACGAAAGATGAGATTGATATTGAAAAAGCTAAAGAAATTTTGGACGAAGATCATTATGGTTTGCAAGAAGTTAAAGAGAGAATTTTGGAATTTTTGGCGGTTAAAAAGTTGAATAATACACTAAAAGGTTCGATTATCTGCCTTGTTGGGCCTCCGGGTGTCGGAAAAACTTCACTTGCGCATTCGGTTGCTCGTGCAATGAACAGAAAATTTACGAGAATTTCACTTGGGGGAGTTAGAGATGAAGCGGAAATTCGTGGACATAGAAGAACTTATGTGGGAGCTATGCCGGGTAGAATTGTAAATTCACTAAAACAAGTTGGAGTGAATAATCCAGTTATGTTGTTTGACGAAATTGATAAAATGGCGTCTGACTTTAGAGGAGATCCAGCATCTGCTATGCTTGAAGTGTTAGATCCGGCACAAAATAATAATTTTGAGGATCATTACATTGACCACACTTTTGATTTATCTAAAGTATTTTTCATTTGTACAGCAAACGACTTGGGTGGAATTCCAGGACCGTTGAGAGATAGAATGGAAATCATTTTTATTGAATCTTATACAGAATTTGAAAAATTGAATATTGCAAAAAAATATTTGATTCCGCAAACTCAAGAAGAAAATGGATTGAAAGATTATAAAATTCCATTTTCAGAAAATTCAATCTTAAAAATTATTAACGAATATACAAGAGAAGCTGGAGTTAGAAATTTAAGAAGAGAAATTGGAAAGTTATTTAGAAAAATGGCTAAAGAAGCGGTACTTTCAAAAACTAAAAAATTGTCAGTCACAGAAACAAAAATTAAAAAATATTTGGGAAATGTCAAATATAGACCTGATAAGATTAGAAAAGAAGAAGGAAAAGTTGGAGTTGTAAATGGACTTGCCTGGACAGTTGTCGGAGGAACTACTTTGGAAGTTCAGGCGGTTAAAATGGACGGAAAAGGAAGATTGCAGCTTACTGGAAAATTGGGAGATGTAATGAAAGAATCGGCACAAGTTGCTTATTCTTATGTGAGATATATAAAAGATAAATTGCAAATAAAAGAAAATTTTTATGAAAAATGCGATGTTCACTTACATTTTCCTGAAGGAGCTGTGCCAAAAGATGGACCTTCTGCAGGAATTACAATAACTACAGCGATAATTTCTGTCTTGACAAACAAAGAAGTAAGACAAGATGTGGCAATGACTGGAGAAATCACGATTACTGGGGAAGTTTTGGCAGTCGGTGGAATTAAGGAAAAAGTCATAGGAGCTCACAGAGTTGGGATAAGAGAAGTTGTGTTGCCTTTTGACAATAAAATTGATACAGAAGAATTGCCAAAAGAAATCTCAAGTCAAATGAAGTTTTATTTCGCTAAAACTTATGACGATGTAAAAAAAGTAGTTTTTAAAGATGAAAAAAAATCGAAAAAAGCTATAACTAAAAAAACAGCAAAAAAAGATTCTGCTAAAAAAGAAGAAAAATAATATATTAAAAGTCAGATGTTTTATACATCTGATTTTTTTTATAAAAAATAGTTGACAAAAAAATAAAAATAATGTATAATCATTTTACAATTACGGTAAATTGCAAAATGTTAAAAAACATATATTTAAAATAAAACAAAATAAACAGTAAACAAATAAAAATTTTTAAAAAAGTAGTTGACAAGATTTTAAAAATGTTGTATACTGTTTTTATAAAAAAGTAATGTGTTTTATGTTGAAGAAATTTTTTTAAGAAAGGAGTTTGTGGAGAAAATTGTCAAATTTTTTTAATAACTTAAAAAATTCAGTTAAAAATTTAGGTAATCGAGGTAACAAACAAGAGAAAAAGAAAGAGGATGAAAAAGTGGAAGAGAAAAAACAAAAACAAGAATACGATTACAGTGGTACAAAAATAGCAAATGGTTCTAAAATTGTTGAAGATAAAAAATTTGATGAAGCTTGTAAAAAAATGAAAAATAATGAAAAAAAAGAAGAAATTGAAAAAGAAATAAAAGAAAGTGAAGTAATCGTTAAGGAAGAAAATTCTGAAAAAAAAAGAGAAGAAGAAGTTAATGAAACTTCAAAAGAAAATGTAGAGAAGATTGTAAAAACTGAGCAGAGAGAAACAGAGACAAAATCAGAAGCGAAAAATGATGAAAATTCTGAAAAAATGTTTGAAGAAATAAAAGCATTAAATGAAAAAATAGCAAATTTGAATGACATGTTTTTGAAAAAAATTCAAAGTATGGAGTTTGAAAAAAATGTAGTAAATGATCTTCATAAAGAATTACAGGGATATAAAGACGATCTTTATTTCAAATTGATAAAACCTACTTTAATGGATTTAATTGATATGAAAAATAGTTTTAAAAGAGGAATTGAAAACTTTTCACAAAAAACTGAAGCAGAAAAAATTAATTTCTTAGAAACTTTTATCTTTGAAATTGATACGATTTTGGAAAAAAATGATATAGAGATTTATGAAACTGATATAACAAATGAACAAAATTTTGATGTTAAAAAACAAAAAATAGTAGAAAAAATAGAAACAGATAAGAAAGAAAATCATGGAAAAGTTTTTAAAGTAAAAAGCAATGGTTATATTTACAAAGGGAGAGTAATTTCACCTGAAAAAGTGGAAGTTTATGTTTATAATGAAAAAGCTAAAGAAGAATTGAAGGGAGAATAATAAAAATGTCAAAATATGTATTTGGAATAGATTTGGGAACAACTTACTCTTGTATAGCTTATGTGGATGATAGAGGAATAGCACAAATAATTAAAAATAGTGATGGGAATACTACAACTCCATCAGTGGTAGCATTTGATGGAAAAACTATAACAGTAGGAGAGGCTGCAAAAGAAGAAGCGGTATTGAAGCCTAATGAAACAGTGTCATTGGTAAAATCAAAGATGGGAAAAACAGATACTGTAATTAAATATAATGGAAAAAATATATCACCAGAAGAAGTTTCATCATATATTTTGAAAAAAATAGCTAATGATGCTTCAGAACAATTGTCAGAACCAGTTAAAGATGTTGTAATAACTTGTCCAGCATATTTTGGAACTGCAGAGAGAATGGCTACTAAAAAAGCTGGAGAAATTGCCGGGTTAAATGTATTAGAAATTATTAGTGAACCGACAGCTGCAGCTTTAGATTATGGATGTGCAGAAACACATGATGATAAGACTATTTTAGTTTATGACCTTGGTGGTGGAACTTTTGATGTGACAATTATGAGAATAACTTCTGATAGAATAGAAGTTATCTGCTCTGACGGAGATCATGATTTAGGTGGAAAAAACTGGGATGCATTATTAATGAGATATATTTTAAAAGAATTTGAAGAAAAGAATGGATCTGTTGAACTTGATGCAAGTTCTCAGCAAGATTTAAGATTAAAAGTTGAGAAATTGAAAAAGCAGTTAAGTTCGAAGCCACAGGCTAGCAGTATGATTGACATTAATGGTAAAAGGCAAGTCATGAAGTTAAACAGGGATGAATTTGACAGTATAACTAATACTTTATTGAGTCAAACTTTAAACAAGACAGAAGAAGCAATAAAAGTTGCAAGAAGTAAAGGATATGATCAAATTGACGAGATACTTTTAGTGGGTGGATCAACTAGAATGCCACAAGTTAAAAATGCATTATCTGAAAAATATGGAGAAGATAAAATTAAAGTATTTGATCCAGATGAAGCTGTAGCAAAAGGAGCAGCAATTCATGCAGTAAATGTTTATGTAAAAAATCAAAAAGCTCTTGAAGATAAAACTTTTATTTCTTCAGAAAGAAGAAATGATTTGAATCCTAATGATTATGAAGAAGACTTAAAAGTTGACGAGAGATCAATGAGTGTTGGTGGAGCTCAAAGAGAAATAATTATGGCGACAACAAAGAGTTTTGCTGTAAAAGTTACACATGAAGATAAAACTGAAGAATGTGTAAATATGATTATAAAAAATGAGCCTATGAAAGAAGGATTTATAGAAGTTTCAGATGAGTTTTATACTTTATTTAGAAATCAGGCAACTGTAAATATACAAATATATGAAAATGATTATATGGATAAAAAATTTGATGTAGATGAAGAATTTTTTCTTGGAAATGCAATATTAGAATTACCTAAAAATCTTCCTGCTGGTTCACCAATTCAAATTACCATGAAATTAAGCGGAGAAGGAATTTTGGAAGTAACTGGTTTAGATAAAGTTGAAAATAATAAAGTAAATGTAAAAATGGAAACAAAAGGTGTAATGTCAGATGAAAAATTTGAAGAAGTAAAAGAAAAAGTAAAAGGAATGACAGTACTTTAATATTTTTTTGAAAAAAAGATATATTTTTTCAGTAACTTAAAATATGTAAGTTATTGAAAAAAATTATAAATGAAGGAGAAATGCAATTATGTATGTAATAGAATTTTTTAAAAGAATATTTAAAATGAAAAATTGGGGGATATTATTGTATTTGGTTATAAATATAGTTGTAGTTGTAATTATATTTGCTAATTTTTTTGTTTTGCCTACTCAAATTAATAGGGGAGAGACGACTCCTGTTACAGCAGTTATGGCATTTATATTTGGAATAATAATGTATATAATTTCAATTTCAATAGCATTATCTCCAATAGGGGAATGGCTGCTTAGAAAATTAAATAAATGTGAAAAAATAACAAGAAAAGAAGATCTTGATAGATTAAAACCGTTATTTCATGAAGTTTATGAAAGAGCTCAAATACTTGATCCGTCAATATCACCTAATATACAATTATATATAAATGATGATAAAGAGCCTAATGCTTTTGCGACTGGTAGAAATACAATTTGCTTGACTCGTGGATTATTAGAATACTCAGATGATGAGATAAAAGCAATTTTTGCTCATGAATTTGGACATCTTCATCATAAAGATACAGATTTAATATTGCTTATAACTGTGGGAAATTTTATAATTAATATAATGTTTGTCTTGATAAGAATATTAACTTTTGTATTAGGATTCATACTTGCTATGTTTGCTGGAGGATCCCGTAGAAGAAAAAGAAGATGGGATGGAAGTTATGAAGAAACTACAGATTATACATCATCAATTGCTATTGTAGTTATACTTGATGCTATTTTGGTAGGATTATTTAATATTTGGACTAAAATTGGAACTTTGCTTGTTTTACAAAGTAACAGATCACAAGAATTTGAGGCTGACAGCTTTGCTAATGATACTGGATATGGGTATGACTTGGCAGAAGCATTAGATCATTTAGATGGTTACTCTGGAGAAAAATCTAAAGGATTGTTTCTTACATTGATGTCAACGCATCCAAGTACAGATCAAAGAATAGCAAAACTTCAAGAATTGGGAGTTCCTTATGAAAGAGTTAATTAAAAAATAAATATATAAAATTTAACAAAAAAGTTCCCCAAAAATATTTTTGGGGAATTTTTGTAAGTTAGAAAGGAAAAATGAAATGGCAATTGAAAATAAATCATATGATGAATTTTGTGAGATTTTAAATAAAAAAATTAATCTTGGGGAATTAATTACAATTGAAGAAAATTTAGAAAATTTAGGAATGAAAGATAAAACTTTAGAAGATTTTTTGGAAGGAGAAGGAATTTTTCCAAGAATGAGTAAAACTGAAAAATTGGAAAAAGTTGGAGAATTGAAAAACTTTTATTCAAAAAGAAGAGGAAGTGGAGCTTCTGAAAAAAGTAAACTATTAGAATCATATAGAATAATTTTAAATGATGTTAATAAAGAAAAAGAATATGATAATTATTTGAAAAAAACAAAGTATGTTGGAGTAAATAAAATACTTAAAAATTCAAAAGAAGTGTATAAAAGGGATGGAAGACTGAAGCTGAATCAAATAGAAAATTATGTTTCACAAATTAATTTAAAAATAAAAAATGAGTCAGATGCACGAAATATATTTTATGGATTTTGCAGAGCGGAAAGAATACCTTATGATATTCAAGAGAATCAAAAAAATCAAAGTCAAAATCAGAATCAAAACCAAAGCGAAAAAGAAAACGAAAGAAAAAATCAGTCAAGCACAGGCTCTCAGTCACAGCAGAGAAAGACTAGTCAAAACCAGAATAACAATGGCAATAATAGAAACAGTGATAATAGAAGCAGTAATAATAGAAATAATAATAATAATTGGAAATCTGACACGAAAAAGAAAAAATCAAGCGGAGCTGCATTTGTTTGGATAATAGTAGCAATGCTAGCGATAATGATTGCAGTATTAGCTATTTCGAAAAAAGATAATCAAAGACAAGAAAATAGATCACAAAATGTTCAACAAGATATTTCGCAAAAGCAAACTACGAATAATACACCAAAAGAAGAAGTTTCTAAAGAAGTATCCAAAGAACCTGAACAAACAAAAGAAATACCTGAAAAAACAGATGAAGAAATAGGGAAAGAATACTTTGATAGAGGAATGTCAGAATATGGAAAAGGTAATCTTTCTAATGCAATAAATTTACTTAAAAATGCTGTTCATTATAAATATGGAAAAGCAATGTATAATTTAGGAAAAATTTATGAAGATATGGGAAATTATTTAGAAGCAAAAAACTGGTATAAAGATGCTTCTGATAGAGGTGATAAAAATTCAATGTTTCGATTAGCATTTATTTATCAAACAAAAGATGGAAATTTAGAAGAAGCAAAGAATTATTATCAAAAATTTATAGATGAAGGAAGCACAAATAATAGTTATTTTTATTTTGCAAAAAATAATTTGGGAAATATTTTTTACAGTGAAAATGAAATAGAAAAAGCAAAGGAATTATATGAAGATGCTATTAATGGAAATAATCCGATGGGAAAGGTTGGTTTAGGAAATATTTATTATTACAAATATGGAGATCAAAGTGAAGCTAAAAAATTGTATGAAGAGGCAATAAATGAGGGAAATGATGAAGTAAAACGAATTGCACAACAACAATATAATAAATTATTTCCTGAAAATCAGTAATAACATCAATTAGAATCTATTAGTTGTAAACTTAAAAATAATAATATTTTTTAAGTTTACTTTTTTTATTAAAAAAGAAAATAATTATCTCAAATTAAAGAAAATAATAAATTTCTAAAAATTTTTATTTTATCTATGAGTATGATATAATATTAAGAAAAGGGAGGCGATAATATGAAAACTAATAAAAAAAGAAAACTTCCGATAGGAGTATCTGATTTTAAAAAAATTATTCAAAATGATTATTACTATTTTGATAAAACGAAACTAATTGAAAATATTTTAAATGAAGGTTCAGAAGTAAAATTATTTACTCGTCCAAGACGGTTTGGGAAAACATTGAATATGTCGATGTTGAAATACTTTTTTGATGTTAAAGATAAAGAAGAAAACAGAAAATTATTTGAAGGACTTAATATTTCTAAAAGTGAGTATTTTGATAAACAAGGGGAATTTCCTGTAATTTCGATTTCGTTTAAAAATTACAACAAAAATGATTGGGAAAGTGGCTTTAAGTCTGTAAAATCGATAGTTTCAGATATTTATGCAGAATTTGAATATTTAATGGAACATTTGAATAAAAGAGACTTGAAAAGATTTGAAGATATTTGGCTTGAGAAAGATGAAGGCGACTGGGAAAAATCATTATTGAATTTGACAAGATATTTGTATAATTATTATGGGAAAAAAGTTATTATTTTAATTGATGAATACGATCAGCCAATAATAAATTCATACATAAGAGGCTATTACAAAGAAGCTATTGACTTTTTCAAAAACTTTTATGGCACAGTTTTGAAGGATAATGAATATCTTGAAATGAGTGTAATGACTGGAATTTTGAGAGTTGCAAAGGAGAATATTTTTTCTGGACTGAATAATATAAAGGTTCATAGTATTTTGAATAAAAGATTTACGGAATATTTTGGAATTTTGGAAAATGAAGTTGAAGATGCATTGAAAGATTTTGGAATGGAATATGATTTGCTGGATGTTCAAAAGTGGTATAATGGATACTTGTTTGGAGATACGAAAGTGTATAATCCTTGGTCGATAATTAATTTTCTGGATGAAGAAGAACTTGGAGCATATTGGGTAAATACTAGTGGAAATCAATTGATACAATTATATTTGCAGCGATTAAAAAATGAGATTTTTGAAGATTTTTCAAAACTTTTAAACGAGGAAAGTATTTTTAAATTTATTAATGAAAGCATGACATTTGACAATTTAGAAGCTAATTTTGAGAAAAATATATGGAATTTATTTTTTCATAGCGGATACTTAACTTTAGCAGAAAATTACAATAAAATGAGAAATAATGTTAGTTTAAAAATTCCAAATAAAGAAATTTTAGAAATGTTTTCTGAAATGTTTATAGAAGTATATTTTAAAAGACCATATGCATTTTTTAATATGACAAATGCACTTGAAAAGGGAGATATGAAAAATTTCAAAATAGAATTAAATAAAATTTTATTAGAAAATGCAGGAATTTTTGATGTGAGCGGAACTTATAAAGAGCAGTTTTATCATGGACTTATGCTTGGATTGGTTTTAAAAATGAGAAATGAGTATGAAATTTCGTCGAATGGGTTTGCCGGGAAAGGACGATATGACTTGCTTTTGAAGCCAAAAAATATTTTTGATAAATTTAATAAATCAGATAAAAAAGAAGGGATTATTTTTGAATTTAAAATTTTGAATATTACGGAAAAACTGAGTGAAGATAAAATTAAAGAAAGACTTGAGAAAGAATGTGAAATTGCACTTAAACAGATTGACGAGAAAGAATATGTTTCAGTTTTGAGAAATGCTGGGATTGAGAGAGTTTTGAAAATTGGGGTTGCGTTTTTTGGGAAAGAAGTTGAAGTGAAATTTGAAAGAAAGGCATAATATTATAATAAAAAACTAAAATAAATTAAAATAAATTAAAATA
>ERZ773197.2384-NODE-2384-length-11931-cov-2.917733_pt1 | contig 11931 bp, 8 predicted proteins | sample MGYA00580999_ERZ773197 | MGnify/ENA primary metagenome ERZ773197 (study PRJEB29015, sample SAMEA2738166) | human oral metagenome | biome: human oral; feature: human-associated habitat; material: saliva | place: China | collected 2185 ... | reverse complement strand
GTAGCGCCGACTGCGAAACCGACGCAGAAAGAGGCGGCTACACCTGCGAAATCGGCTAAACCGGAGGAGAAGAACGCCCAAAACGCCAAGGGTGGCAAGAAGGAAACGGGTGCCGCGCCGCGCATCACCTTCAAGGTGCAAATTTTGACCTCCGACAAAAAGTTGGCCGCCGGCGATGCGCGCCTGAAAGGCCTTGCCCCGGTGAGCTTCTACCACATCGGACCGCTGTATCGCTACACTTACGGCAGTTCGCACGACTATGCCGAAATAAAGAAGACCCTCAAGAAGGTCACCCCGCAATTTCCCAACGCCTTCATCGTAGCTTTCGACGGCGATAAGCGCGTCGATGATCTGCAAACGGCCATTCGGCAATCGCAAGGCAAGTAGGACGTCGCGATATTTCGTCGCCATGCACTGAAAATTGCAAGCTAACTCCTGACTACACATAAACGCAAAACTATTCCCTCATGAAAATCTCCAACGAGATTAAAATTGCCCTTACTGCGATTGCAGCCGGTGTACTCCTCTTTTTGGGTATCAACTTTTTGAAGGGCATCAACGTGTTCAAGTCGAGTAATTCTTACTATGTCCGTTTCGCGGATGCCAAGGGATTGACCGTGTCGAGCAAGGTCTTCGCCAACGGTTACCCCGTGGGAACGGTGCGCGACATCGAATACAACTATGACAACAACAACGGGGTCGTAGTGCGCGTCGAGTTGAACGAGAATATGTCTGTGCCCCGCGGCACACGCGGCGAATTGGTCGAAGCGCTGATGGGCGGGGTGACGATGAACCTGCTCTTGGGCCCGAACCCCACAGACCACATCGCGCCTTTTGACACCATCAGCGGGGCGGCAGCCGGCACGTTGATGGGCGATGCCGGCAAGATGATGCCCGACGTGCAGCGCATGTTGCCCAAGTTAGACAGCATTCTCACCAACCTCAACCGCCTCTCCGGCGATCCTGCACTGCAAAAGACGCTGACGAACGCCGCGGCCATCAGTGAAAACCTGAAAACCACCACTGCGCAACTTGATCGGCTCATGGCACGCGATGTTCCGCAGCTGATGGCGCACCTGAATCGCACCGGCGCGAACGCCGAACGCCTTTCCGGCAATCTGGCCAAGGTGGATGTGCAGCAAACGATGGATCGGGTGAATGCGACACTCACCAGTGCACAACAGCTTTCCGGACAACTGAACACTGTGGTGGGCGACTTGAATCAGAAACTCAACTCGCGCAACAACAACCTCGGTGCTTTCCTTTCCGATCGTGAGCTCTACGACCGCCTGAATCGCACGGCCACCAGTGCCGATTCGCTACTGATCGACTTGAAGTCCCATCCGAAACGGTATGTGCACTTCTCTATTTTTGGCCGCAAGGGCAATTGATCTTCAAAACAGCGACGACATCCGAAGCAGGTGCCGTCGCTGTTTTGCTTTTCGGGAATGAGAAAGGCGACCTCGCCCATTGGGTGAGCACGAAGTGGGAGGAGAGGGTGCTTTGTCGCGTGAGCTGTGTGGCAGCTTCCCTACTTCGATGGCAGCGCCGAAGGTGAAATGCGCAGTGCACGCCGAGCTCGGATGCGTGCCGCACGGGCAGAAGAAGATGCGCGCCCGAAAAATAAATTTTTGCGCGAAAAAAGTGCGGAATTATTTGGCCGTTCCAATGAGAGTGCGTACTTTTGCATCGTCTTCGAGAGGGCATCTTGAAGATCCCGAGATTGGGGTATGGTGTAATTGGCAACACTACAGATTCTGGTCCTGTCTTTCCTGGTTCGAGTCCGGGTACCCCAACAATTTCAAGCGATGATTCCCGTGAATCATCGCTTTTTTGTTTCACCCCACTGCGACAGTTCGCACAGAACGGCGCAAAATCCTCATTTTATGGTATTGTGGAAACCTCGCGAAGCGCGTACTTTTGCAGTAAGAAAGCTATAGTTTTACGCTTATGAAATTCAATTCCTTGCTCACGGCCGGCGTGTTTGCCCTCGCTCTGTTGGGTACGTTGCCCGTGATGACCGCCTGCGAAGACGGCGAAAAAGAAGAAAAACTCGTCACCGTGGAGGCTTCCGGAAGCTTCAACACGAAGCTGACGATGGAAATCAAGAACGGTCCCGCTTTCCACGCGGAGGTGCCGTCGACCAATGTCATCGTTTCGCCCGAAACGCCCGAAACGGTTCAACTGAAGTTCGGCGCGGCGAGTGTCGATGTCCAAGCACAGGGCGCACCGCTCAATGGCGCTGACGTGCAAGCGTTTACCATCAAAGGCGTTCGCGCCAAGAAAGAGGCCGACGGCAGTTTCACCTTCACCGGTACGCCGCAGTTCACCACGCTCATGCGCCTCGGTATGGGCAAAGCACCGCGCCAGTCGGCCCAATTCAAAGAATACACGGCCAACGAAAGTAAGGTGGAAGGAACGCTCAAAGACGGTGTTTTACATCTCAACGTCACGTTCAAACCCGGCTCGATGCCCTTCCCGCTTTCGTTCACCTACGATGGTAAGCGCCAATGAGCGCCCGGCGTAGCCTCGTCTCCCTCCTTTGCCTGCCGATGCTCCTCCTCGGAGTGTCGGCATGCGAGGGAATCTTGAGCGGAATCTACGATCATCCCTCGGCCGAAGGTGCTGCGCATGAAGGTTTCGCCACGCGCGATGCCGAAAGACGGATCGAACGGTTGTATGTCGACGTGGTGAGCTACAAAGATTGGGTCTACGTGGATTTGCATCACCGCCGGATCGAGCGCACCGTGGCTCCTTCCACCCTCACCGGTGCGTGGGACGGCCGATCGGGCGTGAGCTATCACCAAGTGGAGCTGCCCTCGACGTTTCATCTCCGCGAATTGCTCAAAACCGATTCCATCGCCGCGCCCGCCGAATGGGATTTGGTGCTGCATCACTACGACGTCGGCACCCACAATGGCGCAGCTTTCGAAACCGCATTCACTCGCCTCGAAGATCTTCCTCGCGAGGGCGCCGACCGCACAGCCCTCTTGCGCTCGGCCTTCGTCGCCGACACGTGGAGCGAACACCGTTGTTACGAAGACCTGACGGGCATCTACAATTATTATATAGGATACAGAAATGCACGCACCAACGAGGTGTTGAGCCGATGGATGGACATGAATGTGAGCAATCCGCCCCCCACCTATGCGCTGAGTGGCCGTGTTTACCTGCTCCGTATGGCCGATGGCACACACGCCGCGCTGCTTTTCCGCGACTACATGAATGCCGCAGGCGCCAAAGGCTTCGTCACGCTCGATTACATATACCCTTATTAGCAACCCCTCCCTCATTCGGCTCCGGCCCCACGTCCCTGTTCGTACATGACTGTCTTTCGCTCGCTGTATCTCCCGCTTTTGCTCTGTGGTCTCGGCATCTCACTTCCGGCTGGGGCGCAACGACTTGCGTCGCCCGAGGGTTTGCGCACCGACACGCTACTCAGCACCGCTGTGGTGACGGGAACGCGCACACCACGCACTGTGGCAGACAGTCCGGTGCAAACCCGAGTGATCACGGCTGAGGACATTCGCCGTGCCGACGCCAACAACGTGCAGGATGTGCTCACTCATGAACTGCCCGGACTCGAATTTACGCAAGCTTTGAGTGGCAATGTGAATTTCAATTTGAGCGGTTTTTCCGGACAGGGCGTGCTCTTCCTGGTCAATGGCGAGCGCCTGGCCGGCGAAACGATGGACAATGTCGATTTCGAGCGCATCAACTTGGCCGATGTCGAACGCATCGAAATCATTCGCGGAGCCGCTTCTGCGCTCTACGGCAGTAATGCCGCCGGCGGGGTGATCAACATCATCACGCGCCAACAAATTTCGCGACCCTACGAACTCCGATGGGAAATGCGCAACGGCCGCCACGACGACTCGCGACAAAACCTCTTCTTCGCCACCGGCCACCGACGTTTCACCCAACTTTTCGCCCTCAGTCGCACCGCAGTCGACGAATATCGCTTGCACAATCCCGCCGATGTGAGCCGCTATACCAAATACTCGCTCAACCGCGTCCCCGCCGGACACAGTTTTCAAGCTCGCGAACGCCTGGTCTTTTGCCCTGACGACCGCTGGACGCTCACCGGCAACGCGGGCTATTATTTCCGCCAGCGCGATTTCGATCCCGGCGAGCGCAACCGTTATCGAGATTTCACCGGAGGCGCCAAGGCCGAATGGAACGGCGACGAAGGAGCGCGCGGTGAGTTGGCTTATCGTTTCGACCAGTACGACAAAAGCGACTACTATCCCACCACCGGCCTCGACGTGCGCGATTATAGCAACGTGCAGCACACCCTGCGCGCCTTGTTTTCAGCTGCTCCGCTGGCCTTGTGGAACGACAGACGGCAATTGGAACTGACGGTAGGCGCCGATTTCGGTCGCGACTACCTGCTCAGCTACCAGTTTCGCGGTCGATCGCACCGCCAAATCACGGCCGACGCCTATTTTCAGGCCGATGCCCGTCTCGGCGCTCACTGGGAAGCCGTGGCCACAGCGCGCTACGATTATTTCAGCGCGGGCCACCACGGACGCCCCACCACCAAACTCACCGCCCGCTACCGCAACGGCGCATTTACCCTTCGCGCCGCCTACGGACAAGGTTTCCGAGCGCCCACGCTCAAGGAGAAATACATGAATTTCTTCCTCAACGACATCTTCATCATCCGCGGACACGAGCAGTTGCGCCCGGAGGTGAGCCACAACTGGCAACTTTCGGCCGACTGGACACGCGACGGCACAGAATTGTCGGGAAGTGTGAGCTACAATGCCGTGCACGACCGCATCACGACGGCCGAACCCACTCCCGAACGCGACGCCGTGTCGGGACTTCCCTTCGTGGACTATGTCAATGTGCCCCGTCTCGCGGTGTGGAGTGCTCAGTTGGGCGTCAACCACCGTCGGTGTGTGGCAGGTGGCACCCTGAGCGGCATGCTGCAATACGCCTTCACTCACGAACAAACGCCGGCCGGCAGTACACTCACCCCCTACATGCCTTCGCGGCCCCACAGCGCCACTGCCCGTCTGGCCTACGATCGGCGCTACTCGCCCGACTATGCCGTAGGGATGCAGTTGAGCGGACGTTTCCTTTCGTCGCTTTCCGGCACCGAATACAACACCGTGACCGGCGCATCCCGCACCCTTCGCTATCCGGCCTATGTGATCTTGCGCCTTACCCTCACACAGCAAATCGGCAGTGCGGTGAGACTCCAACTCACGGCCGACAATTTGCTCAACTATCGCCCGCACATCTATTATTATAATGCGCCGCTCACCGATGGGCTCAACCTTTCCGTCGGCATGACACTCCACCTCGACCGTCTTTTCTGAAGGCGGTCGTTGTCGTTTCTCCCGTCGGCGTATTTGTTACCACGCCTCCTGCTTCCACCTTGTGGCGTGCAGCTTTTGAAAAAACACTTGCGACCCAAAAATAAAGGTCGAAATGGCATTCTGTCCGAAAAATGTTGTAAATTCGCCGTGAATACGCTCTCTTAAAACGCAGCTTCCGGCAGCGATTCCGGCCGGGAGTGTACGCTCAACGACAACAGTATGGATACTGAACTTCACGAACAACGCAACGAACGCCGGCGCATCAAGGTGATTGACTGCGCCACCCAACTTTTCCAGTCGAAGGGGGTGAGAGAGGTGACCATGGACGACATTGCCGGTGCACTTCGCATCTCGAAACGCACCCTCTATCAAATGTTTCGTGGGAAAGAAGAATTGGTTTTGGCTTGTGTGAAAGCAGGAATCGAAGCCGATCAACGTCGACGCCTCGAAATCGAGACTGACACCGCTGATGCGCTCGAACGCCTCTTTCGCAACATCGAATGTAAGCTCATAGATCTTCGGAATCTCCACCCGGACTACGCCAAAGATATCTGCCGATACGCCTCCGTCCGAACCTTCCTAGCAGTTTGCCATGAGGACTTGATCGACAAGTTCCGCAAAATCCTGCAATTGGGATGCGCGCAGGGCACCATCCGTCCCGACATTCATTTCGAACAGACCACACATGGATTGCTCTACCTCGTAGACGGAGTGGGCGAGTCCGGTCAGTTTGCCGATTTCAGTGTGCTCGATTTCATTTTCAATGTCCTGCTCGTGTACATCCGCGGCTGTGCGACCGACAAAGGCCGGGCAAGCATCGACGAGTTCATCAAAAAACACCACTTCTAAACGCACACTTCGCCCCTTTCCACCTTCGAATACGCAAATACTAGTATATGAAACATTTTTCGCTCCGCTTATTCGCTTTGTTCCTCTGCCTGCTGGGTCTCCCCACCGGAGCAGGCCGACTCTTTGCGCAGGCCGCCAACCCCGCGCCCGACAAAGTCTATCGCATCGCTTGGCACAACAACCGCGCCCTTTTCATCACCGAAAACGACGAAGGCGCCCTCGTGGTCAGCGAACGCAACAACGCGCTGAAACAGTTCTGGACCTTCACCCCCGTGTCCGGACAGCCCGACACGTACTACGTGCGCAACACTGCCTCCAAGCGCTACATCGCTTCGTGCAACCTCACGCCCGGCGGCGCTTCGCGCATTCGCACCACACCCACGCCCACACCCTATCACGTGGCGCGCAACCCGCAGGCCAAAGCGGCGGGAGCGGGGGATTTCTCCTCCACCGACTGCGACAACTTCGACAAACCCGCACTCAGTCCGCGCGGATTGAACAAAGACGGCGCCTCGTCGAACGTCATCACCTGGCCGGCCGGCAACAACAACGTCGGCTCCTACTGGTGGCTCGAAGCCACCGACGACCGCTATGAGCTGCGCCCCTTCAGTCTGGGGAGCCAAGCGCCTTACGCCGTGGTCAATGCCGACGGCAAAACCCTCCGACAGCAAGCCGACGGCCGACTCGTTTGGGACGAAAGCACCAAAGTAGATGCCGATGCGTGGTACTTCGAACGGCAGGGGGCCGCAGGCTACCACATGGTGCACGCTGCCGACGGCCGCACGCTCAACGCCGGCGCGACTTACACCGTCGAGGAAGGAGCGAACGGCGCCTATCGTTTGGTCAATGCCGCAGGAGCGCTCACCATCGATGGCTACAGCGACTTCCGATTCCGCGTGCTTCGTTCTGCACTCGCACGCCGTTTGCAAATCTATGACCTGCCTTGTGTGACCTCCGACGCCACGCGCTTGCTCAGTCTCCGGGTCATCGACGACAAAACCGGCCAGCCGTTGAAATTCGATGCACAAAACGGGGGAGCGCAGGGCTACACGCTCTTCACCCGCAGCCGTGCCGCAGTTACTCGCGGCGACACCGTCGCACTCGAGGCCAAACTCAATCGCCTGCCCGCAGCCGGCGCCGCAGCCTTCCTCTATTTCGACTGGGATCACGACGGCATTTTCGAAGTGGTTCGCCCGCTCAACCTTTCCACCGCGATGCAAACCACCTTTGCCGTGCCCCAAAATGCACCGTTGGGCAGCAGCCGCATGCGCTTGCGCATCACGCTCAATGGCCTCACCGATGCCGACGACGAAACGGCGGGCCTTGTCTTCGATGGCGTGCTGAACGTGGTCGAACCCACCGCCGTTTCCGCTGTGAGAGTTGCGCCGCGCACCGCCGCCACCTTCGATCTTGCCGGTCGCCGAGTGACGCAACCCGCCGCCACCGGACTCTATATCCATAACGGCAACCCCACCATTCTCCAACGCCCCTAAGCATTCACCGCATATCATGAATAAAACCTACACCCTCCTCGGACTCAGTGCCCTTGCCGCCTTCTCCGCCCATGCGCAGCAGCGCCCCAACATCATCTACATCATGTGTGACGACATGGGCTACGGCGATCTCGGTTGCTACGGACAGCAATACATTTCCACCCCGCGCATCGACCGCATGGCTGCCGAAGGCATGCGTTTCACGCAAGCCTATGCCGGTAGCCCTGTTTCCGCACCTTCGCGCGCCACGCTCATGACCGGACAGCACAGCGGACACACCCACGTGCGTGGCAACAAAGAATATTGGCGCGACAAGAGCGTGCCCAATCTCTACGGCAAGAATGCCGACTTTCAAGACGGATGGGCCGGACAGGAACCCTATGACGTGAACCACAAGATTCTGCCCGAAATCCTCAAAGCCAACGGCTACACCACCGGCATGTTCGGCAAATGGGCCGGAGGCTACGAATCGTCTGTCTCCACGCCCGACAAGCGCGGCATCGACGAATACTTTGGCTACATCTGTCAGTTCGAGGCCCACGCTTATTATCCCAACTTCCTCAACGCCTTCAGCCGTTCGGCAGGCGACACCAAGACACACCGCGTTGTCCTCGAGGAAAACATCAAGCACGGCATGCCCACAGAGGCCGACTACACCCAGCGCCCGCAATACTCCGCCGACCTCATCCATAACAAGGCGATGGAATGGCTCGACAAGCAGAGCGCTGCGCAACCCTTCCTCGGCATCTTCACCTACACGCTCCCGCACGCCGAACTCGCGCAGCCCGAAGATAGCATCCTCCTCGCCTACAAGAACCATTTCTGCCAAGAGCACAAGTTCGCAGGCCAGTTTGGCAACCGCTACCACGGCACCGAAATCGCCCATGCGCAGTTTGCGGCCATGATCACCCGACTCGACACCTATGTCGGACAGATTCTCGACAAACTCAAGGAGAAGGGCCTGGACCAAAACACCATCGTGATCTTCACCTCCGACAACGGACCTCACGAGGAGGGTGGAGCCGATCCCACCTTCTTCAACCGCGACGGACTTCTCAAGGGACTCAAACGTTCCACTCACGAAGGCGGTATCCGTATTCCCTTCATCGTGCGCTGGCCCGGTAAGGTCAAAGCCGGCGAAGTCTCCGACTTGCAATTTGCCTTCTATGATCTCCTGCCCACCTTCTGCGACGTGGCCGGCATTCGCGACTTCCCCCAGGCTTACAAGCACAACGAGCGCGACGTCTACGACGGCATCTCCATTTATCCCACCCTCACCGGCAACGACGAGGCACAACAGCACCACGATGCCCTCTACTGGGAATTCCACGAAACCGATATGCTCGGTGTCCGCATGGGCGATTGGAAATTGGTGGTCGAGCGCGGCAAGTGCCGACTCTACGACCTGGCCAACGACCTCCACGAAGACCACGACGTGGCGGCTGCGCACCCCGACATCGTGAAGAAAATGGTGGATGTCATCTATCGCGAACACACCAAACCCGACTTCCCGATGTTCAACGTCACACTTCCTCCCAAAATGTGACGTCGTGGGGGCACCTCCGCTCCCTCTTGCAATCTTATCCTCCGCTTTCCGCCGACTGCCCCGATCAGTCGGCGGATTTTTTTCGCCGCCTCGTCACGATGAGTGGTGCCGTCCTCAATCGTTGCGTGCTGTTGCCCCTCCTGTTCTCGTCTCGTTTCCGTCCGCACCCGAGGTGCTCCGATCGATCGGCTGCTACAGGCATCCCCCGGGGCAAGCACATGGACGGAATTTCCATCCCATTTTTCGGTCGATTCACTCACCGTGCCAACTCGTTTTGCTCCGAAAGCAGACGCGAACAGTAACTACGCAAAGCGCAAATTGGAGCAAAAACGCATTTTCTCGCTGCAAAATTTGGTGGAAACAAAAACTTGTTGTACTTTTGCAATCGCAAACGGGACAGGATCCGGTAAAACGGAAATCTAATCTTGTTCTCGATTGTTGGAGATCCGCTAGCTCAGCTGGTAGAGCAATACACTTTTAATGTATGGGTCTTGGGTTCGAGTCCCAAGCGGATCACGATGATCTGTACATCAGACATAATGTAAGGTTTTACGCACGGTACGTTTTTGTATCGTGCGTTTTTTTGGCTTCATCCGAGATCCGAGTGATAAACTCACCAGACAGCATATTCCCCAGTAAGTCAATTTCGATGATCTCACAGATAAAAAGATGTCGAGCATACAGAAAAAAATCAGCAGTAGACACAGACAATACACTCAAGTTTGAAACACCAAAAGAAGAGTTTTTCAAGCGAATAGCCTAATTTGCACTTGCCGGTTGACTCTACGCTCATCCGACGGCATTACAGCCCAAGATGATAAAATAGACAAAAAATCGGCAGTGTCGTAAAGATTTTGTCTTTCCCTTTTGCCGTCTCTAGAAAAAAAACTAACTTCGCTCCGTGGATTAGTGTTTTGCACTAAAACTTCTTCCTTGGGAAGAGTTCTCTATTGCTCGCAATTCTGCTACACTATTCTGCATCTTCTCACTGCAAAGTGCATTTTCTGGCTACTTTCACTCTCCCAAACACCAGAGTCAGCAAGTTTCTGCACCCTCTATCTAGTCGAAACCAGTCCAAATACCACAATTCTCACTTGATTTCAATATGGACTAAAATGGACAAGTTAGGTTTACAAAGAAAACTGCAAATTTGCACTGCAAGCCAGCGAGACGAGCTGTCAAGCACACTCTACTCGCGAATACTATTAACCGGTATCGGGGCACCGATACCAATATGTCATATTATGACGAAGACTACTATCCCGCGCCTTATGCCCTCGTTGACGGAGACAGAGGGTAGGTTCTAGCTGTTATAGACTGGGAGATATCCAAGAACGATAGCTTGGACGTAAAAGACACCATCTACTATCTCATTGATAGTGCAGGCGGCAGAGAATAATTTGAATATTGATTAAGCACATGGGAAGGACTTGCCGGAAGAGTCCTCGAGGACGGAATCTTTGACAAAGAGAATGTGCTGAAGTTCGGTTAATCCAACTCAATTCTAACACTCACCTCAACACTTGTTCTCAGCTCACATCTTTGTGAGCTGAGAATGAGGTAAAAAAACAGTATACTAAAATGGGAAGACTCAAAATCACACGTGACACTAAAGCGGTAATTCCAATGGAATACAAGGATAAACATCAGACCATTTTCTATGGTTCTCCTGGCTGTGCTCTGGATATGGCTATTCATAAAGCCATCAGAGAATGGCGTGAGCAAAAAAAGATTGACGAAAAAGACTTCCGGCTCTTTCACACGACGTTCCATCCTGCAACCACCTACGATCATTTCGTAAGTTCCGAAAAGACGCATACCCACAAGAATATCACCACCCTAGAATACAATTTAAAAGTCTTTATGCGAGCCTACGATGCAGCGCGCAGCAAAGACACCCCTGTCATTCTTATCATCAAAGACATTCATCGCGGTGATGTTCCTAAGATTTTTGGCGAGTTCTACAGCCTGCTCGATCGAAAAAATGGAGAATCCGAACATCCCGTAGAAACAGACCATAATTTAGCAGTTGCACTTGATCCGAGTGCTTTTGGTACCTCCAAAACATGGATATCCCTCCCCAGAAATTTCTATATCTGGGCTACAATGACCACTGGAGAAGAACCAGTCTTCCCCATGGATCATGCCTTCCAACGCAAATGGTTTTGGGAATACGTCCCCATCAACATCGAAAATGTTAGAAATTTCGACATTGAAATAGGACATAATTTTTATCGATGGTACGACATTCTCAAAGCCATCAATGACGTCATTTTCCGCTACACCCATTCAGAAGAACAACTGATAGGAGAGTCTTTTATCGACGAAGACAAAAACTACGGTATAGGTATATGGGTGATATTATGGAAGTCATCTGATTTTAAGAACATCGTGATGCGCCATTTGTGGTACACCTTCTGCAAGGACAATTATGGCACGGAGAAAAACTTCTTCCGTTATCAAGACCCTCAGTCCAAAGGCGCCACAGTAGAGTTCACTTTCCTACAACTCTTCACTTCAAAAGGCGACAGCATTCTAGAGAAGTTCTTGGACTTCATCGGGTGCTCTCCCGTATAAGCTGAAGTATAATGATTGTTTCATCTACATCACCAATCAATGGGGAATCCACAACATCCCGAGCTTCATCAAAGCAGTCAATGAAGACCACACTATTGGGCTCTTGATTGAACCAATAAACAAATAATCTTGATTGCAC
>ERZ773197.2383-NODE-2383-length-11932-cov-14.323146_pt1 | contig 11932 bp, 10 predicted proteins | sample MGYA00580999_ERZ773197 | MGnify/ENA primary metagenome ERZ773197 (study PRJEB29015, sample SAMEA2738166) | human oral metagenome | biome: human oral; feature: human-associated habitat; material: saliva | place: China | collected 2185 ... | reverse complement strand
GTGCGGGCAAAAAAGATGCGTCAAGATGGTTGTACCGAATTTATCAGTGCTTCCTAAGGAATCGCGTTTCTGCGCGAATACGATGAAAATAATTGGATTGACGGAAGGAATACCCATGAAGCCCACGAAACTATTCGCCGCCCTTCTCACGGCCGCTCTCCTTGCCCCTGCCCTCGCCCCAGCGGCGGAGGCGGGCATCGGCGGCGGCATCGGCATCAGCATACCGACCTCGCACGCGCCCGCTGTGCGCGCGGCATCGAACACCTACGCCGGGGTGCGCATCGGCGATCTCTCCGAGGAGCTGACCGTGAACGAAAAGAGCGGCCGTCTCCTGCTGAAGCTGACCGTGCGCAACGAGAGCACGGCGGCGTATACCGTCGCGCATCCGACGGGGCAGAACTATGACTTTGCCCTGCTCGATGCGAAGGGGCGCGAGATCTGGCGCTGGTCGGACGGCATGGCGTTCACGCAGGCACAGCAGACGTATACGCTCGCGCCGGGCGCATCCGAGGAGCTGACCGCCGAGATCGACCGCAAGACGTATAAGGAGCTGCGGGACCGCGCCGTCCTCGTCGCGGCGGGGCTGAAGGACACGAATGTCCTCGTCTGCGCCGCCGTGCCCGACCCGCGCAGTGCCGGCGCATCCCCGCGCATCCACGGCGACATCGTGATCGGCACGGGCGGCTGGTAAGGATAACAGTCTTGAAACAGATTATCATCAATGCGGACGACTTTGGGCGGCACGTGCTCATCAATCGTGCCGTCGAAACAGCCGTGCAGGAGGGCATGTTGCGCTCTGCGACGATCATGGCAAGCGGCGCGGCATTTGCAGATGCGGCGGAGCTCGCCGTGCGAACACCCGCGCTCGGGGTCGGCATCCACCTCACGCTCGTCGACGCTGCGCCCGTCCTGCCGCCCGCAGAGATCCCGACCCTCGTCACGGCGGAGGGCAGATTCCTCCCCGATCACACAGCGCTGACCGTGCGCGTGCTGCGCGGCATGGTGCGCATGGACGAGGTGCGCGCCGAGCTCGCGGCACAGCTGCGCCGCGTCACGGCGGCGGGTATACGCCCGACGCACGCCGACAGCCATCAGCACATGCACGTCCTGCCCGGCGTCATTGACGTCGTCATTGATCTCTGCGTGGCGGCGCATATCCCCGCCATGCGTGCGCCCTACGCGCCGCTCTTTGCGGGACAGTTCGGCGGCGTGGGGCAGTTCATCGGGCGCGCGGGGCTCACCGTTCTCGCGCATCGTGCGGCAGCAAAGGCGCGGCAGCGCGGCATCGCCGTCCCCGATCACTTCGCGGGCATCGTCGCGGGTGAGGCGGTCGATACCGCCGCCCTCACACAGATCGCCGCACAGCTCGCGGACGGCACGACGGAGGTCATGCTCCATCCCGGTACGGACAGCGACACGCTCATCCGCGACTGCCGCTGGCAGCATGACTTTGCAGCGGAGCTCGCCGCCGCCTGTGCCCCCGAGGTGCGCGCGGCGCTCGTGGCGGAGGGGGCGGCCGTCGTCAATTTTCAGGCACTGGCACAGTAAGGAGGGCACATGGACAAGATCACCATCATCGTGCCCTGCTACAACGAGGCGGAGGTCATCCCCCGTTTCTACGAGGCGGTGGCGGCGGCGACCGCTGCTGTCGAGGACTGCGCCTTTTCCTATCTCTTCATCGACGACGGCAGCCGTGACGGGACGCTCGACGCGATTCGTGCGCTCGCCGACGCGCACGACAACGTCCGCTATCTCAGCTTTACGCGCAATTTCGGCAAGGAGCCCGCGATGATGGCAGGGCTCGACTTTGCGGACGGCGACGCCGTGCTCATCATGGACGCGGATCTGCAGCATCCGCCCGCCCTCATCCCGACGATGGTCGCGGCGTGGCGTGCGGGCTACGACGATGTCTGCGGCAAGCGCACGGATCGGAAGGATGAGACCTTCCTCAAGCGCACGATGGCCAATTTCTTCTACCGCTCCATGCAGGCGGTCAGCCGCTTTACCCTGCAGCGTGACGTGGGCGACTTTCGCCTGCTCGATCATCGCTGCGTCGCGGCGCTGCGCCTGCTGCGCGAGAATCAGCGCTTCACGAAGGGGCTCTTTACGTGGGTGGGGTTCAAGAAAAAGGAGATTCCCTTTCAGGTGCAGCCGCGTGCGGCGGGCAAGACGACGTGGAGCTACCTCGCACTGCTCTCGCTCGCCGTCGAGGGGATCACGTCCTTTACGACCGCGCCGCTGCGCCTGACGACGGTGCTCGGGCTCATCGTCTCCGCGCTCGCGCTCTGCTACATGGTCGTCGTGCTCGTCGATGCGCTCGTCTACGGCGATCCTGTGGCTGGCTATCCGACGCTCATGACCGTCCTGCTCTTTCTCGGCGGCGTGCAGCTGCTCTCGCTCGGGATCATCGGCGAATACCTCGGACGCGTTTTTACGGAGAGCAAGCGGCGGCCGTGCTATCTGATCGACGAGCTGGACGGGGAGAAATTTGACAATGCAACGCTGGCAAGGAGGAGATACATTGACACCGGCGAATGACGGAGGACACCGATACGGCGCGACGGCACTCACAGCCGCCGCCATTTTTGCCTTTATGCTCGCGCTCAATCACTGGATGCCCCTCCACCGCGACGACTACGACTATATGATGGTCTGGAAGACGGGCGTGCCCATCGCATCACTCTCCGATGTCCTCTCCTCCGCCATACAGCACTACCTCCTGCACGGCGGGCGCATGGTCACGGTGTTCTGCCTCGACCTCTTCCTCTGGCTCGGCAAGCCGCTCTTTGACGCGGCGAACGCGCTCATGTTCCTCGCGCTCTCCGTGCTCGTCATGATGCACGCACGCCGCTCTGCCGCACTCACCCGCACGCCGGGGCTGCTTGCATTGGCGGCACTCCTCCTCTGGCTCTCTCTGCCGCATTTTGGCGAGGTTGCCGTGTGGAAAAGCGGCTCGACGGTCTATCTCTGGTCGGCAGTGCCCGCCTTTCTCTTTCTCCTGCCGTACAATCTTGCGCTAAAAGCGATGGGGGAGGGACAGCGGGCGCGTCATGCGTGGGCGATCCTGCCGATGTTCCTCCTCGGCGTACTCGCGGGCTGGTCGATCGAGAACCTCGCCGTGACCGTGACCCTCCTCGCGTTTGGCTGCACGCTCTATGCGCGGCGGCACGGCGCGTTCGCACCGTGGATGCTCACGGGTGCCGTCGGCGCACTCGCGGGGCTCATCGGCCTCGTCGCCGCGCCCGGCAACTACGTCCGCTACGATGCACAGGGCACGGACAAGGGCATCCTCATCCACCTTGGCAATCAGATCGCGGGGCAGGGCGAGATGCTGCTCTACCTCCTGCCCGTCCTGCTGCTCATCTACACGGCATATCGTCTCTGTCAGCGCCGTCTGTCAGGGCTGCCGGTAGAGCTGCACGGATCGATCTTCCTCTACGTCGGGAAAAAACATGTCGTGGCCTTTGACAAAGGCGGCATCACTACTGTCTCTGTAGCACTCTGGAGCCTGCTCCTGCTGCTCACCGCCTCCTATTTTACGGGCGGATGGGTCGCATCCGCCATCCGCGACGCAGTCATCGCGGGGGTACTCACGCCGCTCGGGCAGACCAGACCAAAGACCATTTTCCTCTTCACAAATGTCATGAACGGCTTCGAGGAGATGGCGATCTACTGGCTCGCGATTCTGCTCTGCTACCATCGCATGAAAGAGCTGCTGGGACTGACGACGGCCTCCGTCCGCGCCGCTGCGCAGCAGGTCTCTTGGCGCGAGGTGCTGCGCGCCTGTCCCACCGCGCGTTACGCCGCATGCCTCATCGGGCTCGGCCTCTGCAACAATCTCGTCATGATCGCCGCGCCGACCTTCCCGGGACGTGCCACGTTCAGTTCCGCCGCCATGTTTGTCGCGGCACTGCTCGCCCTGCTGAACGATCCATCGGTGCGCAGCGAATTCTCCCCCCAGGAATGCCGCCTGCTGCGCGAGGCGGCGTTCCTCCTCCTCGCCTATACGGGTGCGGCGGCGCTCCTTCTCACACACGAGATGGGGGCAGAGGACGCGGCACGGATCGCCCAGATCGAGGCCGCCCGCGCACGCGGCGAGACCGTCGTTCACTTCCCGCGCATCGAGAACACGCGCCGCGCCCTGCGTCACGTCTACTACGAGGACTGGGACAACGGCGTCACGAGGGACGGCGCGATGGAATACTTCGGGCTGACGGAGATAGAGGTTCCCACGCATAGGCCCCAATGACATTTCATTCATCTTGTGGTAGAATGAGGGGCACGTATCGTATGACGGCACCACGCGCCAGTACCAACGCTCCGCTGCGGTTGCCTGCACAGCACGGTGTTCGCATCGGCGATACCGTCAATCAACGCATCAACATTTGAAAGGAGCTGCATCAACTCTTGGACAGTCCTTTATCCGACGCTCTCTGTCTTTTCCTGCTCGTCGTCGCCCTCATGGCGAACGCCTACTTTGCCCAGATCGAGACTGCGCTCACGGCCTCCCATCGCGGACGTCTTGAGCGTCTCGCCGAAAGCGGCGAAGCGGGTGCGGCCGAGGCGCTTGCCCTCCTGGAGCACGCCGACCGCCCCATCGCCATGGCGCAGGCGGGCGTCACCTGCATGAGTCTCTTTACGGGGCTCGGCATTGGGCTCTTTGCCCTGCCGATTTTCAGCGGGGTGCTCACGCGGCTCCTCCCGGGCATGGAGATCTACGCCGCCGCGCTCGTCCTCAGCATCCTCGTCATGACGACGCTCACTCTGCTCTTCGGCGACTTTCTGCCGAAGCAGATCGCCCTCCAGAACCCCGAGGAGATGCTCCTGCGCAAGCACCGCACCATCGCCCTCCTCACGCAGCTCACCGCGCTGCCGAGTGCCGCCCTCATCTCCATCTCGCGCGGCATCCTGCTCATCTTCGGCATCAACCCGGAGAACCGCATCTCCGCCACGGAGGATGCGGTCAAGGATCTCATGGAGCAGGGCACGGAGGAAGGTACATTTGAAAAAACCGAGCAGGACATGGTCGACCGCATCTTCCACATGAGCGACCAGACCGCCTCGGCACTCATGACGCCGCGCACCCGGATCGCCTGGGTCGACCTCGCGGAGCCCCACGCCGAACAGCTGCGCATCCTCCGCGCAGAGGCGCACGACGTATTCCCCGTCGCCTACGAGAACCTCGACGACTTCCGCGGCGTGGTCTACGCCAAGGAGCTGCTCGACGCGGCACTCGACGGGACGGAGATCGACATCACGGACTACATCCGCAAGCCGCTCTTCGTCCCGCGCACCATGGAGGGGCTGCGCGTCCTCGAAAAATTCCGCAGCGGTGCCATCCACGAGGCGGTCGTCCTCGACGAGTACGGCGGCGTCGTCGGCTTCATCACCATGGACGACATCATGGGCGAGATCATCGGCAGCGCGGATGAGGACGCGCCCACGGGCACACGCACGGGGGCGGAGAAGGCGCAGACATGGATCTTTGACGGACTGTTCCCCATCGACGAGTTCAAGGAGGAATTCGGCATCGACGAACTCCCCGACGAGGATCACGACCACTTTCACACCCTCGGCGGCTTCGTCACCGCCCAGATCGGCCGCATCCCCGCCGTCGGCGAAACCTGCACATGGGAGGACTACAGCTTCGAGGTGCTGCAGATGGATCGCGCGCGCGTCGCCCAGATCCGCATGACGCGGGCAAATGCTGTGGAAAACGGCGACTGATCGAATGCTGCGTCCTTCGCCTCCCCCGTCGAAACGGGGGAGGTGTCACGCACCAGCGTGACGGAGGGGGCGCTCAGAAATGATAGGATATAGAGGGAGACACAAAATGAACGAACGCATCTATAACTTTAACCCCGGCCCCGCCGTCCTGCCCGAGGACGTCCTGAAAGAAGTCCAGAGCGAGATGCTCAACTTCCACGGCACAGGCATGTCCATCCTCGAGATCAGCCACCGTGCCCCCGCCTACGACGAAGTACACCAGCAGGCAAAGGCGGACATCAAAGAACTGATGGGGCTCGGCGACGACTATGACATCATCTTTACCGCCGGCGGTGCCAGCCAGACCTTTGCCCTCATCCCGCTGAACTTCGCCACCGAGTCGCACCCCGGCAGCTACGCTCTCTCCGGCTCCTTCTCCCAGAAGGCATACGAAGAGGCAGTCAAACTCGGCGTCGGCACCGTCGCCGCCTCCACCAAGGAGGAGAACTACGTCCGCGTCCCGCATCAGAACGAGCTGAACATCGCGCCCGGCGCGGCATATCTCCACATCTGCCTCAACAACACCATCTACGGCACGGAGTATCACTACACGCCGCAGACAAACGGCGTCCCCCTCTTTGCCGATATGTCATCCGACATGCTCTCGCGCCCGTGGGACTTCTCCTCCTACGACTTCATCTATGCGGGCGTGCAGAAAAACCTCGGTCCCGCCGGCGTCGTGCTGAACATCGCGAAAAAGGAGCTCCTCGCGAACACCCCCGCCGAGCTGCCGACCATGCTGCGCTACAGCACCTTCCAGAAGAACGACTCCCTCTACAACACGCCGCCCGTCTTTGCCATCTACATCGTCGGCAAAGTCGCCCGCTGGATCAAAGAGCGCGGCGGTCTCGCCGCCATGGGTGAGGCAAATGCAAAGAAAGCGGCGCTCCTCTATGAGGCCATCGACAGCTCCGACGGATTCTACCGCGGCCACGCCGCGAAGGACAGCCGCTCGCGCATGAACGTCACCTTCCGCCTGCCGACCGAGGAACTCGAAAAGGCATTCGTCGCCGAGGCAAAGGAACACAACCTCGGCGGCATCAAGGGACACCGCAGCGTCGGCGGCATGCGTGCCTCCATCTACAACGCCATGCCCCTCGCGGGCGTCGAGGCACTCGCCGCGTTTATGGCAGAGTTCCGCAAGAAGCACTGATGCTCGTGGTCTGTGGAAAGAGGTGACATTTTGGCAGGAAATCGCGCATACCGCAGCGGCGGCACGCAGGAGATGGGCGTTCCCGCACGACGCGAGGAGAATGCGCCCGCAGCTGTGCGCCGCATGGATGCGCCGTCCATCAGCGTGCGGCAGGACGCCATTACACCGGAGTACTTTATCGCGCATTTCTACGAGTATCTCCCGCGCTACATCGCGGGCGGCGCACCGACGGCGGACACGCGCGACACGTATGAGCTCGCCATCCGCCTCTTTCTCCACTGGTGCATGGAGCAGGGGCTGCATCCGCTAAACGACGTGCACGACTACCAGATTCGCGTCTACATGGAGGAGATGCGGACGCGCGGCTACAGTGCCGCCACCCTCATGATCAAGGGCGCGGCGATCCGCGCCTTTTACAAGGTCGCCCAGCGCCTCTCCTTCATCGCCGAGAACCCCTGCGCCGACCTCCAGCTGCGCAACCCACAGCACCTCGACGAGGACTATAAGTACCTCACCGTCGATCAGATCAAGGAGATCTGCGAGGGACTCGCCGCCGACAAGAACGAGCTGCGTCGCCTGCGCAACCTCCTCATCGTCTACCTCATGGGGGTCGAGGGACTGCGCGTCGTCGAGGTCATGCGCCTCTCCGACGAGGACATCGACTGGCAGCGCGGGCGCATCGAGATCCGCGGTAAGGGACACGCGGGCATCATCTACCCCTGCGAGGAGACCTTCGGCATCCTGCGGGCATACATCGAGACGCGCGGCGCCGTCCCGCCCGAGAGCCGCCTCACGCCGACCATCATCTCCTGCGCGAACAACAACCCGAAGGGGCGCATCTCGCGCGTCGGCATCCGCTACGTCATCAACAAGGCACTCACCGAGGCAGGCCTCAAGCAGCCCGGCTACGCCTGCCACCTCTTCCGCCACAGCTGCGGCACGAACCTCTATCAGGAGACCAAGGATCTGCGCGTCGTGCAGGAAACCCTGCGCCAGCGCAGCCCCAAGGTCACGGCGAAATACGCCCACGTCCACGACCGCATGGAGCGCCGCTACACACGCGGCATCACACCGGGGCTGAATGTAGAGAGCGTGCAGGGAACGCCGCCCGCGACAAAGGAAGAATAATCCGCCAAAGATAAACGCCCACCTGCGAGAGCATTATCCTCGCAGGTGGGCGTTTCTGCTTTTAGGGAAGAAGCAACAAGCAGATCTTTTTGTTCGCTTTACGTCGTCATTCCTTTGGTCCCGTCTCCTCCAAAAACCGGATGCACTCTGCCAAAACAACATCCGGCCTCACATGATAGAGACAGTTCGGCTGCGGATAGCTCGGACAGTCCGTTTCCCTATAGCTGCAAGGGCAGCATGGCTCATGCGAAGTAAAGGCCACCGCATTGTCACTGATCGGATGCCAACGGCGCGGCGAGGTACAGCCGAACATGACCACGAGAGGAACGCCCGTCACTGCCGCAATATGTGCGCCGCCCGTATCGACACTGATGAGGAGATCCAGCTGTCCATAGAGCGCCGCGAGCTCCATGAGGTTCGTCTTGCCACAGAGGTTTTCGACGGGAAGACCAATGGTGGAAATCACGTCCTCGGCGTAGGCATAGTCCCCCGGTGCCCCCGTCACGTAAAATGCCGCGTCATAGCGGAAGTTGAGGGCTCGAACGACCTCTGCAAAATACTCTTTCGGCCATGTCTTCAGACCGAATGTCCCCTTGACACAGAGCCCGATCTTTCGTTTCCCTGCCGCAGGTGAAAGAAGTGCCGCTGCCTTTGCCTGCTGTGTCTCCGTCGGCGCCGGCAGAACGGGACGCTCGTGCCCCACATCTCCCGTAAAGCCGCGAATGATCTCCTGATAGGTCTCTGCCTGCAGCGTCTCATCGAGATCATACGTAATCGGAATGGTATGCGTATAGAGCCACGTCACGCGGCTCGGTCTTGCATCTAGAACACGCGATGGACCAATGCGGACGGGAATCCCCGCGAGCAGGCACAGAAGTGCGGGGCGGAGTTTGCGGTCGAACGAAATCGCAAGATCAAACTTTCTCCGACGCAGTTCCTGCACCATGCTCCACATCTGTCTCATGGAGTTCTGCTTTGACTTGTAGTCGAAGAGAATTACATCGTCGATGACGGGGTTATGCTCGATCACCTCGCGCACGATCGGACGCGACAGCATCGTAACACGCGCCTGTGGATATGCCTTTTTGAGGAGGGCAATCGCGCTCGTCAGCAGGACGACATCACCGAGGTTCACCATCGCATAGACGAGAATATTACGATATTCTCTCACGGCTGCAAGACCTCCCCCATGTGTGCAGCAATTTCTTCGTCTACGGCATCGAGAAACGCAAATCGCCGCCGATAGACCGCGCGTTTGCGTGTCGGAACCTCCTCCATCGTCTTGCGTGGATAGACGAGCGGGAGCTCATAGAAGCGGTGGTCGTCTGTCTCCCATCCGCCGACCTCCTCCCAGAATGCGCCAAAGTCCGTCTTGAGCTTACGGTCAAGGCGGACGTGGTTGTTGGCGTAGTAGCCTGCATTCGAGACAGCAAGTATGCGTTTTATGCCGAGCGCGCGTGCCACTGCCTGTGTTATATAGAGGATCAGATTCTTCGTGCGGAAACGATGGGCGCGCTTCGTCATCTCACGGACGAAGTCCTGTGCGTTCTCCGTGTTCGGTCCCTGCATCGCCCCGATCACGAGCGTCGGCTGACCGTCCCTCTGCTCGATCCAGAAGATGATCTGATAGAGATGCTCGCCATCCACGTCCATCATGACGGAGAGCAGACCCTCCTTGCGCTGCCCGGACTCAAACTTCAGATATGCATGCCATGTCATATCCGTCTCCGGTGCACGCCAAATCTCGTATGCCGTATCATAACCAAGTGCTACAAATGACGCAGGTTCTATCTTCTGCTCAAGATAGGCATAGTGCTCTTGGATGAGTTTCACCCGCGTGAGCACCGTCGAGCCCGCATAAAAAAAGGCGCGCGTCGCCTGCTCCAAGGGAAACGGGTTACGCTCGTAGAGTGCACGCCGCACCTCTGTCTCTTGGAAGAACTCATAGAGCTCACGCAGCTGGTGCTGGTGCAACAGTCCACGTGCCATAAAGACGAGTGCACGATGACGCTCACGCAAAATATGAAAACGATAGGCGCGGTGCGCAACATCATAGAGCTCAGTGATCATATCGGCTCCCTATCCTCATCTTCCCCTGCAGCAACGGCTGCGATGCGCACGGCGAAACGTGATGGCGCATAGGCTGCAGCGGCATCACTGAGTGCCTTATGCCATTGCGGCGCACGCACATCGTACTCATTAATAAAACGCTCCAGCGTTTTCCGAAGGGCGTCCATATCGCCGCTGGGAAACGTCTCCCCGATGGAGTATGCGGCAAACACCTCGGGATTCATATCGTCACTCGTAAGAACCGGCTTCTGAAAACCAATCGCCGTAAAGAGCATTGCGCCCCAATGATACCGATACCGCGGGGCAGAGTACGGCAAAAGCAGTGCGTCAACTTCCATGATTGCACGCTGCCACTCGGCACCGATCAGCCCACGATGCAGGAACGTAATGCCTTTTCCCTCGTAGCTTGAGATAATGCGCTCAAACGCTGCCGCATCCTCCTCGTGCATCGTCGATCCCTGCACGAGCAATTTGACGGGGCGCGTATAATTCCCCGCCAGATATACTTTCAAAAAATCCTCAAGGCGTTTTTCCCGACGAAATTGACCAAAGAAGCCAATGGTTATTGCTTCATCTGATCGTATCGGGGCATATTGTCCCTGCTCTACATCGCGCGGGACAAATGTCGGCGGCGGCATCAGGCGTACATTGGCTCTCCGTTCGCCAAAGAGCTCGTCTCCAAACGTCAGCACGACGGGACGGATATTTGGATATTTCGCCAAAGCATCTGCCGCGCTGAAAAATTTGGGCGCCTCACTTGGGTTGATGCCATGCTGAATAAAGATGATCGGAACGGGTGATCGGCGCAGAACACTGCGACGCAGCGCGCGAAGATAACGATAGGTGGAGGTGGGAACAATCAGCGCATCAAACGCTCCCCCCTGTGCCTCCTCATAGAGGGCGCGATACCAACCGAAGCGTCTGCGCTCCCGGCGGACAGAGAGGAGGAGTTTACGAATCCCGCGCGCATTCGTATAGGAGACCGATGCACCTGACAGATAGTGGACGTCCGTATGGTAATCCATGCCAAAATGAAATCCCTCCGGCACATAGAATACGACCTCATGTCCAAGTGCCCGCAGTTCCTCCGTAAGAATGCGGTCAAAGTCGACCTCATGCCCTCCCGGCGTCATGATATTTTCAAATATGGCGATCTTCATATACGTTCCTATCCCCGTTCATGGTCAAATCGTGCAGTTTCACATACTTCGCCATCGTATAGAAACCGTGAAACATGGCGAGAATAAAGCCAAGCCGCCCATCGAGGAAGCCGCGCTGCAGGATATAGTAGCGAAAAAAGGCAAACGGTGGATCAAGAAGAATTTTCAGGAAGGATGCGTGCCGCCCCTCTCTATGCTGCCGTTCCGCCATGAGCGTTGTATATTGATTGAACTTCTGAAAATACTGCGCCCAGCTCTCGTACGTATGGTGCAGGAGACTCCCCCCCATACGCCGCACGGGGAGTTCCGACTCCGTACGCTCGTGCACCAGCCCCGTCCAGTGCACCGCATCGCGCGGAAAAAATCGCCGCGGGTAGTCCGGTCGGTGCCCGCCGCAACACATACGCTGTCCAAAGGCGACATTGATGCGCTTGATCTCGTACACAGCACGTGCATCTGCCGCCATAATGCGGCGCAGTTCCGCCTCTGTCCCCTCGTTCACACGCTCATCTGCATCCACATAGAGCACCCAGTCCGCATCCGTCTGCATCAGGGCAAAGTTCCGCTGTCCCGCGAAATCCCCCGCGAGGGAGTGCGTGACAACACGTGCGCCAAGGCTCTGCGCCAGTTCCGCCGTACGATCCGTGCTCATATC
>ERZ773197.2382-NODE-2382-length-11938-cov-8.314904_pt1 | contig 11938 bp, 26 predicted proteins | sample MGYA00580999_ERZ773197 | MGnify/ENA primary metagenome ERZ773197 (study PRJEB29015, sample SAMEA2738166) | human oral metagenome | biome: human oral; feature: human-associated habitat; material: saliva | place: China | collected 2185 ... | reverse complement strand
TAGGACTTTCCTTGCTAAACATCCATTATTTTATAGCACTTAGAACATACGTCTTTTGAGGTTCACTATTTTTATCACTCAAACACTGATATGCTTTTTTTCATCATATGCCATCTCTACTATTTTTTATGCTTTCGCACCTTAGATTATTTAAATTTCAGCTTATCTTTTCAAATTACTGTTTAGGTCGTAGAGCTTTAGGAATTAAAAGCATTTAACGTTGAGTCTGCACCCTTTACAGGATACAGAGGGTATTCTGTTTAAATAAATTTTTATTTTATCAATATTTATATAATTAAATATAATATATATTTTAACAGTTTTGTTACCCATTGTTCTTGATAATCGATAGGTTCTTCGACATTGTCCCAGTTGATTTCCGCCATTGTATTAGGAGTACTTTCTTCTGTGACAATCGTTTCGATCGAATTTGCTAAACATTCAGCACCACAATTTTCCATCGTTTCTTTAAAATCTGTTTTAAATTCTTTATCTCCAATATTAAATACTAGATCTACAGATTCTTTTTCTTTACGTTCTTGTTCGAGCGCATGAATCTTATTTAACAAAGTATTCTTATGATCTTTATTATTTAAACTTTGAAGTAACTTATCTGGATTGAATGGTTGTCTATATTTTCTTAATGACCAGACTATAATATTCACCTTCTTTCTTATTGCAAACATAATTGAATGTAAATCCACCGTAATCGATCTAATAACTGATCGTTCGGGATATCTTCATCGATATCTAATTGATTAGTAAGCATATTAAACGTTACATAACGGCATTCCCAATCATAATCGATATCGATAGTTAGTTCGATATTTAATATATTATCTAAATCATTATAAACATAGAAATCACCATATTCTGGATAATGATAATTCCATGTACTATCTTCTAATTTAGATACGACATTATATATATCGAATAACATTTGTGAAATTGGTATACTATTCATCGTTGTTCCGGGTTCCTTCTTCTATCAAATCTTCTACTAAGTTCTTCGACTCTAAGACGTAATTCTCTTAAATTTTGTTCAACTCTAGGATCCGTCGCAGCTATATTCATACGATCTCTTAATTCACTAATTCTTTCTCGGAATGTTTGCTGAACGATTTCTCTTACTCTTTGTTCAGACATAGTATTCGAAGTTAAAATATTATTTGGAGTAATTTGAATTCGTTCAACACGATCTCGATCGTCAATAAAAATATTCTGAGCACTAAATCTTATAGGAGTACCAATTATTGTATTCCCTTCATTATTTAAATAATCGGAATACTGATTTTTATATTCATTAAAATAAGTTCTTGCTTCCATATAGAAAACATCGTTAACATTTGTTCCAGAACATTTAATTCTGTTTTGAACTAAATATAAATAGTAACTTAATTGCTTTACAATATTAGCAAATATTGTTTCCAGAAAAGGTTTATCTCGAAGTAATGTAATTAACTCTTCGCAATTTGAAAATTTATGCGTATAAACATTATTTTTATTTTCTTTATGCACGGCTTTTATTTTGAACTCATCAAAAGAATGCTGAGTAAAATAATAAAAATTTCTTGTAGAACAAATATAATGATATCGAACTGAAGAATCGTAAAGTTTTATATAATTATTTTTTAAATAATTAAATAATCGTGCGATATTATTTTCGTTCATCTCAAAATTTCCTTTCGAGATTCGATAATTTCGCTTTTACCGTTTTGATAAATAACGATACCAGAATATTTAATATTGTTAGTATGATCGCTAACACTATATTCGATATCGACATTATATTTAGTGCTTATATTAGAAAGCATTACGGTATTCGGCTCATAATCGCCCTCGGCGCTAATCGTTGTAATACCGTCTTTAAATAATACACTATTTACATTATAGTTACCTAAAAACATATTATTATTAACTTCTGACATCCTAAGTGCCTGAAGTTTGCTATTTATTCCGCTAATTTTAAAAAGTCCAATCATCGTTTTATTTCCTTCCAAAAATATTTTAATTTAAGGTTATCTACCATTATATTATATACTAAATTAGCCCTCTTTAAAAGAGCTTTTTCATCGCCACTAAGTATATCTTGATAAATAGTTCCATCAAAAAGCACAGTTATAGAAGGATGAGTTTCTTCTGTATAATAAAACGAAGAATAGTCTTCAATAATAAGTGAAAATTCATTAGCATAACGATTAGTAATATATAATACTCGATTATTTGGTAAAAATATTTTATTATGATTTTTAAGAAGTAATATTTTAGCAACCTTAGCTAATGCTACAGATTCTTCAGATTTCATGGTTTTTTAATAACATAATGGTAATTTCTAAGAAGTCTTCTTCGCCTTCTTTTTCATAATAGAAATTAATAGAAGAAGCCTTATCATAGATATTATAAGATATTACTAAGCTATTTAAAATATTTTCATTCCAATTAAGATCTATTTCGATATCTTTGCGATGTTTTTCAATTGTTAGATAATAATTGCCGCGCTCAATAGTGACTTTATCTTTATCAGAAATGATGTCCTGCAAATTGGCCAAAAGTTCTATCTGCTTGTTTAACAGGGATTCCATTCGGATTCAACTCCTTTCCTTTTATTATCGGATAACTACAACCATAGCTTTGAGAAGTATATAGTCGTTGATAAATTAAAATTAATGCTATACAAATAACATCGATATACATGTCGTATATCTCTTTTAAATGAGAATACGTTTCTAAGTCTATTTTATCTTCTTCTGCGAAAAAGATAAGAATATTTTCTTCACCGTTTAGATAACCTGAAACTTTAATAGGATCATTTTTATTAAATCCTATATCAAATACACTAAAATAAATTTGATATACATCACATCTTTTATAGATAGTAATCATATAAGATTCTCTATTATATTTAAATCGATAGGTATCAAGTCCGATGCTAGTCGATAAAAATGGTAGTACTGTATTGTATAACATTTTTGCTAGCTTTTGTTTTCTATCGATAATATTTTTTTGTTCGGCTAGTTCTTCTTTTTTTAATTCTTCTTCTATTTTTTTTATTATTTTTTTTACAACAGTATCATGTTTTACTTCTTGAAATACAGGATAGAATAAAAAAGAAAATAAAACAGCCAAGAAACATAAATATAAGATTTCTTCAACTTCGTTCATAGCAGTGTTTTAATTTTATCGTACAATAAATTTAAATCGTTAACATTGATATATTTGTTAGTTTTATTATTATATACTCCACGTTTAGGCAAACCTTCACATGGATATTCGATGCCGAGATCGAGAATATTTTTCTTTCCTTCAGAAATTAAAATAGCTCCACTATCAAATTTCTTTTTATCGCGGTTATCGATAAGAACATCGAAACCGTCAATATTAAATTTTTGAACGCCTTTAATTTTTTCAAGGCCGTTTACGATTTCTACGATTTTTCCCATTTAATTTTCCTCCGTTTCTTCGATAACTCTCTTTAAAATATATAGTTGATTTACTAAACATTTTTCTAGCAAAGGCAATACAACTTTAAATTCTTCATCAAGCTTTTCCTCGGTAGATATATGCATATCTACTACTTTATTATCAACGAAATCAATAAACAAATATGCTTCTTGACAAGTTCCAAACTTTTGATTGAAAAAATCTAAATAAATCAGAAATTCATTAAAATTTCTTTTATCGTTTATACAATGGTTATAGGTTATTCTATTAATTTGTATACCGATTACATCTAGATTTAATAGAAACAAGTCTTCTTCTTGCAATATGCCACGTGAGTCATCGGCAAGTTCTTTAAGAAATTTAACTGTAAGGCCTTTACTATATTCTTTATTAAGTTTAATATATTCAACCATTGTCTTTTCCTAACATTTTTCTATAGTAACTTAAAAAATAATATAGATTATTTTCGAACAATTTTAATGCTAAAAATAACCAATCGTATGGATCATAATATATATTTAAAAATCCTTGAATAGCACTTCCTTGAAATTCTACTATTTTAAAGTCTGCTAATATGCTTTCAGATGTATCAGTATTATGAATAGTTACGTTAAAACTATAATAGTTAGGAGAATCTTTTGTTATAGACATAGAGCATTCTTCTATGCTCAAGGATATGTTGATATTTTTATTTCTAAATACATGAATATCTTGATATCTATGTTGAGTTCGAAAAAATAAATCATATAAAAAATAATCAGGAATTTTACTTAAGTTTTCTTTTTTTATTTCATACCGTATGCTCATTATTTTTTTCTTTAATAGTATAATATTTTCGATGATAACACATTATGAGAATTATTTTAAATAAATTAAATGGATTATCGTGATACTGCATATTATATTCTGACGATATTAACATATCGTTAACGATCTCCATATCGTAAACATATCTCTTAAGATTATTTTTCTTAGATGTTAGCGATAACGAGGCCGATCCACAATATCGGTCATATTTAAACCAATCCTTATCGAACTTAAAATAATTACCGATATATTCATTGCTATGTAAAACTTCTTCGGCAAGTTCTAAAATCTTTTTGCTTTTAATTTTTTCATGAGGCCACTCGGTCAAATTTATTGGACTATTCATTATTTAACCTCAACGCAAGTTTATTTAATAATATTTTCTGAAATCTATTCACCATAGAAGGCTTTTTATTGCTAATAGTTACATAAGCATATTCATAGTCTTCAGTATATTTAATGTTAATAGATTCAAATTTCGTTGGATTCATATTATCTGTAATACCGATAAAATTACCGTTAGTCGCAAAATCTATTTTTCGGTCATTGTAAATATAACGGGCGACAACCTCATTGATGCTTCTAGGTCTATTTTTAATCTTAACAGAGTAGCATATATTATTAACTAAAATTTCTTTAATATTATTAATAATTAAATCGAAGAATAGTTGAACTCGAAAAGAATTTTTCATCGGCTGAATATAGAGTTTCTTTTCGGTTACGCTTAACTTAATAGTATATTCTTCGTTAATATTTTGTTTTTCGTTATTTTCTGTAACAGAAAATAATATATCATTTTTATGTCTTCCTGAGATATGGCCAAGAAAACGATATTGAATATGATCGATATTTTTTATTTTGCCGTTTAAATCACTATATTTCATAGCAACAAATACTTGTGTGTATTCATATTTTTTTAACTCAATTTCTGTCCATCCTATTCTTCTCACCTCCCATTTTTATATAATAAATTATAGAAGTAAATACATTAGAAACAAAAGCTTTATTTGAATTAGCTTTAGGAAATGCAATAACGATATCGTCATCACAAAATCTGCCAACATAAAAATATCTTCTGCCTTTATTATTATTAGAAAAAGATCCGCCACTTCTATATCTAATATTTAAAAAGCCATAAGATTCTTCTTTTATATTGAAAAAAGTCGATCTTTTCATTCCGTCCATTATATATTTTTTGGTATTAATATTTTTACACGGAATTGTTTTTGTAATAAAGATATTAAGATAATCCGTGATTATTTCTTCGTAATATTCTTTAGAAAATTCACTATCACAATCTATATGGTTATTTTTTAAATCGTATACGAATGTTACTTGTTTTTCTTGTTCAAGAATACTATTTCTAATTGTTATTTTTAAATTTAAAAATCGATAGCCAAAAAGATATACATTTTGACAAGTGTATAATATATTTTCATCTTTTGACAAAAAAGTATATTTCTTTTGATACGACGTGAACGCCCACAATGCGAATAATTGGTCATAAATTTCTTTTTTTAAATGTTCTGGATATTTAATTCTCATCGCAATGCCCCGCAAAAGACAATTGCGACAAGAATTAATAATACCAGCGATACTAATGTGCCTTCATCTTTCATTATTTAATCTCTTCACAGAATTTAAAGTTTAAATAATCAGCTAATACAGTACTAATCATATTATGTAATACTACACTAGTATAAGAGTCGTTATATTGAGTTTCACTAACGTTATCGAATAAACCTAATTCGACAACTAAGAATTCTTGATGTCGATTAATATTAATTTCCATGTAGTTATGTTCACTAGCGATCGTTAGATAAAAAGATTTTAATTCTTTATTAATTTCGCTAATATAAGATACAGACCAGTGCTGGCCCCAATGAGGAATACTAACTGCTGTTTCCATTCTTCTTGTTAATTCTTTATGTAGTTTTTTAAATAAATCCTTGCATTGTTTTTTATTATCTAAAGTGATTTCTGTTGTAACCATAATATAAGCCTCCATTAAATAAGCAACATTTTTATATATACTAATTATAATAATAAACATAAAAATACCGCCTATTTTATAATAGACGGTTAAATAATTAATCTTTTAATAACTGACCAATAATTTCTGGCAACATTTCCATAAGATCTTCAAAATCTAAACAATATCGTGGTTCACAATCTGGAATCACATGAATACCGTTGTGATCTAAGAACGTATAAATGTAAGCATCGTCGATTAGGCCTTCACCATTATCGATACCTAACTTAAAGTGATCATACTTAGGATAATTGATATTATTATCGATACGTAAACTATGGATATTTTCTGGACCATGATTATTATTTAGTTTATTTACTAACATGCGATATTTATCGGCATTAAGCTCTAAATATCGGAAATCGATTGTTATCATTTTTTCTTCACCTTTGGTTGTTTAGTTTTAAAATTGTTATACTTCAACCCATCTGGAGTAATCTTAGCAGACGGCTGTTTGAACACAATCTCTTTGCCTTGATCTTGCGCTACTTTATACGGAAATATATACCCATTATATTCAGGCACATCGGTAGCTACAGCGCCAATAGTAATTAAACTAAGTACGCTAATTAACATAATTTTTTTAATCATAATTCACCTTCTGACTGATGCGGTCGTGCGAAAAACGCGGAAAGGAACCGCGAAAGGATTTCGGGCCGGAGGCCACTTTCTAAAATTATATTTCTAGATTAAATCTCGCTATATATAATTTCTAAAAACAATTTAAATTCGAGCCACAACAAACTAATTGCAATCATAATAAAACACCTTTATTTAAATTAAACATTCATTTCAAAATGAGATACAGAAATAGTATGTCCTTTTTCATCTTTAATAATATGCGCTTCATTAGTAGTCGGACTCAATAAATCTTTACGATTAGGTAATTGTTTACGTACTAACGTACTAACAATATAGTATACATGTTCTTCATATTCAGGTAAATTTTCTACGAATGGTTCGCCATAAGAACATTCCGTTTGGAATGGACCAATCATACCAAGATATTTGTAATTATCTTTTACTCGAACCGGTGGTACATCGTTTTTAGGAATAATTACAGTTGTAGTACCGTTATCATAAACGACATCGTGTGGCGTTAAATTAATAATAGTATCGCCATTTAAAGTAATAGATTTTAAGTTCATAATTAATCTTCCTTTCTATTGAAAAAAGTCATTTTCATTTGACGTTCCCCAATCCATTTCATCTGAATATTTTCTTAAAGATCCGATAAAAGAGAATAAGATATTATCTAATATATGATCATCAATTTCATGAGTAGTATATTCATCTTTATTGAAATCTTCATAATGCTTTAAACAGCCTGCAATATAAGAAACAAATTCTTTTTCATTTAGAAAAAATGTTGTAATTGTCATGCAGTTAACATCGCCATATTCATAATCTGCCAATTCCACTTTCATACGAATAGGGAATCTATTTTTCCAGTCTATTCTAAGACTAGTAGAGTCAAACATGAAAGCACTGTCGACATCTTCCCAGAAGATTTCTTCTAGGGAATCTTTAAATAATTCTTCATCGACATGAGTTAACTCAGATAAAAGCTCTCCTTTTTTTATTATAGTTTTCATTAATCTTCTTCTTCATTTAAATAATAAAAATAATCTTCGACTGTTTTAATGCATGCATTCAATACGATTTTAAGATTATTATGAGATATATCTGATGTCTTATAGTCGCCATCTTGATTTAAATAATGTCTTATGTGGCCCACAGCATAGAATATATCTTTATAATCTTTATCTAAAAAGCATGTGACTTGAATATAATGACAAGAGCTATCGTCCTGATCCCAGAATTCAATATAGAATTTTAATGGCTTATTGCCTTCCCATTTAACTTTAACTGAAGACCCATCGAATACGAAATAAGAGCTTAATGCATCGTATATGATATCGAAACAGTCGTCCATTAAATCGACATCTTTTTCTCGAAATTCCCAAGATATTCTATTTACCTTTTTGATTACATTAATTTAAATCACCACACTTTTTTATCATGAATTCTATGTAATACATGATTAATCATGACAGATTCTTTTGTTAACTCATCTCGCAAGTTTAATTCTCCAAAATAATCTTTATCTAAATTCATATAATCTTCTTCATCGGTTAAATATATATAATAAATATATTCTTCACCTGGATTAAAATAAAAACAGATTACACCATATTCTGACGGGATTCTAAGATCATCAGAATTGCTCGCATATCTTCTTTTGCATGCAAATTTATAATATTCACCGTTAGAATTTTTACCTAAATAATTAATACTTTTATCGTCGACATAATATGAAATAGGGCCATAGGCATCATAGTCTTCAAGTGTTCTAACAAAAGTATATGCAACGAGGCCAAGCTCTTCTTTCTTTGCTTCATAGATCTTCATTTATAAACCTTCTAAAGAATTCCATTGCTTTGTTTAATTCTTCTCTCGTTTTAATTCTTTCTTTTGCTAATGCAACCATAGCATTAATACACAAGTATGCATATCGACCGCTTACGTATAATTTAACTTCTTCTTCTGTCGGAAAGCTCGGCCGATCTTCATTAATCAATATAAATTTTAAATCAAAAATATAGCTAATATTGCTACGCTTATTATAATTAAAATCGATTGTAAAATTAATAGTATAATCTACAGATTTTCCTCTTATAGGTTCTTTTAGTTTTTTTTGGAACGAAAAATTAGAGCGAACTTTTAACATATCCGAAGAGGCCCAATATGTAAACGTTTTTTCTTGCAAGATAATTTCTTCGCTGTCGGAAACTAAACAATATTTATTATCCATTCTATCACCGTAAAGCAATATCTAATGCTGATCGCAATAAATGATTATAACATACTGAAGTTTGCGCCATTAAAATATTTAAAATTTTTGGCGATAAGATTCTGGCGTCTATACCATTAACTTTATGATCGTCTATATGTACAGTAATATTAGCAACTTTTTTAACGAAGTGATTATATTTAATTCGTATAAATAGATTAAATTTATATTCGTTACTGTCTTTATAATAAGATACAATATAAATATTTTGAAAATAAATTAGATCAGATCGATTTTCTATATACGGATCATCTTTACATGTCTGAATTAATACTTTTGGCGAATCACCATAAAAGACTTGTTTATATCCTCTTTGGAGATATCTTTCAAGAATCTGATCTCTCGTCATTGAAGCACCTCCTGACTAACTCGTTAATGCAGTAACTAATATAAGACAAGAATATTTTTCTTTCTTTAAACGTACTAGAAGGATCACCTATTTTACCTAACAATGGCTGTACGCCGACAAGATCGCCTTCTTCTTCGATGACTGCCATATATTGAGGCTCATAATATACTGATTGAATTTTTCGATCTTTTAATTTGATTGTTACTTCGATGTCAGCTTTGACGTCTTGAGTTTCAAATTTTTTATACATTAAAAATAGAGCACGAATAAGTATTATATTATCTGCTTTAACTTTATGAATATTGCCGTCGAGATGAATTAATAATTTATTATCTTCATCGACAAAGAATGGATCGAATTTGCCACCGAAAAATTCAACTTCGTCTACAAAACTTTTAATTTCTTCGCTTATATTAATCACCGCCTTTCTCAATCTTTTATTATAACATAAATAGTCTTTTTTAGCAACAAAACCTGCTATTATTTTAAATAAATATTTTTCTTATAAAGCGAATGTTTGTTCTTATTTTAAATCGCTTAACATCCATTCATACACTTTCTTAACCTGAAAGTGCTCGAGTTTACGTAACTTTTGATCGGGATAATATCGATTCATATAATAATTTAGCTTGCGTGTTAATTTATTTAACCGATATATCTCCGAGATTAATTCTTTTCTTTTCATTAATAATATTCGCTATCGATAAAATACCAGCTACATTTTTCTAAAGATTCTTCTGTTAAATAAAGGGAATGTGTACCAATATTTTCGATTATTCTACCGTCTTCAAAAACTATTGTAATATTTTTAATATTAGACCATTTACCATATTAATAATAAATAAGTTAATTAACTCTTCTATAATCCAATTATAATTATTGTCTTCTGGAATTAATCGCATATAGTTCTTATAGCGCTTAATTGTAATCATGCGCTCAATATAACGATCTTCTAATCCAGAATCGTAACCTATACATAATGTTATTTCTCCTTTTATAGGAGTTCTGTATATTCCGATGTTTTTAAATAATGGATGCTCTCTTAATCGATTTAATGTTTCAGGATTGTTAAAATTAAAAGCTGTTGAAGCATCGGCTTCGCTTAAGAATTCTAGTACCATAATTTTATGCTTCTTTCTTAACACAACCATCTAAATCGACAATAAATCCTTTAGGAATAATCCATTGATCTTTTGGTGCCATTGGCAGAATACCGATTTCGTCGATATAAGCGAACTCATCTTCGCTTATATTCTTACCGGTCATAATTTCATAATCAGAAATTAATTTGCCACTAGGCAACATTTTATTTTTAATAACGTGATCGTAGTTTTTCATGATAATTTCTCCTTTATAATATAATTAATTAATTAAGTTTTAATTTAAAATAACAAAATCGAGCCGCCATTATATATTTCTTTATTTAACTCTCATACTAATATAATTATTACTATTAATATCGTTAAATAAAAGATTATACATATTATAAATAAATACTCCGTCATATTTAAGTTTATTTACAATGCTTCTTTTCTTATCTGAAATATCGGATTGAAAAACATAAGTAGTTTCTATCGTTTTGTTTATTATGTTGCAATCTAACATTATAGTAATAAAATAATCGCACTTTGTGCCATCAAATTCGACTATGTTGAAAGTTATCATTTTTGAAAATACACTATTTTTATGTAGTTTAGTATTTGTATAATAGCTTAATATTAATTTATATGATTTGGTTTCGTATATCGATTTCATTTGCTTCCTCTCAGATTTAATTATATTATATAGGTAAGGTTTGAAAATTAGACGATTAAAATCGGACCGCAATTAAATTATTCTTTATTTAACTCTTTATCTTACTATATAATATATACTATATAGTAATAACATATAACCTAACTATAATAATATAACTTACTATTATAATATATTATTAGATAATAGTAGATTTAATACTTGTATATAATTAGCATTATACTAGCGCAATTGCTTTTGCGAAGCAAAGGCTGTTGCCTTATTATATATTAAGATAGGTTTGAAGTGTAAGACTATAATAGTGATTAAAATTAAAAATTGCTTAAAAACACATCAGATACATATAGGTGAGTGTGTTTTAGCAGATTAATCTTTGAATTATTAAAATGTGTAGTTTTTATGCAGAAAACGTTTGCAAATAAGTGTTTCTGCCCTTTCTCTTTTTAAAAAAAACTAAAAATAGCCAGAAAATGCTTAATAGGAGACGTTTGTAGAGTGTTTCGCTATAATAGTAGCTAAAATTAAAAAATAGCACGAAAATATCAATAATAAGTAACGAGAGAAGTGTTATACACCCTCCTCCCCCACCCTATAAGCAATACTACACTAGCAAGATGTTGTCGTCGGGGCGCTCGTGAGGCGACAGCGGGCTTTATTATTTTTTTTTATTTATTTACGCTTCAACTCTTTCAGGGTAAAT
>ERZ773197.2379-NODE-2379-length-11956-cov-48.342324_pt1 | contig 11956 bp, 19 predicted proteins | sample MGYA00580999_ERZ773197 | MGnify/ENA primary metagenome ERZ773197 (study PRJEB29015, sample SAMEA2738166) | human oral metagenome | biome: human oral; feature: human-associated habitat; material: saliva | place: China | collected 2185 ... | reverse complement strand
TCATTGAGGGTTTTCACTTTCGGGAGGCAACTTCCACAGATTTCATTCCACAGGGCGACAATATCCTGATAAGGATATATTCTCTTCTTTTCTCTACTCTCCTCTACTATGTCGGTTTCTTTATTGATTAACTTACACCCCTTTGGGTTTTCCTTGTTAGAAACCATTACCCCTGTTGGTTTATTACCTGAATAACTTGGTGCGAGTGGCGTCTCTGCGTGCCTCATTTTGTAAACACTTGAAACATTATCAACAAAGCGTTGACACCAAATAATCTGCCTGTCATTCCATAACTTACCGTCTATCTTGTTGAGGGTAAGTAGCGTATTGATTATCCCCCTTGCTGTCTCATCATCGCACCGCGTTTTTGCCAACAGGTATGCCCAGTTATTTGGTATAGAGCAATCGTAATAATGCCCCTCTGTGTCACCGAGTATTTCAAGCAACTTAAACCAAAAGGCATACCCGTCATTTCCATACCTGCTTTCAAGTATGAATATAGTGCGCCCGCCTTTGACGAAATGAGGATAATAATCAACGGTTTCTTTTGTTGGCCTTGCCATAATATCGACAGCTTTACATTGTTGTTACTATTGATTTACGCAGTTTCTCGTTGCGGGAATTCCAATCGAAAGAGCGTATCATCCATTGTCTATAATCGATGGGAATGTCGGCGATACGCTCGCCCTTGTATTTGCCAAAAGGCATTATTTCTATCGGGGCGTTTGCCTTTTCGTCGTTTGCCTTTGTGTCCTCGCGGCTATATTTACCAATGTCGTGAATTGGTATGCCTGAAAGCAAACGGCCGCCCGTTCCGAACATTCGCCACAACTTGCCTTTTTCAAACACGATGTCCTCAACGCGTCCAAAACGGCTTACATTACCGCCCAAATCACAGATAAGGCAATCTTCTTTATTCGGGTCTATTCGTGTATCGCGTCCTATGATTTGATAGTATAGGGCGATAGAAGCCGTAGAAATGCCTAAAACTATACAGTCTATACCCGTGTAGTCAAATCCCGTTGAAAGTACTCTTACGTTGAATATAACACGGATTTCACCCGTCTTGAAACGTTCTATCGTTTCTGTTCTCACTCGCTTATCCATATCGCCATATATTACAGCCGAATTTGGGTAGCGTTCCGAAAGTTCTATTGCATCTTGCACAGAGGGAACGAAAGCCAAGATATGCTGTCTGTCTGTATGCCTATCGAGGGCTTCGATAACAGCCTGCGTGCCGCCGTTGGCATCATAGGCGAGCTTTACGCTATCTTCGGTATACTCTGATTTACTTGTATTAAATACAAGTTTGCTATCATCAAAGCCCGACGCCTCGTATTTAAGCGGCGACCAATAACCAAGCTGTACCATTTCTTGAACTTGTCCGACGTGTATAATCTCTTTGTAGAAGTTGCCTTTCTTGCTCCGTGATGTAAGCATAACGAGCTTTGAAAACGTGTTGCCGTTCAAATCCCTGTTCGTCTGCAATTTTACGGGTGTTGCCGTTATTCCAAGTACATGTGTTATCCCACTTTCTTTGAGAAATGTCCTTAACATGCTTTTTGCTTCGCGAGGGTATAGATGTGCCTCATCGATAAGCATTTTAGTGAAGCCTAATTGCTTGAATTTCGCGCCGAGTGCCTTTATCGAACCGATAGTGGCATAAGTAACTTGTGCTATCTCCTTGCGCCCGAAACTCGCGCTGTAAATGCCCGCATTGGCGAAGCCGTCACAAAGACGCAGGTACTTTTTGTAGTTCTGCTCCAATAACTCTTTTGACGGTTGCAACACTATCAACCTATCATTCGTATGCTTTGCAACAAATGCCGTCAAAATAGACTTTCCCCAAGCCGTCGGCAATACTATCAAGCTCGGGTTCGGCTTCCGTTCTTTAAAGAACGATATCGCCTTATCTATCGGCCCTTGTTGGTTATCTCTTAGCGTTATCATTTTGCCGTTTTTTATATAAAACTCCGAACCGTAGGGCAAACCACGCAAAACAGAAGCGCTGGAGGCCTTTAGGCTTATCCACCCGTATTCGGAGTATTAACATTTCTATCTTACTTATGGTAAATTCTTTCATCAGTTATTTCGGCTTCTTTTCTTCCAATTGCTTTATCAGCTTACGCGACAGGCGCTTAACATTGTAATTCGATGTGCTGTTTTCATTAAGGCACTCACAAAGAATTTTTAAGTAGCGTACTATTTGGTCGCACTGTGAATTGCTTATTGTTACCATACATTGACCTCCTTTACTTCAATAAGAATCTACGTGCGCCTTGTGTAGGTATCGTAAATTCTTTTTCAAGATCAGGGTGTGCCGCTGTGAAAGCCTTAGCGTCGAATTTGCTACTCTGTTTCGGGGCTTTCCAAGTGGCAAGGGTCTGCCCGCCGTAGCTTATCGCCTCAGCATCTCCAAAGCCCATTTTTATCTTCTCCTCCAAAGAGGCTTTCTGTTCCTCAATGGCTGACAACTCGTCTTTTACTGCTTTCAGGTCTTGATAAGCGGCAAATATCTCATCGTTTACCTCTACAATTTTGCCGTCCGTATGGCGGTTGTATTTAAGCAAAATATCCTGCACATTGGCGGCTGTTGGCTCTTGCTTGCCTTGGATGTTATCAATCCAAAACTTATCAACCTCCTCAACCAGCCAAGCGAAAAAGTCAGGAACAAATGCGAGGTTCTTATAACCGAACTCCCTACCAGAGCATAGCCAAGCAAGCGAACCTTGCTCCAATTCTGCAACTCCCAGCTGATATTGAACTTGACAGAACCAATGCTTTGGCAAATCATCTGCATCGATGGACATTTGCGTAGTCTTACATTCTAGAATACCTTTGTTGGATTTGTTGTGAGGTAAGCCGGCAAGCCAATATGTGCGGTCAGGGCTAACACGCATATACGGGCGTTCATTGTTCACGATAAGCCAATCACCAGCCGAGGACTTGATTACCTGTTGCCCTGTCTCGTCCTGCCAAAACATGCTCACAGCATCTTCGAGGTAATGCCCTGCTTTCATTGCGAAGTTTTCCTGCTTCGGCGCGTCGAGTCCAATTTTTCTGCGCCATAGTTGGTAGGGTGTTTCCCACGGATTAAGGCCTACTATCGTAGCGACCTCGCTGCTACCAATACCGCTCTCGCGTTTTTTAAGCCACTCGAGCCTGTCTTTAGGCTTTATAATTGTGTTGCTCATTTCTGTGATTTTTTATTTTTTGATGATTTCTTTTCTTCCTGTTCTGTAAGAATTTCTCCTGTTTCGGGGTCTACACCTGCGGGGGCTTGATCGCCTGTTGCCTGTGCTATTGCAGCTTCTGCCTTGTCTTGTGCCGATTTAGCCGCTTTCACACCATCCGCCTGTTTCTTTGCTTCAGCAGCGGGGCGCACAAATGTTTCCTGTACCGTCGTTGTTCCCTCCTTAATGGCGTTCGCCGTTGCGCGGAGTTCGAATACACGTTGTTTGTCGATTTCATCAACCTTGCTAATGCCGAGATAATCGAACAACTGCTGTTGGTTTACGCCCAACTTTCCGAAGTAGCCGATGATGTTTTGGCGGCTTGTTTCAAGGTCAATGCTCTGTCCGAGCGCAACCTGTTTAACTTCGTTGATGATACGCTTTGTTACAGCCTTTGGAATAACAGTAAGCACGGCATTCCTGAAAGCGATAGATGCAGCAGCATTACCTGTTACCACCTGCATATCCTGCGAGTATGTATAGCCTTTCTTTGTCATAATGCTACGCTTTACTTCCTTACTTACGGCAACGTTGGTTTCAAGATCGTGGCAGATTGCCTGCGCAGTAATCATTCTGCCGTCATTGCCTACGATACGAGTCTGCACCCGTAGGTTTCCCCACGCCCCAGCGATAATCTCTGCCATACGGACGGAAAGCCCCTCTATCACAGTATCTTGTCCGCTTGCATCTTTTCTGCGTAAGACATAAAAGCAGTCTTCTGCCGTTTCTTTGTCCATTGTGGCATAGGTTGCAATCTTATTCAAGACTGCAGTCAAATCGCGGGGATATTGCTTTGCCGTAGCAATCTGAATATCTGCCTCCGCACGATTGATAGCTTGAAGCATATCAACCTGATTTACTTCGATGATTTCATTTTCCATTGTGTGTAATTATTTATGCCCTCTAACAGATTCGGGCGTTTCTTTCTACCTATGTGTCGCTGCATAGGTTGCCGCTTGACTTTCTATGCTTGCGCTTGTTTCTATTTTCCTTTCAAGAAGCCACGCCTCTAACTCTACTTTGTTGAAGTATAGTTTTTGGCCGCGCTTGTAATGAGGAATCTGTCGCTCACTTGTCAATCTATAGATCTGCCCTTTGCTGATTCCTGTAATTATTGCTGCCTCATCGATTGTCAAAGCACTCTTCGTATTGATCAAAGCGTACTTCTCAATTCGCGCAAGTCTAGCTTCTATTATTTGCAAGGCCTCATTCATACTCAATCCTCTTTAACAATTTCGTAAACATACTTTGGCAACTTACCTGCATTAAAAAGATTCGCCACCCCAAATCCACAGGCTATCATCACTATAAAAGAAATAGCTTTGGATAAAATCCAAGTACCTATTGATATATCCGAAATGGTATCACTCGCCAATACAATGAAAGCAGAAACCCCAACAATACACAGCATATAGAATGCACAGAATTGTAAATATTTCTTCAAATTCTTCATAACCTAACTATTGCTATGTTTCATTTTTTTTACACGCTTGATAATGGCATAGATAGTTCCCTGACTGTGAATATTGAATTTCTGCATCAGATACTCGTTTACCCCTACCCTTCCTTGCCCCTCTACAGACATCAATCGAGTGTACTCTTCATAAAGGGCTAGATCACGCTTTTCTCTCCAAGCCCTACCATCTGGTTTGAAAATCTTTACATTGTTCATGTTTTAAACTTTATTAAATCTAGGCTTTCACCTTTTAGTTTATTTCCGATTCTGTTTCCGATTTCATATATTTGCGCGGTTATTATTTTGCAACGCAGTGCAAATATAAAGATTGTTTTGATTCTAAAAAAGAAAAATCGCAATAAAATTTTTATTTTAACGAACTTCATACATATGGAAGAGGCGACTAAGCGGGTAAAAAAGATTATCAATTGGCTAATATTCAAAGAATTAGCAGAAAACGAGAAGAGCCTAGCAGAAAAGCTTGGATATACAAATTCTTCATTCTCACAGCTAGTAAATGGTCGTGTTCCACTATCAGATAAATTCATTAAAGCTCTCTGTTCTCTCGATGAAAATATAAACTTCTTTTGGATAAAGTCAGGGGAAGGGGAAATGTTTTTAGACAACAATAATATAACTCAATCATCTGAAGATAATTCGGGCTTTACAACAAACAACGTCGGGACAACAGGCACAACAACGAATACGACGAACAATACGAACACAACAAACAACTATGCAGAATGTGAAAGAGCAAACTCAAATGGGCTGCTGCTAGGCAAGGCAATAGATGAAATCGCAGCGCAAAGAAAAATTGTAATGAAATCACAAGAGCAGATAGACAGGCTGATCTCTTTATTGGAAAAATCTTAGATAATATGAATAATCACTCTTTAGCAATTGCATTCGCTCTCGTAGGGGCTGGTGTAGGCGGTTTTTTATCCGCAGAAAGTGGCAGTTTTATGCCAATAATCTTAGGGCTTCTATTGGGGTGCTTCTTCGGATATTTCGTCGCAGGCCTAATTGGTGTAAATGCGAGTTCGTTGCTCCAAAAGAAGTTTCAGGAGATGGGTACTTTAAGAGGGAAAACTTTAGACGAAATCGTCGCTTCCGTTGGTGCTTTTTCATCTATGACGCCTTGCACTATAACCGACAGGAATAATGAGCAGGGTAAAATATATACTTGGAACTCTGATAACTATGAAATAAAGCTCTTGTTCGGGGCAGATGGTATCTGTGTTGGAGTTAACAAAGAAACGATAAAATGAACACGCGTTTACAAGAAATCATAAAATACAAGACAGGCGGACGACAGAGAGAATTTGCCTCTCTGTGCGGCTGGTCTCCTCAATACCTAACCAAACTGCTGCGTGGTGAGAACTTCGGCATTCGCCCCGTCTTGACGCTTTTGGAGGTGTTACCCGAAATCAATGCCCGCTGGCTTCTGCTTGGGCAGGGAGATATGTTGGAAATAAGAAAGCTCTTCAGTATTCAACGTGAGGCCCTTGCTCATATCCAAGCTATCCTCGAAATAGAGAAATACATACCTTTCATGTCGCCTGATGAACTGCACGAGTACGAGCAGGCTGTAACAACAGGCAGAAAGCCTGTTGTTAGCCCTGACACGCTTTCTTCTTGGCAACGGCGGGCAAGTGAACGAGAGGAAGAATTAACGGCTAAATTCGCCGCAGCAAACGCTAAATCGGAAAAACTATGCAAACGCCCGACAGCCAAAAAATAGTAAGCCGTTTCTTTCAAGCCATTTATTACCTTAAAGCCCAGCACGTAATAAGGGGGAAGCAGACTTTTACCGCAAAGTTTGGCATCAACCGATGGAATATGAACACGCTAGAAAAAGATATGTCGAGGGACATTTTTCAGCCTGCTTGGTTGGCATACCTCGTGGAGGAATATAATGTGTCAGCAGAATGGCTGCTTACGGGGCGGGGTGATATGATGCATATACAAGTATAGAATTAAGGTGTCTCTATATAATGAGCAAATCCTTTCCAATATTTAGATAATTGGAAAGGATTTGATTTTCTATATATGAAATACTGAATAAATCAAGAAACGCGCCCTACACGCACTATTATGTTATGTGGGCGTGGGGTTATCCATAAAATCTATTTTCTTGCCAAGAGTTTTTGCAATAATCGCTAGCGTGTCTAGCCCTACGCTATACTTTCCTCGTTCTATTCTAGCGATGTGCCCCTGCTGAATACCGCACATATCACCCAGCTGCTGTTGTGTAAGCCCATGTTCTTTCCGTAGGTCTGCAATGCGCTTTCCTATACGCTGTCTTTCTGTATCCTTTCCCATATTTATATCTTTTCTGCTTGTGTAAAATCTCTATCTTTGAACATTTCCGCCAACCCTGATAGTTGCTTAAATCGTAACAACTCATCGGCATCCATACCGATTTCTTTAATTATCCACGCGTCACTCATTCCCGATTTTTTCAACTCGCCAACGATGTTCATCATCAACTCTATTGAGTGTTGCCCGCGTGCTCGATTGTGTCGGATAGTCGACGCCATACGATTGCTTACGTCCTTGTCGATTACAACGACAGGCAATTTGCCGCCCTCGCGTTCGTAAATATCCTTATGGGTGAGCATAACCGTGTATCGGTGATATCCGTCCACAATTTCATACCTCCCATTTGGCAGCTTGTAACATACTATAGGCATTGTGTATCCGTCTTCTTTGATACTTTCATACAAAAGCCTCATCTCGGGAGGGGCTACTGCATTAGGGTTATAGCTGTTGGCCTGTATCAATTCAATAGGTACGGCCTGCACATTGTATACTGGTGACTTCATAGGTTTTTGTATTTTTCTTGTATCGCCTTTCTTCGTTCCATCTCGTCCTTGGTAAGCGAAAAGCCCATATACTTACAAAGGTGGTCGTTCTTGATAATACAGATGCACATTCGTTTATAGGTTGGAATATCCTTAAAGTTCTTACCATCATAATCCTCTTGATACTCCATTCGGACAGGTTTCTTTATCGTTTTATAATTCGTTGTATCTCCGACCTCAATTTTTACACCTGCATCGCGCAGCTTAGTTATTGTGTCATCATCGAGACATCCGCCGCGTTCTCTCCAAAACTTAACGCTCGTAGCTAGCTTCGCGAGATACCCTTGTTTCGTGTCTTCTGGAAGCGTATCTAGGAGGAAATACATATATTCTTCCCAAGTGAAATGCGGTGGTTTGGTTATCTTTTTCCATCCCATAGCGGTTGTACCTCCATACAGCCCAGCGAAGTTTACACCATTCACACGACCGACAAGTTTCCCCCACGTGTCAGGTTCAATCACTTGGTATAGGTGCAGCGCTTCAATACCCTCGCTGATGAAAGGTGATGCAACACGTTGCTTGTGCAGCGGTACGTCTGCGTAATAGAATAGGTCGTACAATTTGTTGTAATCCCATCCATTCTTCGCATTTGCCGTCCACACATCCTCGGTTGTCCAATCGTGTATTGGATAGGCTGTTACGCATTTGTTGGCCGTATTAGTCCATTCGTAGTTGCTCCACGTCTTGTAATTCTTATCACTATGCACCGCGCGCCAACGGTTGAGGCTCTCGCCTGTGCGAATACCAAGGAGGGAGCAGACACTTTCGTGCTGTTCGGCCAGCCATTCACCAAAGGCATCTTGGAAGTCATAGTCCCACATTCGCTTTTGATAAAACGGGAAGTCTTTATCCGTCATCGCGTTGTTTGGCATGTCTTTTACCCACAAATCGCGTTTCTCGGGGTCGTAAGGGCACCAAAAGGATTGAAACATACTCGTGCAGGTCGTCACCTTGAAAGGTACGCAAACGTGATAAATATCCGATTCATCCTTAAATCGTTCGAGCGTTCTTAATACATAGTCTGTTGTCTTTGTATATTGCGCCTCGTAGTCCATGTGAAAGATTCCGAACCTGCGTCCACGCTCTTTTGCTACCTTTGCACACAACTCAAGCAATACGCCACTATCTTTACCGCCACTAAAAGAGACGTAGACGTACTCAAAGTTATCGAATATGATATTCAGACGCTTTATTGCCGCTTCGTAAACATTCATACCATCCTCAAATCGTTATCAGAATCTTTGTCCGCAAAGAACTTCCCGTTATCTGTGTAGCAGGCGACGCGCTTGTCCTCAATGAGTGCTACTATTGGGAATACGCTATTATCCCTATCAAATGTTAGTATCCTAACACTATGCCCAGACTTGGTACATACGTCTGCACCGTCGCGAGCTTTCTTAAGATTAAATTTTTTCATAATTCTTTCCGTATTTCTTCTTTGGTTTTTCGCTTAAAATACTCAGTCATAGATATTTTTTTATCTATATTCTTGTCTATGAGATTTTCCAAACCTATATCGCCTGTTAAATCGTAGTAGATGCAATCAAATTCTTGCCCCGTTCTATATGTCCGTCGGGATGATTGCATTCTCAAGGCATAATCCCATATCTTGTCAAAGTACACTGTGTAGCTGTATTCCTGCAAGTTCAGCCCCAGCGCTTCCTTTTGATAAGATAGGACCTTTGCTTGGCTATACCTACTTTCGCACTCGTAACGACTATCGACATACTTACAAAATATGATAGTTTTCGACTGCGGTATTTTCTCAAACAACGCATCTAGTTTTGTGAATTTGTCCTTAGTTAGGCAATAGGTGTGCTGCATCTTTTGTGTCATCTCAAGGAAAATATTGTTATTCCGATACTCCATCATTTCATCATCAAGGAATTTTTCCTTGATTCCTTTGTACGCGCGCAATTCATCGTCTCCTATGGAATACTTTATAACATTATACAATTGGGCAACATTAAGTTTCAAATCACACCGATATACATAATGCTCTATCAGAGAGTATAGGTAATCAATATTTTCATACCCTGTTATAAACTCCCGCACAACACTCCGCCATCTGTGCGTCTTTGTTATCGTTGTGTAGTTACAAAAGGTATTTTTGAACTTTGCATAGTTCATATTTAATATGCGCGGACTCAAGAACTCCAACTGCGGCCATAAATCCAAAAGATTTTTACTTAGCGGCGTTCCGTTAAGTATTAGTTTGAATTCCGCCAATTTTGATAGCTCCAAAAGCCGCTTAGTACGCTTTGCCTCAATGTTCTTTATCTTTAGGCTTTCGTCCACTACAATGAATGGATTTTCGCTCGCTTTCAAAAGGTTGAACGCCTCCAAATAAATTCTATCGGATAGCCCGATACTCTCAACCCCAAAGAAATAAGTTGGGCGCTGTTCCCCTCTCCATTTTTTGATTTCTGCACGGAGGTTTGGAATGGTACGTAGAGGAGCAAGCCAAACGATAGTATCACAAGGAGAAGCGGACACTATCTCCAAAGCGACGCGGGTCTTTCCTGTGCCTGCGTCCATAAAGATAGCCCCCACTTTCCAATTTAGTAGATGTCGTAAACACTCAGTTTGATTTTTCAAAAGATTGCTCATTTCGCCAAATCTTCGATAGCATTATCTTCTACGGGTGAAATCTTCTTTGCGGAGTGTTTCTTTACCTTATAGGTGGGCAGCATATTTCCATTTTCATCAAACCAACGTTGCTTTTTGTCTGAATATTGGAGTTGCTTTTTCGGTAATATCCAAGCCGCTATCCAATACGCTTCAGTTTTATCAACATCTAAATCTTGACCAAAGACGCAAGACTTCGGCAAAATATCCTCGCTGCCATCAAAGCTACGCGCCTTGTACGCTTTCTCTGAAATCTCACACAGGCTTTCAAGTCTTACAGAGTTGCAAAGTGTTTTTTTCATTTTCTTTGTGCCGCTTATAGGTTGCCGCCCTGTCTAAAAAGTTAGAAAATCAATTAACACTGCAAAGGTAAGGATTTACTCTTAATATGCCAAATATTACATAATCTTTTTGCTCTATCTGCCGTTTTTATCCAAGATGTTTGGTATTCTCGCTACCGCTTCCTGCTTCTTTTTATCAAGCACCTTTGCATATATCTGTGTTGTTGATATCTCCCTATGTCCGAGTAGTTTCGATACGGTGTAAATATCCGTTCCTAAATCGAGCATCATCGTTGCGAATGTATGTCGCGCACAATGAAATGTGATGTTCTTTTGAATGCCCGCCCGAGCGACCCACAGCTTGATAGTCGTATTGGTGCAGTTGGGCGAATGAATATCTTCAAATACGTTGTCGTCTGGTTTGCCTCGTTCTCCCATCAGTTCTGCCGCCTCCGTTGTTATATCAAGATATTCTTGTCCGTCAGTCTTCTTTTGCTTGAAAATGATACGTGTAAACTCGCCTTGTTTATGCACATCACACCAACGAAGACGCACAATGTCGCTCCTACGCAAACCAGTCAAGCAAGAAAAAAGGAAAGCAGCCTTAATCCTTGGATATTCACAGGGCGTTTGAGCGAGTAATTTAACCTCATCGATCGTAAGATACATTCGCGTACCTTCTTCAGTCTTGAAGCCCTCGATTCCTCGTAAAGGATTCGTCTGTATAATTTGTTCCTCGAATGCGTGCCTAAGACAGGCACGCAGCTTGTTGAAATACGAGACCTTACTATTTTGCGCAAGTGGCCTATCCTTTAATCGTTTTCTGTAGTCGTGCGTCCACGCAACAGCCTCTTTGTCGAGGTAATTTCTAAACCCATTAACCCAATCAGGCGTAACATCCTCAAAAGTAATACTCTCTCGCTTTTCGTATTTTCTCAAATGGTGCAGGCACGAATACCAATTTCCCCAATTCCCTTTACTATCAGCACCGAAACGCTTTTCACAAAGCGACTCGTAGTAGTCGAAGAAGCGGACATTGGCTTTCTTGCCATCGTTGAATCCGTATTTTCCATTGCGTAGCTCTACAACGCGCTTAGCCCTAATAGCGTCAGCAAGAAGCAGCGTCTGTTTGTTCTTCTCTTTGTCAGCTCGCGTCTTTTCGGGTACGAGGTACATTTTTAGATACTCATAGCTTCTTCGGCCGTCTACATAAATATCGAGGTACAAGCTGATAAGCCCTGATGGAGTCTTTCGTTGCCGTAAGCGTACCGGCTCTTTTGAATTTCCCATAATTTGTTGCTCAATTTGTTGCTTTAGATATTGAGCAACAAAGTAACAACAAAAATACAACAAAACATATATAAATGCTGCAAAAATGTAAACCATTTTTTGCCCATATAAAAGATTGATTTAAAGCATCTGTTTACGCAGCGCTTGTGTTCTATTTGTGTTTTGTTTCGCGCTTTTAATTGCGCCTTATTTTCCGATGCAGAA
>ERZ773197.2378-NODE-2378-length-11957-cov-13.253907_pt1 | contig 11957 bp, 13 predicted proteins | sample MGYA00580999_ERZ773197 | MGnify/ENA primary metagenome ERZ773197 (study PRJEB29015, sample SAMEA2738166) | human oral metagenome | biome: human oral; feature: human-associated habitat; material: saliva | place: China | collected 2185 ... | reverse complement strand
TTAGTGCTGTTTCTTGACTATCGGCTGTAATAGGAAGAAGAATAGCTTGATTTAATATATTACTGATGAAGTTATAAAAGGACAATGGATTATCTACAGCATATTCATTAACAAGTTGCTGGAGCAATCTATAATTTTTAGCATAGTTACTATTTGATTTTTCATCTGCTTTTCCAGAGACTAGTATATTAGCAAATTCTTGATTTCCTTCCTCTCCCATAACTCGGGAACTAATAAGGATTTCATTAAAGTTAACTACCCCTGTAGTTGGATTCTGTTTCCAAATTGTTGGTTCGATTTGACTTTTCAAGAAATTAGTCTCAGGACCGCCACTTTCTAATTTAGTATAGATAGCTCTCAACAGCAAAAACAGGCTTGTAATACGCTGTTGCCCATCGATTATTTCCTGTTCTTTATTATCATTTTCATATGAAACTATTGTGCCAAGAAAGTAAGTATTATTTTCATCTTCTGTTGTATTGAGTGTGTATTCAGTTAGATCATCGAATAAAACTTGGATTTGTTCGTCTGACCAAGCATATGGTCGTTGATATTCAGGAATAATAAATCTTTTATTCTTTCCAGTCTCTAATAGTTGTTTGACGCTTCTTTTGTCAACATTTATTGATGTAGTCATAGAAGAAATTCCTTTGATTAGTTTATAATATAGCTAATTATATCAATTTTTTAGTTTTCTTTCTAAGAAATATCTCTTTTTTGGAAACTTAGTATTTTAAAAATGTACTATTTTTTCTATTACCTGTAAAATTTTCAGCTTAACCATGCCTATAATACATTTATCTTCTTTTAATATTCACCATCTAGAGACTTGATTTGTGAAGAATGGCAAGCAACTAAAATAATAGAGCTTCTTAGAAATAGAAACAGAATAACAGTTTTTTATTTTATAACCCCTCTAACGAAGAATATTTTATCATATTTAATATAAATGTATCTCTATAAGAGAAAAGTCGAGTGAAACATACTTTTAAGATATTTTTACAAGGATAGAAAAAATATCTTAAAAGTGGTACAATATTCGAAAATATAAAAAATTTAGAATTTATACTGAGGATTAAAATTATGGTAAGTAAAGCCAGTGTCTCACAGCAAGATATCATGAATTTTCTAGATGATTCTTATAAAAAAATATTAAATGGCGTTCCTATGATTAGTAAGCCAATCGATAGTTTTGCAGATGATTATTTAAGTAAATATGATTCCAAAGAAAAAGCTTGCAAAGAAATGTTAAACAAACAAATGATAAAATGTACCACGTCAGGAGTTGTTAGTGGATTAGGAGGTATTATTACTTTGCCAGTTGCAGTACCTGCCAATATTGCGAATGTGTTATATGTGCAGATGCGTATGATAGCTTGTTGTGCATATATGGCTGGGTATGATTTAAAAAGCGATCAAACCCAGACATTAGTTTATGCTTGTTTAGCTGGTGTTGCAGTCAATCAGATATTAAAGAAGGCTGGAATTAAGCTAGGAGAAAAAGTAGCAATAAAGATGGTGGAGAAAATTCCTGGGAAAGTACTTATTTCGATTAATAAGAAAATCGGTTTCAGATTAATTACTAAATTTGGAAATAAAGGGATTGTTAATTTAGGGAAATTAGTTCCAGGTGTAGGAGCTGTAGTCGGTGGAGGTTTAGACTATTTAGAAACAAAAATTATTGCAGAAAGAGCATATAAATGGTTTTTTGAAAATAATTTTGATGAAAAAAATAGTAATATAGAAACAAAGAGATTACAGAATTAAGAAATCATCTTCACTACAATGATTCTTAGAATGAAAAATACTTTAAATATTTTACTGAGCCAAATAGTTGGCTAAATAAAATATTCAAGGCATTTCGAATTTATTATACGAGATGCTTTTTGTGTTTATGCGATTTCGTTCTAAAAAATACTAATAACAATAAGTGAGACATTTCATTTGTGTATTTTCTAGTTTTGCCGTAATAAGAAATAGTAGTTATAGAGTTTCTAAAGGAGTTTACAATTATGGGAACTGTTATATACAGAACAAAAAAATTCGCACCCTACGCTAAGTACAGTAAATATTGGAATGAGTATGTTCAGGAGAGGGATGAAATTATTAAATATGTTTATCATAATGTTAAGTATCCAGATCGTGAATTAAGAAATACGACAACCCATCACGAAAAAGATAGATGGACAATAGGAGATGACGATTTCCCTGATTGGTTATATCAATATGTACATTCTTACGGATTATCTAGCGAAGGTAAGAGAATTGTAAAACAATGGAGAGTGAAGAAATACCTTGCTGATATAGAAAACCATAAAGAACAGGGACACTATGTTGATGAAGAACAGAAACTAGTTGTTACTAACCATGAGGTCAAAATTTTTAACGAGTCTACAGAAATCCCTCAGTGGATGGATATCACTGGATTAGTGAAAGAAGCATATAATCGAACTCGTATTTCACCTAAATTTATGGAATCTGTGAGGAATAAATTCGAAGATGGTGAGATAAATTATGACAAATTACAGTCGATGGCTACTAAAAATGAAGTAATAAAGAAACAAAGAGAAAAAGAAAAAAAGAGAAAGAAGAAGCTGAAATATTTGGTCGACTGTTTGTAAAACTTCGCAAGAATTTGGTTGAAGTAAAGTCTAAACTAAGCCAAGAAGCAAGTGAAGATATTGATTTTCTTATTGGATTAATAGATGAATCAGAGATAAGTCGTACTAGTTATTATTATTTATATAAAGAGGCTCAGGAGATTATTTTAAAGGGAAAAGATGGACAGTGAAATGGCCTACGTGGCTAGAATACATTTAAAGAGAAACAATGATAATGTTAGAAAAGAATTAATTGATTTTTGTTTAAATGGTTCTAAACAGTATCTAGCACTTGGCTGGAGTAGATTAAGTAGTGATATTAAAAAAGATGATTTTCAAGGATACTACAATCGAATAAAAGAAGAGAGAGGTAGAGCAAACTCTGCAATAAATGTTTTTAGAGATACAAAGGCTGATGATCTATTTTGGACACGAGACTTAAATGGAAATTATTGGATTTGTAGGGTAAGGTCACAAGTTGAGGTAGTATGTGATGAGTACTTGGATATTGGAGCAATCATACCTGTAGAGGCTTATAATATTGGAATGCAAGTTCCAGGTCAAATCAAATCTTCTTTCAATAGACCTCGAGGAGGAACAGTTGAAAGAATTCATGATGAAATAATAATAGAATACTCAAAGAAGATTTTCAATCAGATGTCAAAGAGTGAATTTTATAAGGTTATTCCATTTGAGGGCAGTCTTCTAGATAATTTACCAGATTTTGATTTAGAGGAACTTGTTATTTCCTATCTCCAAATAAAAGAAAACTACTATGTTCTATCCAATTCAATTGCAAATAAATCTACTACTATTAAGATCGAGTGTGAAATGATTTCGAGGGATGTTGATAACCCTAGAAAAGCAGTAGTTCAAGTGAAGGGGAGAAAAGCAAAAGAACTTGATGCATTAGAGTTTAAACAATATGTTGAGAAAGGATATATAGTCTATCTATATGCACCACTAGTAATTAATCTAGATCAGCTTAAGAATGTAGTTCGGATAAGAGATAAAGACTTATTGGATTTCTATAAGAACAATAAGTCGATTCTTCCAGCATCTATTACTCAATGGGAAGACTTGTTTATTGATGTTATATAATGAATAAGGAGACATCACCTTTAATTAAAAAAAGGTAGAGTTTGAATTGAAATACAGTGCAATATACTGCATTTTGCAAAAAGAAAAAACGCTTAAAATCAGCGTTTTTCTTTTGTATTGATTCGTATTGAAACCTTATTTAACCTCAGTAAAGGTTTGGTATTGTTATTTTAGCATGCTATAAACGCTGTAATATCAACGTTTTGTTATTCTTCAACAGAAAATGTAGTCAAAAATGTAGTCATCTTATTAAGATGTAAGTTTGGAAATTTCCCTAAGATAGATTTCAACAGCTTCTGATTTCTTTTTAGGGGCAAGCTCAGCATATGTATCCATAGTTGTCTTAATTGATTTATGGCCCATCCTTGCTTGTAACTCTTTCCAGTTAGCACCTGCATTCAGCATTAAAGAAGCGTGTGTATGGCGGAAAAGATGAAATCCATAATTTGGTAAACCTAGACTAGTAAGACGCTTTTTCAGTGTGGTACGCTCATTTCTATCGCACATATAATTTCCGTAGATTGTTGGGAATATCAAATCTGTTTTAGGCAAGCTGTGTTTATCAAAATAAAGATTCATCTCATTGTGAAATGCTTGTAAATCTTTCAAAGTCTGTTTAGGAACAGCAACTCGACGATTTCCTGAGTCTGTTTTAGCACTATGTTTACAAATAACCTCACCTTTAATTCCTAACTTCTTGCTTCCTCTCTTCCACATCAGAGTTTTATTGACGATTATTTCATTGGTATCAAAGTCAAGATCTTGAATAGTGAGAGCGAGGAGTTCACTTATCCGAAGAGCAGAAGCTAGGAGAGTATCACATATTACTTTGAATCGTCTGTTAGCCCTAGTATCAGCTAAGTTATCCAGAAAATGTAACCAAGTAGCTAAATCTTCTTCATGAAGCACCATAATTCGTTCTTTAGGAGGTTTTGGTTTAGGTGGGATTTTAATAGTTCTCGCTGGATTAACCGAGAGTTCAAAATTAGTGATACCAAAATCAAAGATATCTCTCAATTTATAGACAACCGCTCCAAAATCCTTGGCATGACCTTTTTTAGATTTTTTTACGCCAGATTCAACAGATTTTTTTGATTGTTGTGCAAGCTTATTAATCCATAACTGAATATCAGCTGATTTGATTGCTTCAGGTTTATATTCTCCAAATTTTGGAATAATGTAGGTGTCAAGATAGCCTCTGACACGATTGATGGTGTTTTGAGAGGATACCCATGTTGTAAAGCTTGTAAACCATGCTTCTGCTAGGTCTTCAAAATTATTGATTACAAAAGTCTCTTTTAAGGTAGAACCTTTGGCTTCAAAATCAAGTCTAGCCTGAATTATTTTTCGGTCAAGACTTCTTAAAGTTTTCGCAGTAATAGAAGCAGTAACTTTTTTTCCAGACTTTATATCAATTCCTATATAGACCCCACGTTGAGTAAAACTGATTGAACCGTTATTTTTTGTTGTTTTAGTTACTTTTTTATTATTATGAATGATAATTTCTTTTTGCATATTAGCCTTCTTTTGTTCGGATATACAAAAGGCTAAAATAACAACCTCACAAATATTTTATGTGATAGTTTTATTTTAGCACAATGTTGAGATTAAGGAGTTAAATATTTTATTACGTCATCCATTTTATAGTAGACTGTACGTGTTCCTTCAATCGGTGGTTCTAATCTTTTTAGCCCCGTATTTTCCCATGATTTAAGTGTATTTGGAGATACATGAAGGATTGCTAACAATTCTTTTTGAGTAACAAGACCGTGGTTATTTTGATTTTTTTGCTGATCTTTGATTATAGAGAGCAAGCAGTTTAGCAGTTGTTCAATCTTAATTAGTTTTGATACTTCATTATTTTCCATATTGTTCCTCCAATTTTCCAATTCCAGAGTGGCGACGTGAGTCAAGATACTTAGCAAAAAAGTAAGTTTTATTAATAATTAATCCTAGGAGAGTTGGATTTTCATCACGCGCATATTTCACAAGGTTGTTAAATTCAGTAAAATTGTATTCTTCAATGATATCAATAATAGTTGAGAATAATTCATCGTTGTTATTGCTAATGAGAAATTTATCCAATTCAAAACCACATCCAGATTCTACATCTTCGATGTTATACAGTGTTTTTTCAGGGTTTTCGGCATGAATAAAATAATCATACAATCCTTTAGGGGACATAACGATTTCCACGTGAGCAGGTGTATTAAGATTTTCTGTTAATAATTCCGATACTTGTGAGTAGCTTTTAAGCGAGTCGAAGAATAGTGCACCGTGTTTGTGAGACTTCTTGAACTCACCTGTTTCTTTATTAATATCCTTATCATGCCAGGGGCTGAGTACAAAAGGAATATGCAAATTTTCAAGGATATCTATATAATTTTTAGGTGCACTTTCTTGATAGAGGAGAAAAGCCCATTTATTAGACCGTTTTTCTTTCGCCATAGTCAATTACCTCATTTCTTTATATCTTATCTTTTAGGAGAATTGATTTTGGTAGTCTATGATTATTGATTATTGATGTAATGGGGGTCGTAGTAGCCCCATTACATGATAATATTCTTTATTAAAAAGGCTGTGCTATTGGCTTCCACTACGTGGGCCAAGCACTGCCTTTTAATTAGCGTTTAGTCCCTTTGAACCAAAGACTATTTCTCTCTCTTACCGGTGTAGAAAAATAATAGTTTGGATTATAACTAGAAATTTCTTCCTTGATATGCTCTTCCATACCTTTTAAGAGTTTTTGTGATTGTTGGGTTCTTGGAATCTTCATGAAAACTGTTATTTCGTCACTATGAATATCTATGCTACATTTAGAAACAGATTGATTAAATTCTCTTAAGATGGGATTTAATCGTGTAACAGTCTGGTTTTCATTGAATGTAATAGTCTCTGAGAGTTCATCTTGTTTTAGAAACTGACGAATACGTATGGTTTGATAAACTGACTTGAAATAATTCCATAGGGAATCTTTGACGGTTCTATGACTTAGTTCGATGATAAGTAGGGTAAACGTAATGCTTAAGATTGAAATTGAGGTTACAAAGATGATTTGTTTAACTATTTCTATCTTTTCGTTAATGAGAATAAATTTATCACTGTACTGTGAGAGGCCGTATAACTCAATAACTTGATAAAGCATCCTTAAAAATAAGTAAAGGAAGATGCCTATTAGGCCAGTAAGGGAGAGTTTTGAGATCAAGTTATAGGACTTTTGAAAGAATGTTTTTTTCATAACTATAGAATTCCTTTTTTAGTGTAATAAGTTGGACAGAGTAGTGGCAGAACTTGATATGGATGTTCGTTATCAATGATTTGGATTAGTCCGGTTCCTTTTCCTATCGGTATGACAATCCCTTCCGGATCAAGGTCAGGAAACAAAAATTGAGTGGTTTTCTTGTTAATATTACCAATTTGAATTAGAACATTTAGCTGTTCTCGCACAGAAATTGGAATTGAATTATGGTCGAATCGCTGACTAACTAGAAACAAGTGAATTTTTGTGGCCCGTCCAAGCAAAGCAATTTGAGATAGAAGAGAGAAGAAGGACTCCTTGATAGTTTTATTGACTCCCTCAGATAATGCCAGCACTTCATCAATGACGATGGTTAAATGTTCAAATTGATGTTCGGGATTATCAAATAAAATTTCTTGTCTTTGTTGAATAATATTAAGACTAGCACTTAGATTTTCATTAATTTCAGAAACAAAATCTGATTTAGACCTATTCTTTTGAGGGTGAATAATAGCTATATTATTCTCTCTTGCCCAACGTGAAGGTGTGTCAAATTTTGGATCAATAATAATTAGTTCAGAAATTTGTTTTAGATGACTGAGAAAATAAGTAAGAGCATATGATTTTCCTGAGCCACTGTTTCCAGCAATAGCTATTGAAGTAACTTTATTATAATCGAGTGTCAAATTTTTCATGATTGGGATAATATCATCATTATGTTTTTTGGCAAAATCATCTAAATCAGAGATGATAAGACGCTCAGATATTCCGACTTTCCAAGGAAAAAATAAGCCACGTTGAGCATGAATATCTTCAGTATCCAAAGCCATAAAATAAGCGGAGTTTTGCTTTAATAGCGTATATCGTGGGTACAGTGATGCGTTAGCAATTAGGAAGATTTTTTGGTAGAGTTCATCGTCGATAATATAGCCAGCAGGCAAGCGAGGAAGAAATAGAAAACCTTCGTCCATAATTTTGCAGTCAAAACTGTTAGTGTAGCTTGTCTCACCTTGCATTAGAGTACCGAGCCCCATGTTCAGACTCTGGAGAAGGTATTGTTCTAGTTCTCGTTTTGTCATTATTTAACCTCTTTGATTCCGTCTGCTTTAAAATAGACATTAAATCCAACTTCGCAAGCCATAAGATTGTCAAGGGTAACTATATTCAAGTAGGAAGGAAGTGTTACCTCAGATTCAAATTTCACAGTGAAAGGGGGAAGTCCTTTCTGGGTGAACCAAGCCTTATAAGCGATTATCTCGCCAGTTGGTTGGTTATCTTCAAATTTAATTTGTGGTTCTAGTTCAGTACTTAGGCAATAAATTGCTTGTTTGTTATCAATATATTCATTTGCAGTGTTTGTCGAATAACCAGTTTTTCTGTTACGTGTTTTCATTTGTGTTACCTCTATATAGTTATTTTTGTCTTAGCTAAGAACAAATATAGTCTATAATATTTGAATTAGATAAACCGTCATAATTTTTGATAGTTTATAATGGATATTATGATATGAGACACGCTAATTCTGAAAGCCAATCAGTTAATTTTTCGGCGATTTGGTAGGAAGTTTCTTCTTCAGGAAATTCTGGAATAAATTGAGATAATGATTGTAATAATGGATTTCGATAGGTGTTTATGAATTTAGATATAGTTGAATGGTTTATTTGTCCATTGAGTTTATTTACTAGAGTTTTCTTTAGTATAGTTTGGTCAAAACAAGAATCTGTTATGATCGTCATAATAATGGCTTCGATTAGTTGTAATTCAAAGTCTTGACTTGGGAAAAACAATTCTTTTGGTGTTTTGTAATTAAGAGAGACTTGGAAGGCAAGCGAGGCATTGAAACTAAGATTTCTTTTTCCCTTGATAATTTGACCAACAGTTGTTTCTGAAAGAAGTTCGATATCATCAGCTGAGTAGTCATATGCAATTTGATTTTGTAAGATTTTTAAATCTGTCATTTTTTGTTTAATAGCTTTACCTAATAATTTAGTGTAGAGTTTTTTTATTACGTTTGAGTAAGTCATTTTTCTTTCCTTTGCGTCCAGGGACGGAAAGAAACTAGTATAGTTTGACCGATAAAGGTATGAAAAAGCACACCAAATAAAACGGTGAAACCTTTTTACATAGATTGAGACAATTAAATTGGTCTATGTTTTAGTTTCAATCCGTCCATTTGATGCGCATCAGGTAGGACTGTAAAAATATTTTATGCAAGCTATTTGCTTACACAATAATTTTACATAAAAATTCGTTGACAGAATTTTTGATAAAATCCTATTATATCAACGGTTTGGAAGTTTTAAAAAAAAAGAAAAAATAAAACTTCCCAAAGATGCTATACTCTTATTATGGAAAGCAAAAATTTTGACTATAAAAAACTAAAAAAAATCCTAGATAAAGAGAACATATCAGTTGAACAGTTAGCTAAATTAACTGGTAAAACAAAGAAAGCTGTAAGACCATGGTTGAATGGAACTACTATACCTCATAAGAGTAGTTTAGAGAAGATTTTAAAGGTGTTGCATATAACTGAGGAGAGTATATCTAAGGATGGGATATCGATGAAAAGTATGCAGTATGAGGTTATTTCAGAAACTTTAGATTATTTATTTTCATATTTCTTACCATTTTTTGCCTATTTTTCTAAAAATAACGAGGATTATCAAATAAAACAGCGTATGAATAGATTAAACACATTAAGTAAATTACATGATGATTCTATACAGTACAGAAGCTCTAAACTGCTATTTGATAAAAAAATTACATTGGATAAACAGCTATTTTCTATCATTGAACAAATAAAAGATTATGTTGAGCAGGAGCAATTTCCATGGGAAGACATGAAGGAAATTTCAGAGGATATGATTTATGCTCTTGCCTTAGAAAAAATAAGAGAGAAAGATGAGAACATAGATTCGTATTCATTATATAGACAAACTTGTATTACAAGTATTCAGCTAATTGAAGAAAGCTTCAAAAAATCTACTACACTTTTGAGAATGCTTGGTGAGAGAACAATGACAGATTATTCAAACGAATTACTATATGATAATCAAGCGCTATTAGATAAACATATTGTTGATTCACATATGGGGATTGTTGCAAATATGTTCTTGTCTAATAAGAAACTGATGAATGATATTTTTGTGAATGAGTTAGACAAGTATTGTTATTTTTCAGAATATTATCTACAGATGTATGAACGGAATAAGAGTGATTCCTCTGCTACAAATTTACCTATTCCAAGTGATGAATTTGTTATTTATTTAAAATGGAAGATTTACAATATAAGTGATGAAGAATATGCTAAACTAATGTTAGAATCAATTGATCGAAAAATACTTTCTAAATTTGATTTTGATGATGATATTAATACGATTATAATTGCAATTTTTGATAGCTTGATTCCGTTAATGATTTATGAATCCCGCTTGGTATGTTTAGCATATATAAAAGGGCATAAATTAGATTATTCTTTAGAGCTGTTATGTATTTTTGAAGAGCTACCAATTCAATGGACAAAACGAGAAGGAAAACGAAATTAGATAATTTTGATACTTCATCAGAGGGTGAGTGTAAAAGTTATTTGTTCAAAAATTCTTTCTGTATACATGATATTCGACAATATCGAGTAAGTTTTCTAAAAGCAGATTTAATTAAGTTATCCGGATATAAATTCATACCCTGAATAAAATTGGTGAAATACCCTATAGATTTTTTATAGGCAAAGCTAAATATTTCTTTAATAATGTTTGATTAGGTAGATGATACATTTAAGTATGATTGTGAATATTCAATAGTTTCACATAAAGAGTGATGTAAGGAGAACACAATAATAAATTTAAAACTATCTCGAATACATACTAATAACTAAAAAATGACAAAAAGGTAATAAGTTGAATGAAGAAAAATAGTATTATAAAAGCTGTAATGATTGCTTTCCCCTTTATTTTTATTGTTCCTTTATTTATAAATCTTTCATTTAAATATTATTTCTCGCCTATGTTATCATCGGAGTGGTCTGCTGGAGATTTATTAGCTTATTATGGTGCAGTTTTAGGTGGAATTATAACGTTAGTCGGTGTTAATATTACACTGAACTATCAATCAGAAATGTCAAGAAGAGATGATGATGTAAAGTACAAACCAATTTTAAGGCTAGATTCAGTACTGGGAAAATATGCTGAATTTATAGCGAGAAGAGAGCTTAAAGTTCTTTATCCTTATTCTTGTTCTTTATCTGATGATAATGAGTATGAAAATCTCTCAAGGCACCCAATGGAGGATATGTATAGTTTTCACTTAATATTTGAAAATAAGGGGAGAGGAGAAGCTACTGATGTCACCTTATATGACGCAAAAATTAGCGAGGTTAGTTGGGATAAGGCTAGTCACTTGTATATTGCAACGGGAACACCAATGTCACTTGGTGAATTAATAATTAATGAAAGAGTAGATATTATCCTGTCTATTCCTAAATTATTATTTTTAAAAGAGAAACAAGAATGTGGGTATAACATCAGGATAGATATCTTTATTTCATATAATGATATGTTTCAAAGAAATCAAAAACAAATAAACATTTCATCATATTTTCAAGTTATTCCCCGAAAGAAATCTAAGTCATCTTATTACTATAAGGAAGGGTTTAGTTTATATGAGGTAGAAATAAAATATATTGGCTCACAACAAATTAAATAGAATTATAGATTGTAGAAGATTTTGCTTACCTTATATTAAAAGAATAGTGGAATAAGCATGAACGAAAAAAAGTCACTCAAACTAACTAGTTTAAGTGACTTTTATATATCCGAACTTCTAAATTTATTTCACAAAAAATGTAGTCAAAAATGTAGTCATTCGGTTGATTTTTATTGCAATATGCTGAAAATCAAAAATTCAAGAATCGCATAAAATCAATGTTTCTCGTCTTAACTGACGTGTAGTGAATGACTACTTAACTTCAGTAAAGATTACGTGTTTACGCAATTTTGGTGAGTATTTTTTCAATTGAAGAC
>ERZ773197.2374-NODE-2374-length-11975-cov-14.652097_pt1 | contig 11975 bp, 8 predicted proteins | sample MGYA00580999_ERZ773197 | MGnify/ENA primary metagenome ERZ773197 (study PRJEB29015, sample SAMEA2738166) | human oral metagenome | biome: human oral; feature: human-associated habitat; material: saliva | place: China | collected 2185 ... | reverse complement strand
CGGACGGCGCCGTCTACCTCTTCGCCGCCTGGCTCTTGAACTCGTTTCTGGGCGCACTGCCCTTCTTCCTCACGGGAGAGCTTTCCGCTGCCGACTCCTTCTTCGCGAGCGTCGCGGCGTTTACGACGACGGCGCTCCTCTTCACGCCGACGGGACTCGAAAGCTCCCTCGGCTTCTGGCAGATCTTTCAGGGCTGGATCGGCGGCATGTACTTCCTGTGCCTCCTCGTCACGATTATGCCGCAGGTCGGCGGCTGCTTCGGCCTGACGCTCTCGGTGCAGCAGGGCACGAATTTCAGCCCTCTCCTGCGGCGCATGAATGCGGCGGCACAAAAGATGGTGCTCCTCTACGCCTGCTTGACGCTCGTCGCGCTCGGGCTCTTCCTGCTCGCGGGCGAAAGCTTCCTGTCGAGCGCCGTGCTCGCCTTGACCTCGATCTCGACGACGGGACTCGACCCGCGCGGTCTCGTGCTGAAAGGGAGCGGCATCACGACGGAACTCGCGGCGGAAGCCGCCATGCTGCTCGCGGGCGCGAACTTCCTCCTGCTCCAGCGCATGGCGACGCGGCGCGATGTGCGCGCGCTCTTTGCCGATGCGGAACTGCGCTTCTTCCTCCTCGTCGTCTTTTTGGGCGGCGCGGCGCTCGCCGGCTACCTCGCCGTCGTCGGCGTCTACGATGTCGAGCACAGCCTTCGCATGGGCTTCTTCCACGCCATCTCGTTCGCGACGACGACGGGCTTTGCCGCTGCGCCGCTCGCCTCCTGGCCTACCTTTCCTCATGCCGTGCTGCTTCTTCTCGCCACGCTCGGCTCTTCGGTCGGTGCGGTCGGCGGCGGCTTCAAGGTGATGCGCCTGCTCGTGCTCGTCAAGATGGCAAAGGCGGAGATCCTGCGCACGATTCACCCACGCATGATCGTCAACATCAAGATCGACGGCAAGTCCGTGCCGCACAAACTCTACGGCAGGATCTTGAGCTTCTTCTTCCTCTATGTCGTCGTGCTGATTCTCGCGACGCTCGGCCTCGCGCTCGCGCACATCGACACTCTGCCCGCCATGGGCTTCGCCGTCGGCTGCCTGTCGGGCACGGGCACCGTCGTGACGCTCCTCTACGGCGGCAAGGACTTCCTCCTCCTGCCCGGCTGGGTCAAAGTCTTCGCGGGCTTCTTGATGATCCTCGGGCGGCTGGAGATCTTCTCCTTCTTGATCCTGTTGCGTGCAGGAATCGATCGGCTGCACAGGCGGCAGTGGTGACGCCGCTTCATCAAAGAACAGGCAATCTCTTCATCACATCATCTTGCAGAATGTACTCTCCTTTATCTGAGGGGGAAGCGCGTTGAAAGTCCAGAAAAAAAGTGCTACGCTCAAATCCTTCAATAAATTCATCACCAATTACGATACACTGCGCCCTTTTTTGCGATATATTTCTTACGGATGCTATCACAAAAGCTATATCGCAAAGCGTCTGGGTCAAAGCGAGCGCACTTACGAGGATAATTGGAAACGTCTTTGCTCCTGTCTGCCGGACGATCGCCGCCAGTCTGTACGCCATGGACGCATTGAGATTCACAGTCTCAAAGGTGACGCCTATAGAGGCACAGGGAATTTCCTCGCACGCACTTACGGCATCCGGGCGATTCATGAAAAGAAGGCGGTCGCTCTCCTCGTAATCCTGCAAATACTTGCTGCAGCAAAGAGACCGCTGACCATTTCTCAGATACAAGCACACGCGATTTTCGATGGCAAGGAGAATTTGCCGCTTGCCATCGAAACGTGCAAAAATCGAACATGGCAGCGCTATGTCAAAGAATTGCGGGAGCAGGGCGTACTTCGCGCAGAAAAAGGGCATACTTACCGCTTGGCAGACAATCCTTTCGAGTCCTTCTCCACGGAGGAAATATGCGCCCTCATCTATGCGATTCGCTTTTATCGCGACTGCGCTATACTTGCAGTTCCAGGCCACTTCCTTGAGGCGAAGCTGCGCACCATGTGCCCGGCATTGCCGACCGAACAGGAAATGCGTCCTCTTTTTCAGTTCAAACATGCGGCTTTCACGCGCATCCTTGACGATGAAATTCTTCATGCCATACTCTTCTGCATGGAAGAGAAGACAGCTTTGACATTTTTGCGCGCCGGCAGAAAACGGCAAATGATGCCTCTCGCCGTCATCACCGATTTCTACGTAGGACGCCAATACATGCTTGCCGCCGAACATGTGAAAAACAGGGGAAAAATAGGGACGGCTCCTTCATTTCACTCATTCGTTAAGATACGCATAGAAGACATGCAGGACGCTGCGCCCCAACCTCTTGGAGAGAAGACGGAAGTTCCCCTCCTCCATGAGGACGGAGGGCATGTCCTCCGATTGGATTTCTTCTATAAGGAGAAAAACGAGCGCGAAGAACTCGAAAGACGCATACGTCGCCGCTTTCCTGAAGCTTTCATTGAGGTGGTTTCCGTCGGTGTCCTGCGGCTTCATCTCAAGGTGCATGATGAACTTTCCCTCATGCCTTGGATGCGCACATTCTATCCACAGATTTCCGTTTGCGGCACAAGTCGGGCGAATCTCCAAAACCGCATGGAGAACGATTTGAAGGAGGCGCTGGAGAATTATGGCATACACCCCTCTGTTTGATGAAATCCATGCAAGCGTATTTCTTGCCCTATGCCGCATGGCCAATGAAATACACGATGGTGCGAAACTGAGGCGAAACGATATCCTCCTGCGCTTGGAAAGAATGGATGGGATGGATTTCTCGGATCTGGCTAGCCGAAAGCGTTTGGAGAGCCTCATCGATCCGATCTTTTTTTCACAGGGTGGAGAATATGCTTCCCTCTTCATGGATTGCAAAGTCCCCTGTCGGGTGACAACCTACGAACTTCGCTGGCTGAAGACCATGCTTGCTGACGAAAGGAAACGCTTCCTCCTCGAGGAAGATTTGCATAAAAAACTCATGAAGCAGTTGGAACATATCGCTCCCCTTCCGCTTGAGAAATGCCGCGTTTTGCACGAGAACGGCGATGATGCGCTTTCCATTCAGCGATTGTTAAGAGAATTCCAACGTGCCCTTACGACAGGACGAATGGTTTCCTATATCAATCGCACGTCCAATGGCAGCCATGCAGCTGTGGCCGCGCCCTGTCGCATGGAGTATGATGCCATGCGGAACAGATACCGTGCAGTCCTTTGGCAGGAGGAGTCTGAAAAGCCAAACTCTGCACACATTGTAAAGGTGAGTTTTGCCAATCTTGAGGACATGCGTTGCCTGGATGATCGTGCACCCGGAAATATGGAAGAGAAACTCGCAGCTTTTCTGCAAAAGAAAAAACGCATGTGCAGCCTTCGGCTCATGCACAAAACCAATGCCGTCGAGCGCGCCTTCCGTCTCTTCGCGTCCTACGACAAGGAGGCGTCTTACGACGAGGAGCATGATGTTTATGCGCTGAATATCTGCTATTATGCGTTTGACAAAACGGAGCTAGTTGAGAAGATCCTGTCCCTCGGCTCAGCCGTCGTCGTTCTGAAACCCGCTTGCCTGCGGCAGGAAATTATACGCCTCCTGAGCGCACAGTGGAAACGATGCATGGACGTTCGCCGCAAAACTGCGGAGGGAGACGACGATACAGACCTTTGCGGGGAAATATAGAAAGCGCGGACGAGCGGGCTGAATTCATCCGCGCTTCCTATAGCATAAGACGAAGGAATTTTGGCGCAGATGCACACTTCTGAGTGCTATACTTCATTTTGTCGATGAAATATTGCTTGGCGCATCTTTTCTATAAGCGCCGTACATGAAAGGAGTGTTCACACATGGGTTTCTTTTCTTCTTTATTTGAACTTTTCGGTTTCTCGGGTGACCATGACGACGACCATGTCTTTGATTTTCTGGAAGAGCAGCAGGCTCTGCAAATGCAGCAGCAAGAGTTGGAACAACAGCGAGAATTGGAACAGCAGCAGGACTGGCTGACGCAGCAAATGGAACAGCACGAGCAGGATCTTTGGGAGCAGCAACGGGACTTGGATCAGGAATGGAACCGGGAATGGGAAGAAGACCGGAGCTGGGAATCGGAACAGGACAGCCACTTTGCCGAAGATAACAGCAGCTTCGAGGATGCCGGCAGCGTAGACAGCGGCTTTTTTGACGATTTCTTCGGCAGTGACGATAACAGTTTCTTCGGCAGTGACGATAACAGTTTCTTCGGTAGTGATGATTGGTAGAAAGAACGACTGCATATCTTTGGAGGATGACTGCATGGACAGGGTGAAACCGTACAATATCATGCTTGCTTTTGCAAGCTTCGTTTCCTCGATCGAGGAATTGAAATACAGGAGTTCAGATGGAACGAAGATTTTCGAGAAGTGCGTGCAGTCGAACGAGCCTGCCATCTGCGAGATGCAGGACAGGCTGCACGATACCGGGGGGCTCGACCGCATCATTCTCGTGGAAAGCGATTTGGTAAACAAGCCGGTGCACCCGAATAAGCTGAACGCAGATACATGGCGTTCCCTGCTGGAATTTCACGGGAAGGAAGCGATGACGTCCGTCGAGTTCCTAAAAGCGCAGATTCATAAGAAATATCCCCAGTGGCAAGGTGATTTCGTAAGTTCTCATTATTCGGAGAAGGACAGTGTCCAGAAATCGATGAAACGTGTAGCGGAAATCACGGAACATATTGAGAAAACTGTGGAAGAGGCGCGCAGCAAAGTTGCTCCCGGAGAAACGCTCGACGTCGTTCTGCACGCAGATATGACAGGAGGCCTGCGCCATGCGGTCATGATGATGCTCGCCGTCATGCAGATGTCGAAATACATGGGCGTCAAGATCGGTCACGTATTCTATTCGGAATATCCACCGCGCGATGTTCTTCCGAAACCTCCAGGAAATGTGCGCTGCGTAGATGATATTCATCGCATGTTCGACTTGGTTGCAGGCGCGAATGAATTTCAGAAGTACGGCAGTGTGCAGGCGCTGGAAGAATACTTTGGCGATATGAAGCAATACAGCACGGCATTTCAGAATCTCTTCGCATCCATGAGGCGTTTTTCCGAGGCCATACGCATCTGCCGTACAAGCGTGATCGAAACGGAGATGCGCGATCTGGCGAAGAAGATCGCTGCCTTTCGTGAAGAAAAGGAGACTTCCATCAAGGAGGAAATGTTCGAAAAAATCATCGACGTCATAGACAGAGAATATGCCGGCGTCCTCCGCAGTGCTGAAGAGAGTGGGCCGGAGCGACGGCTCGACATCATCCTTTGGTGCTTAAAGAAGAAATTCCTGCAGCAGGCGATGACCCTATGTTCCGAATGGATTCCAGAAATCCTCATCGAAAAGAAGATCTACTACACGGACGACAGTGCAGTCATCGAGAAATGCAGGAAAGCAAAAACCGACTGGCAGAGCTGGCAACAGTATGCAGTCCATTCCTATGGCAACAATCTTCTCGCGGAAAATAAGCCAGCCCGCTTGACAGAGAAGACCTGCCGGGCGGGAATCATCGCATTCCTCCAAGCGGAAGGGAAAAGGGAACTCCTTGCCGCTCTGCCGCAGCAGCTTCAAGCGTCCGTATGTGCATTTTGGGATGCTTACAAGGCGAATTATGCTGCTAAGGAGCATCGCAATCTTCGCCTGGAGTCCATTCAGACAAAAAACGCTGCATTGAAGAGAATGATCGATCTTTGGAAGAAGTCTCAGGAAAGGAGGCTCCTCTACCTGAATATCCCAAAACGACTGGAACTGTTCTCGGCGGCCGAGCTCATGCATATCTTCGCTTTCGACCTGGATCAATTCAACATGAAGCAGGAAAAACCTGCAGAGGAAAAACCTCTCGGGAAATGGGCGAAACGGGAGCGAGAATACAGAGCTATGCTGGCGGGAAACATGGAATGCGCCATGCACTCGAAGATGACCGTGGATGAGTCTGTGGAATTCCTCCATGGTTTTTTCAAAATACGTGATGAGCGCAATCAGACGAATCATGCGGCAATGGCAGGGGGCAGGGAAAACGCTGCGTTGGAGGAACTTATCGAATCCTATGTGGAAAGACTCAGAAATGCCTGACTCACTCGAACGCGCGTGCCAGAGCCTCAAGACCCTTTGTGAGCGTCGCCTGCGGGCAGGCGATGTTGATGCGCTGGAAGCCTGCGCCGCTCTTGCCGAAGATCGCGCCGTCGTCGAGCCAGAGGCGTGCCTCGTCGATGATCTTTCGGTCGAGCGCTTTCGCTTCGAGGCCGTAGGCGCGAAAATCGAGCCATAAGAGGTAGGTGCCTTCCGGCTCGACAAGCTGCACCTTGGGCAGACGTTCGGCGAGGAAGCGCTTCGTGTGCGCGATATTCTGCTCAAGGCAGGCGAGAAGCGCATTGAGCCACGCGCCGCCCTCGCTGTATGCCGCCTGCGCGGCAAGAAGGCCGAAGATGTTCGGTTCGTCATAGCCTGTGCTGTAGACTTCCTTGCGGAAGGTATGGCGCAGACTTTTTTCCGTGATGAAGATGTTCGAAAGCTGCAGCCCTGCGAGGTTGAACGTCTTGCTCGGCGCGGTGCAGGTGATCGTCCGCGCCGCCGTCTCGGGCGAGAGCGAGGCAAAAGGCGTGTGCTTGTGGCCGGGACGCACGAAGTCGGCGTGAATCTCGTCGGCGACGACGAGAACGTCGTGCGCGAGGCAGATCGCGGCAAGACGCTCCAACTCTTCGCGCCGCCAGACGCGCCCGACGGGGTTGTGCGGACTGCAGAGAATCAGAAGCTTCACCCTGTGCTCGCGAATCTTCTGCTCGATGTCAGCGAAATCCATGCGGTATGCGCCGTCCTCGAAGAGAAGCGTGCTCGTGACGAGCTTGCGCCCATTGCCCTCGACGACGCTGAAAAACGGATAGTAGACGGGTTCAGTTATGAGAATGGTATCATTCGGCGCAGTAAATGCACGCACCGCCATGGAGAGCGCGAAGACGACGCCCGGCGTCATGACGAGGGATTCCTTGCCAGGATTCCAGCCGTGGCGCGTACTGAACCATTGTTCGAGCGCCCTATAGTAGTCCTCCTTCGGACGCGAATAGCCGAAGATGCCGTGCTCGGCGCGTCGGCGAATGGTATCACGCACCGCCTGCGGCGCACGAAAGTCCATGTCGGCGACCCAGAACGGCAGAACGTCCTCGGGATAGCCGCGCTCTTTGGCGAAGTCGTATTTAAGGCTGTTCGTATGGCGGCGCTCGATGATCTCATCAAAGTCGAAATGGTTCATGAAAGAAGTCTCCTTTTTCTTTGGTTTGCGTGGAAAACTTGCATCTTTGCTGAGCGAGATGCAAGTTTGGTCTCATTTCCTTTCGTTTTCGCCCTGCTGCCCTCCTATCCCTGCAAGGCCTGCTGCAGATCGGCCTTGAGGTCTTCGACGTCCTCGATGCCGACGGAAAGTCGCAGGAGTTTGTCGTCGAGTCCCGTGCGTTTTAGGAGCGCGGCGGGCATTTCGGCGTGCGTCTGGGAGATCGGATATGTCAGAAGCGTCTCGACGCCGCCGAGACTCTCGGCGAAGGCGATGAGATGCAGTCTGCCGAGAGCCGCCTTTGCGAGTTCGGCGGAGCGCACCTTGAAGGAGATCATGCCGCCCGCGCCGCTCGCCTGCTTCTGCTGCAGCGCGTAGCCCGGATGGTCGGCGAGTCCCGGGTAGAGCACTTCGGTGACCTCGGGCAGCGTGCCGAGCCACCGGGCGATGGCGAGCGCGTTCTCCGCCTGCCGCTCGACGCGCACGCCGAGCGTCTTGATGCTGCGCAGCATGAGCCACGAGTCGAGCGCCGAGAGGTTTGGCCCTGCCGATTTGGCGAGCAGTTCGATGCGCTTCGCCTCTGCGCTCGTCGCATCTTTGAGCACGAGGAAGCCTGCGATGACGTCGTTGTGTCCGCACAGGTATTTCGTGCCGCTGTGCAGCACGATGTCCGCGCCGAGCGTCAATGGCTTCTGGAAATGCGGCGAGAGGAAGGTATTGTCGACGGCGAGCAGGGCGCCGTTTTCGTGCGCGAGCGCAGAGAGCGCCGCGATGTCCGCGATCTGCATCATCGGATTCGACGGGGTCTCAATGAAGACGAGCTTCGTCTCAGAGCGCATACGCTTGCCGACGAGTGCGAGATCGCGCACGTCGACGTATTCGAAGGTGACGCCGTAGCCCGCAAAGACTTCTTCGGCGAGACGCACCGTGCCGCCGTAGAGGTCTTCGCTCATCAGGACGTGATCGCCCGCCGAAAGAAGAGAGAAAACGAGCTGCACCGCCGCCATGCCCGAGGAAAGCGCCCAAGAGCGCCCGCCGCGCTCTAAGAGCGCCACCGTCTTTTCGAGAGATTCGCGCGTCGGATTCGCCACGCGTCCGTAGTCGTAGCCCGTACTCTCGCCGAAACGCGGATGACGGAACGTCGCCGACAGGCAGATCGACGGACTGATCGCCCCCGTCGCATCGTAGGTATGGCAGCCGTGCACTTCAAGCGAATGGTCTTTCATGATTCTTCCTCCAATATACTATTCATATTGATATACTATGGTTTAATATTATAGCATAGGAAGAAGATTTGCGCCACAAGATAATGCAGCGCTTGCAGAGCGTGGTGACAGGCAAAGAAAAAGAGAGCCGTCCGGCTCTCTTTTTCTTTGCCAAACCGCAAGCGGTATAAGGTTCATGCGACAACAGATCGCTGGAACAACGCCAACCAGGCTGAGGAGTTTCCATACCGCAAGCGGTATGAGGTCACATGTGACCTCCGTCAAGCGGCAGGGCGATGATGGACTTCCTGCGTTTCAATACCGCAAGCGGTATGAGGTCACATGTGACTCTGTGTCTGGGAGGCCGCAGAAACAGAAGGCTCAAATCATGGTTTTGGAAAACCTCCTCGAAGCCGAACATGTGATCGCACTTTTTCGGCTGTCATTACATACCCAGCGAGTATGTAATGACCCCGCCAAGCCTTATATAGCAAGGCTTGCGGCGATTCGAGGAAAATCGGAAAACCTACCCCGTTTTTCGCCTCTGAGAGGTTTTCCTATAGCTCATACTGTAGCATGGTCTCTCCTTTTTGTCAAACAAAAACGGCGTCCCATTTCAAGCGAAAGGGGATGCCGCTGAATGTATGTCCTGAAAGCTCAGATATAGACGCGCGGCACGCGCGATGCGATGAGACATGGGATCTCGTAGTTGATCGTGCCGAGCCAATCGGCAACATTGTCGGCACTCAGCGTCGCCGAGCCGAAGAGCGTGACTTCCGTTCCTTCGGCGACTCCTTCGATGTCGGTGACGTCGATCATGCACTGATCCATGCAGATGCGCCCGACGACGGGAGCGATCTTGCCGAGGAGTTCGACGTGCGCCTTGCCCGAGAGGGCGCGGATATAGCCGTCGGCATAGCCGAGGGGGAGCGTCGCGATGCGGCTCTTTCGCTTGGCGTGCCAAGTACAGCCGTAGCCGATGGCAAAGCCCTCGGGCACGTCCTTGACGAAGAGCACGCGTGCCTTGAGCGCCATCGCGGGGCGAAGCGGCGACTTTTCGCGTACGTCGCGAGCGACTTCTTCGCTCGGATACATGCCGTACTGGATGATGCCCGCACGCACCATGTCGAGATGCGCTTCGGGCATTTGGAGGATCGCCGCGCTCTCGGCGATATGGCGCAGCTTCAGATGAACGCCCGCTTCCTCTATGGCTTCCGCGGCACGCAGGAAGAGCGCGAGCTGTCCTCTTGCGTGCGCCTTGTCTCGGACGTCCGCCATGGCGAAGTGGGAGAACGCGCCTTCCAGCTCGATGTTCGGCAGGGCGGCGATGTCACGCGCGAGCGCAGGCGCTTCTTCGCTCGTGCAGCCGATGCGCCCCATGCCCGTGTCGATGGCGAGGTGCAGCTTCGCTGTCTTTTCCTGCGCGAGGGCTTCGGCGGAAATGGCTTTGGCGAGCGCGAGGTTCGCGACGGTCTGCGTCACATCGAGAGCGACGGCTTCGGCGGCTTCAAGAGGGTCGATGAGTCCGAGGACGAGGAGCGGCGTCCGAATCCCCGCGCGGCGAAGCTCGGCGGCTTCCGAGAGCGTGGCGACGGCGAGGTACGCCGCGCCCGCCGCGACAGCCTCCTTCGCGACGGCGAGAGCGCCGTGCCCGTAAGCGTTCGCCTTGACGACGGCGCAGAGTTTTGCACCGCCACAGAGCGCCTCGCGGATCACGCGGTAATTGTGCCGGATCGCTTCGAGGTTGATTTCAGCCCAGACGGCACGCTTGCTCATGGGAAAGCCCCCTTCGCTTTGATGGTCGTGCCGTTCCCTCACGGCTTTTCAATGACTTCCACACCGCCCATGTAGGGGACGAGCGCCTTCGGTACGCGCACGGAGCCGTCTTCCTGCTGATAGTTTTCGAGGATCGCTGCGACCGTGCGCCCGACGGCAAGCCCCGAGCCGTTGAGCGTGTGGCAGAACTCGGGCTTCGCCTTCGGCTCGCGGCGGAACTTGATGTTCGCGCGACGCGCCTGGTAGTCGAGGCAGTTCGAGCACGAGGAGATCTCGCGGTAGGTGTTCTGCGCGGGCATCCAGACTTCGATGTCGTATGTCTTTGCCGACGTGAAGCTCATGTCGCCCGTGCAAAGGAGCACGACGTGATAGGGAATCTCCAAAATACGCAGCACGTCTTCCGCCGCATCGACCATGCTTTCGAGCTCGTCCCACGATTCTTCGGGCTTCGTGAACTTGATCAGCTCGACCTTGTTGAACTGGTGCTGGCGGATGAGGCCGCGCGTGTCGCGCCCCGCGCTGCCGGCTTCTGCGCGGAAGCATGCCGTGTAGCTCGTGTAGCGCTCGGGCAGTTTCCTGCCGTCGAGGATTTCGTCGCGGTGATAGTTCGTCGTCGGCACTTCCGCCGTCGGCACGAGATAGTAGTCGAGGCCTTCGAGCTTGAACATGTCTTCGGCGAACTTCGGCAGCTGCCCCGTGCCGATCATGCTCGCCTCGTTCGCGATGTAGGGCGCGAGCATTTCCGTGTAGCCATGCTTCGTCGCGTGCAGATCCATCATGAAGTTGATGCAGGCGCGTTCGAGCCTGGCGCCGAGTCCCTTGTAAAAGGTGAATCGTGCGCCCGTGACCTTTGCCGCACGCTCGGCGTCGAGGATTTCGAGATCGGCGCCGAGATCCCAGTGCGCCTTCGGCTCGAAGGTGAACGTTCGCGGCTCGCCCCAGCGGCGCACTTCGGGATTCTCCGTGTCGTCCTTGCCGACGGGCACGTCGTCCTTCGGCATGTTCGGGATGTTCAGGAGAATGGTGTGCAGATCGTCTTCCACCTCGCGCGTCCGAGCGTCGAGATCGGCGATCTTTTTGCCGACCTCGCGCATTTCGGCGGAGATCGCCGCGACGTCCTCGCCCTGCTTCTTCTTCGCGCCGATCTCCTTCGACACGCTGTTGCGCCGCGCCTTGAGTTCTTCCGCCTCCTGCAGGAGCGTGCGGCGCTTCTCCTCAAGCTCCTTGAAGCCGCTCAGTTTCAGCGGGTTGCAGCGCTTTTCGAGCATCGCCTGCACCTCGTCGATATGATCCCTGACAAATTTGATGTCCAGCATGTCGAATCCTCCCATCGGCAGAAAGTATCTGCCGCAAATCGTTTTATCTTCGTATTATAGCACAGGCGGGGCATGTACGGCAAAATTCTATGAGCTTATATGCGGATCTCGAAGCCGCCGTGCTCGCCGTCCTGCTTCTCTTCGCGGTCTTGGCGGATGGCTGCGGCGCGTGCGGCTTTCTTCGCTTCTTCTGTCGCCTTGCTGCCTGCTTCGCCGTCCATCATGCGGCTCGCCTCGCGGAAGGCGGAAAGCGCCTCGGAAAGGGAGGCGAGCATCGAGGCGTCGGGCGCGGCGGGAACGCCTGCCGAAACGGGCGGCTTCCTTGCGGGATCCGCCCCTGCGTCGGTCGAAGGGGGCATGGCGGCAAAAGCCTGCATGCGTGCGCCGCCCGCGGCCGCCGCACTCGCAGCAGCGGGCGGTGCATCTGCCGC
>ERZ773197.2367-NODE-2367-length-12003-cov-4.700870_pt1 | contig 12003 bp, 11 predicted proteins | sample MGYA00580999_ERZ773197 | MGnify/ENA primary metagenome ERZ773197 (study PRJEB29015, sample SAMEA2738166) | human oral metagenome | biome: human oral; feature: human-associated habitat; material: saliva | place: China | collected 2185 ... | reverse complement strand
TCAGCGCCTGACCCAGCACCGAAGGATCACAAGACGGCTACACCACTACCCGGGAACTTGACCTTTCGCACGAAGAAGACGGAAGCTCCCATGCTGCTATCAAGGTCTTTACCACACCCCTGATTCCCTCAGGAAAAAGCGCAATCTCGTGCGCGGGTGGGGCCCGGGCACGCTTGAGCGGACGATCTTTCCAAACCAACTCGCGGTCTAGACCGGTGTAGTAGTGTCAGATTAGGTTCGGATGACAGTGAGGTCCCGAACACTGGAAAGAAGGACGACAGCCGTGATCGAACAACGAGATAACGCCGCACTGACCTTCACACTCGGAGACTGTTCTCTGCCCGTACACAACGGACAAGACGAGTTCGTCATCCGAGCCCTCGACACACCGATCGACCGGGATACGTGGGAATTCCTCGCCGCCCACGGCCGCGGCGTCAGCGTTAGCGAGGAATTCATCAAGGTCATCACGCACTTCTCCACTCCAGAAGGACATACTCCTGCGGGCTTTCGGCGTGCGCTCCACCTGAGGAACGGCACGGTTGAAGTTGATCTCGTTCGCGACATTTCCTGCGGCGAGGATGGTAGGAAGCGTCCGACGAAGGTCCTCTATTCTGCGGACTCGGCGAACCCATGGGACGTCGCCCCTATCGCCCCATTCCTTGCCAATCTCACATGCAACCCCGGAATCATTTACGACCTCTTCCTCAATGACCCTGAGAAGAACATTGACGGCGCGTTCAAGAACAGGGACGAAGTCATCGCAGAGCTCGGACGAATCCTCGGACCTGGGTGCGACATCTCCGTCGAACTGAACAACCCATTTGAGGAAGATTGGCACGCGATCCTCGATGAAGTCGAACGCTTTCGCGAGATCCTCTCCCCATGGCGTCTCGTTGTTAAGGTGCCACACACCGGACCTGTCAACGCCGCTAACGTCGGGCAGCTCCTGAGCGGGAGCAAACGGCTCGATGTACCTTGGTCCAGTGGATCCATCGAGGATCGGCTCCGCGGACATAACCTCGCTCTCAGGCTCGCGGAAAGCGGGTACAAGGTGAACTTCACTCTGATGTTTGAGCCGTACCAGACCCAGATGGCGCTACAGGCGAGGCCTTACTTCATCAACTCCTTCATTCGCCACCGAAAGATACAGTCCACTCGTATCACCGGTCTCCTCACTGCGTACGAAGCCACAGGGGACGATGAATTCCTCCGGCAGTTGCGCAGTTACATGCTTGCCAATGACTACCTGCCCGCGGGAGCCGAGGACTGCGAGATCGCGAAGGTCTTGGGGATCGCGCGTGCCGCCCTTCACGCACGCGGCATCGATTCGACGGGCAAAGTCGGCGATGGCCTCGACGCAGTCCGACACTCTCTCCGTGCACTCCGGAACGCTAACCTTCCTGACACGCGCCTGATCATCTGCTCAATGGAGGGGGACTTCAACTATCCCGACATTGACCGCCTCCTTACCGAAGAGGAATTCACCGATGTGGCCGACCGCGTCGTAGTTACCGCCGAACCCCAATATCTTGCGCGCTTCACGTCCTCGAACCAGGTCGTGAGCTATCAGCGTCGTTTCATGAATGCCGCGCAGGGACAACGATGAACTGAGGCGGAGGGAAATTCGCGTGCACTTTGAGAGAAGAAGGGATGTGATGCGCACTCGACGGCAGCGCCGTCATGAGCAGCCCAATGGCGTCGAGGCCTAGGGTGAACCAACCTCCCACGCAGTCCGGGGCGCGGGAATGGAGTGAAAGACCGGAGACCACACTGGCAATGGAGCCTGGAGGACGAAATGGAACTCACAGTCGAGCAGTACGCTAAGCACTTCGACATGGCCCTGCATCTGCAGAGCTCAACAGAAGCGGATATCCGGGCGCACGCCCAGAGGGCCCGAGAAGCAGGCGTCGCCGCCTGCTACACCAACTCGATGTGGACTCCCATAGTTGCCGAAGAGCTTGCCGGGTCCGACATCCGAGTTGGCACCGCAATCTCCTTCCCCTATGGATGCACATCCACAGCGCTGAAGTTCGCCGAGATAGAGGAAGGACTTAGCCTCGGCGCCACCGCTGTAGACATGGTTATCAACATCGGCCGCCTGCGTGAAGGCGACGACGCTTACGTTCGTCGCGAGATTGAGGGACTGGTCGAACGAACGCAGGGACGTGCGATCTCGAAGGTCATCTTCGAAGTCTGCTTCTTAACTGATAACGAGATCGCACGGCTCACGCGCATCTGCTGCGATGCCGACGTCGACTATGTGAAGACCGCCACCGGCTCGGAAGGGTTCCCGACTGAGGCCCAAGTGAAGATCATGCGGGACAACATTACTAATGACCACACCCTCCTCAAGGTCTCCGGCGTGCCACGCACGTTCACGATGCCAGCGACACTTTGGATGATCGAGAAACTTGGGGTGTCTCTTATCGGCACCCGGTCGGCGGCAAAACTAATCGCGCAGTACGCCGACCTCCTCGCTGGGAAGTGAAGGAGGATCGATCATGTCTGACTACCTTATCGGGATCGACGCCGGCACTACTGGCTGCAAAACCATCGTCTTTGACCTCGATGGCAACATCCTTGGGCAAGACTATCGCGAATACCCTTGCGTTTATCCGGAACCCGGCCTTGTCGAGCAGACCTACAACGACATCATCCCCCCGCTCGTCGACTCTTGCCGTGCGGCTGTTGAATCCTCTGGCGTACCAGCAGAGGACATCCGCGCACTCGCCTTCTCATCCCAAGCACCACTCCTTGCCCTCGTTAACGAGGAGGGAGAGCTAATCCGACCGTTCGTCTCCTGGCAAGACTTGCGCGGCGCGCCATACATCCCTGTGTTGCGTGACGCCTACGGAGCCGAGAGGTTCTACGTGGAAAGCGGTGATCCTCTCGGGACGAACTCCGCCGCGCCAAAGTGGGCGTGGCTGAGGGACAATGAGCCTGAGCACTGGGCTCGCGCGGCTTGGTTTCTCTCAGAGCAGGAGTTCCTCCTGAAAGAATGGGGCGCGACCGAGTACCTCACCGATCTCTCGTCCGCCTCACGTGAAGGCATGCTCGACGTTGATCAGATGGACTGGTCGGTCCCGATCCACGACCTCATCGGCATTCCGATCGAGAAGCGCGCCAAGGTTGTCGTTGAACCGGGTCGAGTCGTGGGGACCATCAGTCCAGACATCGCCCGCCGGACCGGCCTGTCGGAAAAGACTCTTCTGTGTATGGGTGCCCACGACCAGAATTGCTCAACCTTTGGCGGCGGGGCCATTCACGGTGGTGACTGCGTGATGGTGATGGGCACGTTCGGTTCCTGCTATGTCGTAATGGACGAACCCCTTCGTGATCCGCGGCGTACCCTCGTCGTCAAGCCGAACCATGGGATGAGGAACTGGACCATTGAGGCCTTCTCGAATACCTCCGCCTCGTCGTTCCGTTGGTATCGGGATACTTTCTGCGACGCCGAACGCATGGCTGGCGCCGTAACGGGGCTGGACCCTTACGACATCATCACGACCGAGGCGTCCCGTGCCCCGATCGGCGCTAATGGAGTCACCTTCCTCCCGTACCTTGGGGGCGCCTCGGGCGCTCGACAGAACCCAGCTGCTCGGGCGAGCCTCAGTGGAATGACACTTGCGACGACGAAGTCGGACATCGCCCGCGCAGTCCTAGAGGGCGTAAGCTTCGAGATGCGTGACATCCTGGACGCCCAGGCAGCGGCTGGCATCGAGGTGAGGACCATCCGCCTCGTCGGTGGTGCGGCGAAGTCGCCGTTCTGGTCCCAAATGCTCGCCGATATCTTCCAACGGCCGATTGAAATCCTCCGCACGTCCGAAGCGGGTTGCCTTGGCGCTGCGATGTATGCAGGTGTGGGTGCGCGGCTCTATGAGTCCTGTGAAGCCGCTGCCGAGCGTGCGGTGGCGGTGATGGGGCGCTACGAACCGGATCCTTCAAAGAAGGAGGAATACGACGCGGCCTTCGCGCAGTTCATTTCCGTCTACGAGGGGTTATCAAGATCCGTGTACTGATCCTCCTCCAGGAGGATCATGGGGTGGATGAGCGGCCGGAAGGCGCTCACCCACCCCGTTCCAGTTCCCAGCCGAGCAGCTCGCGGGTCAGTCTTCGACACCGTACTCGAAGTGGACCTTCATCCTGTCTCCCCGGAAGAGGATCTTCGAATACTCGAAGGCGGTGCCGGTCGAATCGTGGATCGTGTCCTCGAGGAGGAGGAGTGGCATCCTTGGAGCAATGGCGAGCAGCGCCGCCTCCTCCGAGGTGGCGGCGACGGCCTCTAGCTGTTCTGCGGTGCGGGCAGCGCGAAGGCCGTATTGGCGTTCGAGGATCACACAGAGTTGTTCGCCAAGGACATCGTCCTCAGGAAGATTGGAGGCGAGGCGGGCGGGAATGAATGAGCGGTGAAGGCTCACAGGGCGGTCATCGACAAGGCGCCTCCGGATGATCTCATGGACATCCGCGTCCCTGCTAACACCGAGCCTCGCGCACACAGCGGGGGTAGCCGGGCGAGTGCGCATCCGAACGAGTTCAGTACGGATCTCGAATCCCATCTGTTCAAGTTGCTCTCGAACGCCGCGGTAGGCAGGGGAGAGTGTCGATATTTTCTGTTCGGCAACGAATGTCCCTTTGCCGGGGACGCGATACAGGACACCATCGTCGACCAGGGTGTTGAGGACGCCGTGGACCGTCATGCGGGAGACCCCAAAAAGCTCAGTAAGTGCGCTTTCCGAGGGGATCCTATCGTAGGATGCCCATTCACCCCCGTCGATGCTGTTCCGGATCGCGTCCTCGATTTGTGCGTACAGGGGCGTCGGGGAGTTCCGGTCGAGCCTTGTGACCTCCATCCGTACCTCCCACGCGTCTGACCGCAACTCCCGTCTAGTCTACGCCACGAATGGACGAGTGGGTCGAGCGATGCCGGGCGCGCCACCTCGTTGTTTCTCTCGATCGGAATCAGTCCTGGTTCGGTTCCCTTTTTGTTTGCTTGTCCGGGGACTGCCGGGGAGTTTGATTCCTCGCGTCATGAGTTGGGAGCAAGATGCGCACGTCGAGCTCGCAGTCGAGGTGTTGCTGGCTGCCACCGCAGGGTTTCGAGCGTTGTGAACTCGATCTGCTCATCGGTCCTGAAAGGGGCAGGGCTGGCGGAACTGCTCCATGATAGCCGCAACAGTGGTGGGCTCAGTTCGTGTGGATTTCGAACTAAGCCCACCACTGCTACGCACTCAATGCAGCTTTCCTCATATCTGCGAGGAAGACAGTCTAGCGAGCGTTTCCTCGCTATCCTTCCCAACCTTGCCGCTGGGGTGCAGGTACAGAACGTCCTCCCAGCCGAAGCCGCGTCGCCCGCGAACGTACATTGCCATCGCATCCCCCCATGCGCAGTTAGACAACGTCGACCCCATAGCAAGCACGCCTTCCGGATCCCCTGACATGAATGGAGTGACGCAGACGAGATCGGCCATGCGCTCCAAGGTCGACTCGGGGTAGCACGTGAGGACGACGATCCTCGCACCTCGATGCTTCGAGCGGTCAACGAATTCCGATAGCTCGTCGGATTCTCCACCTTTGGAAATCGCAATGACCAGGTCGTTCCCAGTCACGACCCCTAAGCTGCCATGGAGGCCATCTGCAGGATTCTGATAGAGCGCTGGCGTACCTGTGACGTTGAAGAGGTGGGCCATGCGTCGGGCGACCGTACCCGACGTGCCCGAACCAGTGCACACCACCTTCCCTTCCGTCGAAAGAATCGCCTCTGCCACTGCAACGAAATCCTCGTCAAGGCTCGCCGCCGTATGCGCGACGTCTTCAGCTTCTCGCAAGATCAACGATCGGCATGCCTCTAGCAGTTCCTTGTCGACACCCACATCAGACTCCTTTCCCCGGCCCCTCAAGGCCGAAACACGATTAGGTTCGGACTCCCGCCCGTTTCGAGTGAAGGCCGTTGCGTTGATACGGCGCGACTCTCGGCTCTCCTTTGTTTCCTCATGCCGGCGCAGCGACTCGATTGCGCGGAGTCATGCGTCGCCTATTGTCCTTTGAAGCACGGCCAGCCCGGTGCTTCGCCTCCCACTGAACGACGAAGACGGACACGAGAATCAACCCCTGAACGATCTGATATATGTACGCCGAATAACCAAGCGCATTAAGTCCGGAGGAGATCATCTGGAGAATGACGGCGGCGATCGCAGCGCCGGGAATCGCTACTCGTCCACCGAAGGGATTTGCACCACCAAGAACGGAGATGGTAATTGCGAGCATGAGATATGAACCGCCGTATCCAGCCGAGGCTGAAGCCGTTCTAGCGGCCATGAACACTCCGGCGACCGAAGAAAGAACCCCGCACAGAACATAGGTCTGGAGGGTGATTCCCGCGCGGGAGATTCCTGAGTAGTCGGTCGCTACGGGGTTCTCACCGAGCATCACCGCTCGTAGTCCGAAGGAGGTACGCCCCATGAGCAGAGCAACGATGAACACGACGCCGAGGAATGCCCAGAAGAGGAACGGGATTCCGGCCAGGGTTCCAATACCGAGAATATCGAGTTCGACGGTTCCTCCGTAAAGGGGCTTTCCCTTAGTCAAAGCAATAGCAAGACCGAGGAAGATCTGTTGGGTTGCCAACGTGGCGAGAATCGGTGCGATTCTCACCTTCGCAACCAAGAGACCATTGATGGTTCCTGCAACGATCCCGACGATAAGGGCTGCACAGATAGCAATCACCGTCGCGAGCTCCGAAGGCCACCCCATGCCAACCAGCGAATTCGAAAGAAAAATGACGAGGAGAGCCGACAGATTTTCGACGGTCACCGTCGACAGGTCGATCCCTGCGGTTGTCATCGCCACCGAGATCGACAGGGCCATCAATGCGATCTCCGGAACCGCATAGGCGATGGAAGCGAGATTCAGCGACGAGAAGAAGGCTGCCGGAGCCGCCAATGAGAATGCGATCGCGAGAACTCCGGCAACTCCAAGAAGCCCGGCGGAGTAGCCGAAACGCGGCACACGGTGAAGAACTTGAGAGGTGAGCATCACGCACCGGCCTCCTCGAGGATCTGCGGGCGACGAACAGCCAGAGCCGCGGATCGTGCCTGAACCGCTACGCCCATAAGAATGACGAAACCAATGACGAAGCTCTGCCAGTAGCTCGACACCCCGAGACGTACGAGCGAGTTCTGCGTCAATGAGATGAGGAGAACACCCAGGAAGGTTCCCCGCACGGACCCACGGCCCCCCGAATCTAGGGCACCGCCGATCACGACGGCGGCGATGACATTCATTTCCGTTCCAACGAGTTCGAATGGCGACGCATGGCGCGACACAACCATATGGACCATGCCGCCAAGACCCGCCAGCACGCCTGCAAGCACGTAAATCCCAACTTGCACCCGTGCGACTTGGATTCCGATCCTGCGTGCCGCCTCCCGGTCCCCGCCGATTGCATAGATGGAGCGTCCGAATGTTGTTCGGCTCAAGAGGAGGGCAACGAGCACTGCCGTGCCAAGCACTACGAGAACAGTGACGTTGATCGGGGATCCGCCAAGACTCAACACACTCGTGGCTCCGACCGAATCGAGCAGCTTCGGCAACGTGGCCAGGTAAGTGGATCCAATGAAGGCGAGAAGCATTCCTCGGATGATGACCTGAGTGCCGAGAGTCGCGACGAGGGTCTCAATCCGATATCGGGCAACGAGAAGCGCATTCAGGAGACCGAGTACTCCGCCCACAACTGCAGCGGCGAGGAAAGGCCAGACTCGGCCGTCCACTCCGCTGATAGTCATCACGGTGACCACCGTGTAACCGGAGAAGACGGCGATCGCCGTGAAGGAGACGTCCATTCCGCCTGAGATGATGACTGGGAGGAGCCCAAGGGCGAGGGCCATCGTGACGATTCCCGACCTGATAATGTCCCCTGCGAAAGATAGAGTCATCTGTCCTGGCGAGATCACCGTCATGCCGAGTAGGATCACGATGATGACAAGGAGAAGAATCCCCTCGTTGTTCCTGCCTCGCAGGGATCCAATTCTGAAGCTTGACTTCATTCTGCTTGAAGCACCTCCTCAACGCGGTCGGTCGTAACCTCATCTCCGGCAAGTTCATCGACGAACCGTCCACGTCGCATAACGAGAACTCGATGACATACGGAAACCAGCTCGGGAATGTCATCCGAGATGAGTAGAACACCCATTCCAGAAGCTGCACGCTCCCGGAGAATGTCCATAATTGTGGCTTTGGCACCGATATCGACTCCGACTGTCGGGCCGTTGAGTATAAGAACCCTAGGGTTCGTCGCGAAGCACTTTACGAGAACGACCTTCTGCTGATTTCCACCTGAGAGGGACGAAACAGGGTCCTTCGGCGACCCGGCTTTGATGCCGAGCTCCTCGATCTGTTCGTCCACCAGCTCGCGCGCACGGTTCCAGCGGATCCAACCCAGTGCGGAGGAGAGCGACGCAAGAGTCGATGCGATGACATTATTGAGGATCGACTGCTTCAGAAAGACTCCTTGGGTCAAACGATCCGGCGGAACATAGGCGATGCCCGCATCGAGAGCTGCGGCTGAGCCTCGGAATCGGACTGCCTCCCCTCCGACACTCACGCTTCCCCGATCCGTACGAATCTTGCCGACGACAGCTTCAGCAATTTCAGATCGACCTGAGCCGAGCAGACCGGTGATACCGACGATTTCTCCCTTCTTGACGTGGAACGAGACGTCTTCAAATAGACGATGGGCGCTCAACGAGTCGACGGTTAAGATTTCCGGCGTATCAGGAGCCAATGCACTAACACGCCGTTCCTCAGTCGCGATATAGCCGAGAAGCGCCTCGGCGAGTAGATCGGGCGTGAATCGATCGCTCGGGCTGTCCGCCACAACCTTTCCATTGCGCATCACAACAATCCGGTCCGAAACGGAGAGCACTTCATCGGTCTTATGGGAGACGAAAACGATGGCGACTCCCTGATCGCGCAGTTTGCCGACAATGCCGAAGAGCACCTGGACCTCTTTCCAGGTCAGTGCTGTCGTCGGCTCGTCCATAAAGAGGACCTTGACGTCTCGTGTGAGAGCGCGCGCGATCGCGACGATCTGCCGCTCGGCAACCGTAAGATCCTTGAGTTCAGCATCGAGATCAATCTCAACGCCGAGTTCGTCAAGGACTCTCTTCGCGGTCTCGTGATCGATTCGAGGCCGCCGGGTACGTCGCCCTTCTGCGATCCGTTCCCCGAAGCAGATGTTCTCGGCAACGGTGAGATTGGGGAATACCGACATGTCTTGGAAAATCACTTGAATTCCGAGACGGATCGCGTCAAGAGCGCCGAGGCCGGTGAAATCTGCGCTATCCAGGAGAACGCGCCCGTTAGTCGGCTGCTCAACACCTGACAGTATCTTGATAAGTGTCGACTTCCCACACCCGTTCGTTCCGGCGAGGCAGAGGACCTCCCCACTGCGAATGGCGATTGATACATCGTCGAGTGCAGTGACACCCCCATAATTCCTCGTAATGCCCTTGGCCTCGAGAACGGCTCGAGACATGACCCACTCCCTTCATCGAGGGTCGGGGCAGTGATTTCACTACCCCGACCCCACTAGAGGACACCCCTGTCAGAACGAGTAGTCCTTGGTCGTTTCCTTGGTGATGTCGATCCAGGCATTGCCGTAGAACGTCGTCGGCGACTCCTTGTCTTGGCTGACCTTCTCGTAACCCGGGACCCCCAGATCAGCACCGTCAGCGATCGATCCGCCATCGAGGATGATCTCGGCGGCAGCGAGCATCGCCTTGCCCTGGAGAGCGGGATCCCACCCGGTAATCACGTCAACTGACCCGTCATCGATGAGGGTGCCGACGATCGCTGGGGTCGAAGTGCCGACGACGCAGGTTTGATCCTGCTTCCCGGCTTCCTGGATGGCACGGCCGATACCGGCAACATCGGTGGACGCCGAGCCGATGAACCCCTTGATGTCGGGATACCGCGCCAGGATCTCCTTGGTTCGCTGATAGGCCGTCTCCTGGGACTCATCCGACGATACCCGCTCGCCGATGCTCGTGATGTTTGGATAGTCCTTGAGATGCTCAGTGGCACCATCAGCCCATTCGTTGTGAGACTTGACGGTGAGCGAGCCGACGAAATGCGCGTATTGCCCTCCCGCATCACCCATGCAGGTGGCCAACTGGTCGAGCTGGTGGGCTCCATAGTCCTGGTTGACAAAGGCCTCGATGTCGGCATCGACACCGTTCATGCCGGCGGCTTCACCTGTGACGATGACGATCCCCGCCTGCTTCGCACGTTGAATAACGTTCTCGAGAGACTCTGGGGAGTTCGGGATGATCGTCATTGCGGACGGCTTCTGGGCGATGAGATCGTTGATGATCGCGATCTGCTTCTCTTCGGAAGCGTCATCACCAGCAGTCTGAGTGACTTTGATGCCATGCTCCTCGGCATATTCTTCGTTGCCGACCTGCATCCGATTGAACCAATCTCCGCCAGAGAGCTTGACGACATTAACAATGCTCCGCTCTTCGCCTGAAGCGGCAGGCACCCCGGACTCCGCAGCGGTATCGGCGGTGCGGGCTCCCGTGGTTGAGCATGCTGACAAGGCGACGAGTGCCGCCAGAGAAACGAAGGCGGCTGTGCCCTTGTTCTTCGTAGTCATGGTTATCCTTTCACCTGTGTTGTGTGGAAGCGACTGTCACTCGCGCCCTTGACGATGGAGAGTCCTCCACTCCTTCATGAGTTCGGGATGTTCGGCCCCGAACCAGTCGTGCACGCTGCGCCAGCTCTGGCGCAGGCGTTCATACGCGGCAACTGCTACGGGGTCAGGCCTGTAGATCCGAGAGGGGGCGCTGACGAGCGCAGCGGCTCGATCCCAGTCAGCAATCAGACCTGCGGCGAGCGCCCCGTGGAGGGCGGCTCCGAGTGCCGGCGTGTTGGAAGAAGCGCTGACTTCGATCACGCGCCCCGTAACGTCGGGTTACCGGCAAGAATGTGTGGCATTGGTCGGGCGTGTCGTGGGGGTTATGTGCGTCCGGCCCAGCCTTTTCGGGTGTGGAAGCCGGTGTCGGGGCTGTAGGCGTTGTCGTAGTGTGTGGGCCCGTCTGGTCGGGGTTGTTGTTTGTGTGTTGTGGGGATGATCGTGTGGGGTTGCCTGGCGTGTTTGTCCCATTCGGCGAGCACTGTGGCAGCGTTGATGGGGTGTTGGTGGTGGGCGAGGAACCAGTGGATTGCGGTGATTTGGCGAGTCGTGTCCCAGCCTGCATGGGCGCGCAGTAGGGCGCGGATTTGAGCGTTGAGGGATTCGATGGGGTTGGTAGTGGGCGCGAGGTTTGGTCGGCCAGGGTCGGTGAGGAATGTGAAGAGCTGTTTGTTCTTGAGGAGGCGTTCGAGCCGGTAGTACACGCGCCTGTCGCGTTCGTGGGTGTACCACCATTTCTTGCCTGTGGCTGCTGCCTTTTCGGGGTCTTGGGACGCGTAGGTGCGTTCCTTGAGGTAGCGGGCGTATTCGGTGTGGAAGGCGGCGAGCAGGCTCGCCCAGTGTGCGGCTTCATCCATGGTGGTGACGCGCAAGAGGGAGCGGGACAGGGCTTTGAGGGCTTTCCCGGCGGGCGTGTGGGGGTTGTGGGTCAGGTCCACGGTGTTGTTGCGGTGGACATGCACGAGGCAGCGTTGGACCGGTTGGTCTGGTCCCCATAGGGTGCGGATCGCTGCCAGGGCGCCGCCTGCCCCGTCGGTAGTGATGATGCCCGGTGGGGGAAGCGGGCTGGGAAGCTGGGTGTAGGCCGCAGCGTTTTCTCGTCCGGCAGTGACCCAGTTCAACGGCGTGCGCCCGTCGGTGGCGATCAGGATGACCCAGGAGTGGGAAAGGTAGATCCCGTCAATGAACACCTGGTTCGTGAAGTGGAGTCCCGCATAGTGGTGTAACCGCTCGGTGGCCGGAGGCGTCGTGAACGGAGCTTGTCAATTGTTTTGTGTAAGCGGTGGTTAGAGATAGGGGGTGATGCGGTC
>ERZ773197.2363-NODE-2363-length-12022-cov-11.502632_pt1 | contig 12022 bp, 6 predicted proteins | sample MGYA00580999_ERZ773197 | MGnify/ENA primary metagenome ERZ773197 (study PRJEB29015, sample SAMEA2738166) | human oral metagenome | biome: human oral; feature: human-associated habitat; material: saliva | place: China | collected 2185 ... | reverse complement strand
GTTTATGGAGTCCTTTTTTCACCTTCTTAACAGGTATCGTCTCTGCCTTGGTTCCGATTATCGGACACCATCTAGGGGCAGGTCGCAAGGACCGAGTGGCACCTGATTTCTATCAATTTCTTTATATGGCTTTGGGTCTATCACTAATCCTCTTTGCCCTCGTTTTTCTGGGGGCACCCTTGGTTTTGAATCATCTAGGTCTGGAGCCTTTGGTCAGAGAAGTCGCCCTTGGTTATCTACGATTTTTGAGTCTTGGGATTATTCCCCTTCTACTCTTTAGCGTGATTCGTTCCTTCCTTGATGCGCTTGGCCTCACGCGCCTGTCCATGTACCTCATGCTTTTGCTTCTACCTCTCAATGGTTTCTTCAATTTTCTCCTTATCTATGGCATTGCTGGTCTACCAGAGTTGGGGGGAGCCGGAGCAGGTCTGGGAACTTCATTGGCTTACTGGGCCCTTCTCCTTATTTCCATCGCAGTTATCAGAAAGCATAAGAAGGTTAAACCCTACCACATTGAAAAGGTTCAACCCCTTGATAAAAATTCTCTACTTGAGGCACTTAAACTGGGTCTCCCTATTGGTGGAACGGTTTTTGCAGAGGTCGCCATCTTCTCAGGTGTTGGTCTAGTTATGGCCAAGTATCCATCCCTTGTGATTGCTAGTCATCAGGCAGCCATGAATTTCTCAAACCTCATGTATGCCTTTCCTCTCAGTGTTTCCAGTGCTATGGCTATCATTATTTCTTACGAATTTGGAGCTAAACGCATGGATGCGGTCAAGAGCTATAGCAAGCTAGGTCGTCTGACTGCTTTAGGTTTTGCTGGTTTTACCTTGATTTTCCTCTATTTCTTGCGCTACGATTTGGCTGAACTCTATGGACATGAACCTGAGTTTTTGAGAATGACGGCTATTTTCATGACCTATAGCCTCTTCTTTCAAGTGGCGGATGTCTTTGCGGCTCCCCTTCAAGGAATTCTGCGTGGCTATAAGGACACCAAGGTCCCTTTCTATCTCGGTGTTTTGGCTTACTGGGGCATGACTTTCCCTGTTGGTTACCTTCTTGAAAAAGTCACTGAACTGGGCCCATATAGTTACTGGATTGGCCTGATTGCCAGTCTTATCGTCAGTGGTATTTGTTATCAATGGCGCCTAAATAGAATCGTCAAACGTTACGAAAATCAACTTTGATATACTTGAAGCAGTCTCGTCAGACTGCTTTTTTCTCTGCTCACATCCTGATAATAAAGAAAAAGCCTCCTGCATATTGAAAACAGATAAACTGTTGTCAATGTACAGAAAGCTTCTTTTATGAGTGATTAGTTATATTCAGATTTTCCTGACCTATTGTCAAACTGGATCCATTAATGAAAACATAGATGTTTAATATTGAAAAAGGTATCACAGAGACCAGCTGGGTCAATTAGGGCAAAATAAATCATGACTAAACCACACAGAGCTAGGAAATGATAAAGATAAACTACTTTCTCCGCTGTTTTAGGAAGTAAAAGAAAAGACAAGAACCACAAGACACAAATGGCTATTAATATGAGTAGTTTATTCAGCAATTCCATAATAAGCTCCGTCAAAAAGGTTTAGCACAATATAATAGTCCTTAGAACTATCTGAATGTTATCACAAAATCTAACAAGTGCTGTCATATTTCTTTATGGAAATTTATACTCTTTTGCTAGCTATGTTTAGGTAAGTTAAGACATATAAAATCATAATTGGGAGGTTGGGAAGACTAGTTATTACACAAAGTACAATAATGTTTACAGACACCAAAACTAGCAAAATCTATAGAAAAATAACACTTTGACACTTGTTAGATTTCTCACTGTTATAGTGTACTACTTTTTAGTTTGACACGTAAAACAATTTGTATAAAATTGTAAAAAAATGTAATGAAAGGTCACTTTTTTGTCCTGAATGGTTAGGTTACATATCATGTTAGGTTTAAAAGGCTTTCATCTTATTTACATCTTCTTCTGTCATGAAAAAAGAGGTTAGAACCAAGGGGAACCAACCTCTTTTTAGTAAATAATTCATTCCTTCAGAATAACTAATCAGTCCACTTGATCAAGCAAGTAAGCATAGCCTTCTTTTGCCATGTCAGCTTTAGGAACAAATCGTGTCGCTACCCCATTGATACAGTAGCGTAAACCACCTCTATCACTTGGCCCATCTGGGAAGACATGACCTAGATGGGAGTCGCCCACACGACTACGAACCTCAATACGATCCATATGGTGAGAATGATCTTCCTTGTAGTTGGCTACCTCAGGACTAATGGGTCTAGAGAAACTTGGCCAGCCACAGGCTGAATCAAACTTGTCCTTTGATGAAAAGAGTGGCTCACCAGTCGCCACATCAACATAAATCCCAGGCTCAAACTGATTCCAAAGCGGACTCGTAAAGGCCCGTTCTGTTCCATTCTCCTGAGTCACAGCGTAGGCTTCTGGACTCAAACTTTCCTTAAGTTCCTCCCGATTTGGCTTGTGATAAGCACTAGCATCAATAACAGGACTAGCTGCCTGATTGACATTGATATGACAGTAACCATTAGGATTTTTCTTGAGATAATCTTGATGATAATCCTCAGCAGGAATAAAGTGTTGGAGGGGCAACAATTCAACCGCCAAAGACTGACCGTATTGCTCAGTCATTTCTTGGAAAACTTGCTCGATAATCGATAAATCATTTTCATCCGTGTAGTAAACACCCGTACGGTACTGGCTACCCACATCATTGCCCTGTTTGTTTTTACTCAGAGGATTGATGATACGGAAGAAATGTAGCAGAATCTCTCGCAAGGACACCTTGCTAGCATCATAGGTTACCTGAACGGTTTCAGCGTGACCCGTCTGACTGATGAGCTCATAGCGGGTCGTTTCACTACGCCCATTGGCATAACCCGAAACCGCATCAAGCACACCAGGCACGCGAGAAAAATACTCCTCAACACCCCAGAAACAGCCACCAGCAAGATAAATCATATGATTATTTAGATTTGACATTTTTAACACTCCCTTCAATAGATACTTTCATCTCCACGCCTTAAGTGTAACGCTTTTGAGAAGATTTCGCACTTATAGTGACTTGGGGGAGAAAAAATCCCATCACATTGTGATAGGATTAGTATTTAAATAAAGAATTTAAAAATTTCAACTTGGTAACTTTACAAATAAGCGGATTGACAGGTAATCAATACCTCAGGTAACAACTGGACAACAATTCCTTCATCAGGATTTTCAGAATCATCAAATAGGAATGCTAGTTCTCCAGTTCTCTCGATGTACAATTCACTTAAACTAAATCTCTGTTTACTTTCAATACCAAATTCAGCTATCAACAGGGCTTGAAGCTTTTCTAACTGTTTATCTTTTTCCTCTAAAAACTGAGAATATACCGACTCTTGCTGTTCTGTAATACCATCATTTTCATAATACGCAGAAAAATCAACTGGCACAATTTGAGACTGTGAAAACAGGTTCACTTCAATCTTGGTATAATACCCAAAATCAAATTCTAATTCACCAAATTTTGACTCTATCATGATTCATTACCTTTCTTTTCATTTAATTCTTTACATTTAGCGATTCCACCTTTATGTGGAATTGCACCGTGGGCATCTATAGGTACCAGATCTAAGGTTTTCATGTCACTTCTTTCATGATAGGTAAGCCTATGTTCTTTTCTATAAGCTTTTGCCTCTTCGGGACTGACTCCCATTTTGATAGCTAATTGTAAATCACCTTGTTTAAAATTTTTATTCCTTTTTTCTGAAAAGTTTTTTATTTTAAAGCTTTCTTTAGCTATAGGTGTAAAATCTGGTTCAAAATTTTTAAAGGTAATTCCATCAATACCATATGGTTGAAATATTTCCTTAATCGTTTTCTGTTCTGGATTAGTTTGTGTATTCTGCGGGACATAGTTTGGATCAGGAATCCATTTCGAATTTCCAGGCTCACCAGTCCAGTTACCATTTGTGCTAGGAATAAATTGCTTTTCAAAATTATTGTCATTTATTTTAAAAAGTGATTTTGTAAAATTTTTAATGTCTTGTCCAGACAATTTATCCTTTGGGAGAATACTTTTAAAATTATCGGCAGTATTTTTTACAGCTTCAAGATTTTTTCCTTCCATTAGTATACGCCCCCTTCTTTTGTTTGAACTTCTACAAAACGTTTAAATAGATTTTCGTAAGAGGAATCTCGAAACTGATGTTCTTCAATTACCAATGCCAAGATGATATTAATCGTTTCTTTAGGGTAAGATTCGATAGGTAGTTGGAAGTTATGTACAACAGTGTCAACCCAATCATGAATATCGTCTTCATCCTTTGATTTCTCGATTGCCCTATTGGCATCTAGCAATTCATACACAAGTTCTCTCAAACTCTTCAAATTAACGTCTCCGCTAGAATCATTGACTTCCATAAGAAGCCTTTTAATCTTTGAGCTGATATTTGAATTTAATATCAATTCACTTACACTAGAATAATCTACATGCTTACCTTTGGTCATCCAATTTGTTATAAGATAATCTAAAATAACCGATTTGACATTGTTGGCTTTGAAACTTTTAGACGTAGCACTTCCTACAAATGTATTCTGAAATGTATTAGAATCATGCTCAACTTTTTCAACCTTACATAAAACTGGTTGAATCCATTCATTTTGATAGACTGCTGCAACGCCCTTTGGTAATTTGGCGAGTTCTATGATTTGGTCATCGTTTAGATTAGCTGACTTACCGACTAATTCACGATCTGAAAAATCAGGTAATCGCATGATAATCTTAGTATTAGTATTTCGGATAACTGACAAATCCATTAAACCTGGTGCTTGATCAGCAATAATAAATCCTTCCCCATAGGTGCGCATTTCAGCAATGGCATTTGCCAACATCTCCACACTCTTACCTAGGAGATTAGCTGATTCAGACATTTGTTCTGTTGATGTGCGTTTTAAGAGATTATGCGCTTCTTCAAGCACCGTGATGTGTTTTAATTCTGCATTCATATCCCCATTAGTCATGCGATACTCTTGCAATTTCAATACCAAAATACCCATTAGCAAGGATTTAGTCTCAGTGGAACCAACTCTACTAAGATCAACAATGACATTCGTATCAAATAGATGTTCATTTGCGAGTTCATCATTTGAAAAGATAAGTCCATTAATACCGTTTGTCAGAGATTCTATTCGAGTTAGTAAGGCTCCCTTATAAGCACCTTTATTCTCATCATCATATTCACTGGAATCAATAATCATCTTAATATTATCTGCTATATCATTGAAATTTGGATAAAGTCTACCATAAGGGTTGCTTGATTCAAGAAGATCCCATCCACAATCTTGATAAGATTGTTCTACAGCTTTTTTTAAAACAGCTGGCATAGCCGCATACATCGGCCAACATACATTGAAAATTTCAACTAGTCTATCTAGATGCTCTAAAATATGAATTTCTTTAGGGAAACTAAACGGATTCAACCTCAGCAATGGTGTTAACTGAGGATTCGTTCCATAAACTGAAACATCGTCGTGATTACCAAAGACATGCTTATATTCTCCTTTTGCAGGTTCAACAACTAGGAATTTCAAGCCATTCTTTCTGCCTTCATTAAGGAGTTGATAAATCGTATTACTTTTACCAGATCCCGTACTACCTGTCACAAAAACATGAGAGGCTAAAGAGTTTTGGTTCAGATTTACTGGTACATCTTCCTTATGATACATATGGAAAATATCACCTAAATGAAGCATCTTATCAGTAACATCTTCTTCATCAAATTTAGCAATATTTCGGCCGAATTCTGCACACTCTAATATCGGTAGTCCAGGAATAGATTTTCTTGGGAAGTTCAATGAAAAGGCTAATTCTTGACCAGTAAGAGGTACTGTTGATGTCACGATAGATGGGTAGACACTAAAGGTTGGATCAGCTAATAGCAAATTAGGGTTCAATCCAAATAAAGGGTGACGTAATTCTCTTAGGTATGCTACAATCTCCTCTGCGTCACCACTGCTCTCACCTAAATCCCCTCTCCATAAATTAACCGAAGACTGACTCATAAAGGACTCTTCTCCTTGGGTCAAAGCTAAGTAAGTGTGAGCAACATTATTCGCAATATTTTGATCCTCACTGAGTACATAGGCAGCGAACTCCCACATGCCCATAGCCGTTCCTTTTTCAAAACGTTTCATCTGTTCTTCAAGGACCTTAAGGGCGTGAGAAATATTATGATTGGTAAAGGACTGAGTGATTCCCTCATTCTTACCGACTGTCGCAGTCACATTTGAGGCACGCGCAAAATTAGCACCGATATTAGAACCTAAGTTAACACCACTTGAAGAGCCCAAGGTTTGTCCAACCGTTTGTGATAGGGCACGACTAGCAGTTTTAGCAAGGGCACGGCTAACAGTTTTTGCAGTCGATTGACCAACAGAATCTGCAGTACTTGTTCCATGATTTTTAGAGTAATGGTAATCAACAGTTGCTCCCACTCCAAATGGCGTCCTCCCTTCAAGACTGCCACCACTAGTATGTGATGATCCTTTATTTGTACCATCTGTATGGGAAGTATTGGTACCATCAGTCTGACCAGACGAATCCGTTTGAGATTGACCACTAGTTTGGGTGTCCCCAGCAGATTGGTTAACTGATTGATTCTTACCATGTTGGATACCAGCACTGGCTCCAACATTGACTCCAAAAGTAGCCATGGAAGTCGTTGCATCTGAAGCTGTGAAAGTATAGTTGGTTTGCCATTTTTCATAAGGCGCTAAGGCTGAAAATAGCTCAGATAAACGTAACTTTCTGTTCTCTATATCTTGAATAGGACTTGCTAAAAGGATTAAGGTATAGTTTTCGGATGGTTGTGACGGAATGACGCCATCAATCAATTTTTCGATGGTTTGACTGATAAATTTTTCAGATTTGGCAGTTGGTAAATTAGACACCGTTGCCACTGAATAAGGCTTAGAGTTTGCTAGACAAGGAATCCTACCGATTCCCTTTTCATTCTGGACTGTAGATCCAGGAAAGTTACCTTTAATGGCTTCTAACAATCTCTTACGATAATTTTCGACATTGACATTATCAGAATCATTCTTGGTATTTACTACAGCCAGATAAACTTCTGTATTGGTTTCAGTTCGATTGAAGACGAGAGCAATATTACAGTCCTCGTTAGAAAGTACTTCATAAACATTAACCAGTTTTTCTAAACTATTTTCTTTTTTGTCAATGACCCATTTTGTGATATTGAAATACCTGATATTATATGATTCCTGAAAGTCTGTACCAAATTCTACCTTATTTTCTATAGGAACATAAAGTTCTTTTATTTGTTCCAAATACGAATTGAAAATTTCTACTCCACATGAAGCTAATAAACGATTCGTTAACTCCTCATCGCTAATATTAGGTTGATCAGCCAGATACTTCTCTCTTTGCTCCTCAACTTGTTTGAGTTGCTCAGGGCTCAAAGCTGAAAGTTTCGCAACCTTGTCTGCAGCCATAGCTCCTGCCTTATTAATAATGTTTTTTATTCCCATACGATTCACCTACAAAAAGCTATTTCCAAGTAATCATTTGTTTAATCTGGTTAGTATAATTTTCAATTTGTTGCTGTTGCTCCTCTAAGCTTGCAACTTCGTTTCTTGTTCTCTGAATTTTCGTATTCATAGCACTTAATTCTGGACTAAATTCAATGATATTTTGAACAATTATACTTGTAAGATTTACTAGCCAAATTTTAAAAGCTTTCTCGTGTTCCGAACAAATACTTCCTGCAAATTCTGTCATCTTTGATTTAAATAAATCATTATAGGTCTTCTTAAGGCCAGATACGTTAACTTTACTTGATTTCAAAGTAAAGTCTCCCAATCTAAATACATAACTAAGTTCTTCTTTACTAAACTTTTCAAGATTTAATTGAGTAAAATCTATCTCTTCATAAGATAGAATCAATTGAGAAAGCTTTTGACGTTTTTCTGGTTCAAGTCCCAAATCACCTGAAATAATACGCTCAAAATGAGATTTTATCTCAGAAGCATGATTAGACCAAAAACTGCTAGAAATACGTTCAAATTCAATCCTTGAAAAATAAAGTTCTTCTACAAATTTATTTCTAAAATAGTCGACTGTTTGTGCAGAAGCTAGATTCTCTAAGTTGATTTTCTTTGTCTTGTTCTCACGTGTAACACTGAAATAGTTACTAACCTCATTACTGATATTTCCTAACTTTAGATTACTAATATCAATTTGTTGATGCTCAGTTAAATTTAAAGTTGGATTTAATGAGAGTATCTCTTTGTGTATTTCATTATAACGGTCTAGAACATTCCCTTTTTCAATCTGTTTCATTAGACGTTCTTGGAAAATCTTCATTTCTTTTGGATACTGAATCAAAAGATCATTTCCCATTGACAACGAAGTGGATTTCAAACTTTCAACAATGACGAGTTTTTGGTCATCAAGATTAGCCTCCAATTCAGCCTCTCTGCTATGTAAATCTGCATTTTTCTCAGTAATTACAGCATTAGTTTTTAACAAAAGTTTATCTAATAAAGCTTTTGCCTGCTGGCACTTATTATAGTGTGAATAGCGGTCAACAAAAGTTTTTATGGTATCTTCAATAGTCAACAAACCACTGTTTGCATAGATGAGGTCTGAGCTTTTTTCAGCAGTTTCTCGAACTGTACTAGACATTTGTCTTGGAAGGATATCGAACTCATACAATTTCTTATAGTATTTCGTTTCAGGATTTGAATATTTTTCTCTATAAGTATCAAATTGCTCAGAGTAAAATTCACCCTCAAGATGACCTTTTAATTTCGCTCCAAGTCCTAAAATTGAAGACACGTAATAAATGCCTTGGGCATATAATTTACTTGGAATGGCTTGTTTCATGATTCTATCTCTAAAAGAATCACTTTTAAGATTAGTCGAGCTTAGATCCGCTGCCTCGGCCTTATTAACCACAATCATGGTGAACCGTTCATCTAAGCCTTCTACTGAAATAAGCTTTTCTTTTAATTTACTGTTATCTGTGCTATCCAAGGAACTACTGTCAGTTACAAAAACTGGTAATCCATTTGACATACCAGCCATGGCATTAGCAAGTACTTCTGAATGTTGACTATTGGTTGATGAATTAGAACCCGGGGTGTCGAATATTGTAATTTTTGAACCTACATCTCCTAAAATACCTTTCGAAAATGGGACAAGTACTTCGATTAAATCTCCAACACCTTGGTCAGCAGAATCATTGATAACTTCTAATACTGCATGTAGCTTTGAAATGATTGAATCAAAAGAAGTATTCAAGATACCATCGACTTTCTTACCAAATGAATCAGTGACATTCAATCCATCATAAAATACTTGATTATCATGGAAAGTGAGAACGACTCTTTCATCTTTATATACAAAAGAGATTTTGGCACGATCTTCATAAGAACTAGCCGTAACTTTATAGATTTTAGCGGTCACAGGAGTCTCAGCGCTTGGGAGTAATTCCTGCCCAATCAAGGCATTGATAAAAGTTGACTTCCCTGCACTATAGGTTCCTAATACACAGATAGGAACTGTATCTCCGGAGGCATCCGAAAAGCGTTTTAACTGTGTTTCAATCTCCTTGTTGCTCTCCCCAATATTCTTTATAATCAGTGGCTCAAGATTTTTAAAAATACGATTAATTTCTGGCAGAACATCGCGTGCGTTCTCTAAATAGCTTGTAGATGATGATAAAATAATATTTGAAAAGCGCTCATCTTTTAATGCTTCTTCTAACTGTTGCTTTTCATCATTTGGCCCCTCAAAAATTAATTCAAGTTTTTCATCTGGAACAGAATACTCATTTTCAATTTCTTTTAAAATATCATATACCTTAAAAGGAAAAAAGCCACGTTGAAAAACGGCTGAAACCAACTTACTATTTGAGTTATTTTCACTATTTATTGTTATCCAACTTTCACTAGATAAGTCGTAGCGACAAAAAGTTACTGTCTTCTCGTAAGGATTACTTACAACTTTAATTTTATTCATAATTACTCCGATTATTTAATAATACAAGTGTATTATATCACAGCAAACGGTTTTCTGTATGCGCTTTCTATAAAATCTAACTATTTTTATTTATCTTATGTTTAGCTCATTTTTTACCCCACACAAAAAATCCCATCACAATTGTGATAGGATTTTATTTTTATTCCATTTCAAAGCTTTCGCTCTTAATCTTATCTGGTAAGATGAGAGACAAGAGGATACACAAGATGGCTGGTATCAACCATGGCAAGGATGCTCCTGACAATGGTAGGAAGTTAATAAGGGCATTTAGTCCTGCAAGCTTGAACTGGCTACCAAGAACGCTGAGCAAGGCAATCAAAGTAACTACAGCAACTGTCATTTGCATACCAGGTTTAGACAAGGCCACGAACTTGTTGGCAATTACAATCATGACAATCGTAATGGTGATTGGGTAGAGAATTAAAAGCACTGGCACTGAGAAAGCAATGATATTGTTAAGTCCCAAGTTGGCAATCGCAAACCCAATCAAGGTAAAGAGAATAGCGTAAGCCTTGTATGATACTTTCAGAAATGCCTTGTGGAAGAATTCCCCTGTCGCAACGATAAGTCCTGCGGTTGTTGTGAAACAAGTCACTGTCACCATGATAGCTAGGAAAATCTGAGCAGCTGGTCCAAAGATAGCTTGTGTGGCTTGTGACAAGACGCTAGCACCAATATTGGCATCTTTTGGTAGGCCTGCCACTTGGAGTGGGAAATGATTTCCCAAAAAGGCTAGTCCCAAATACAGAGCACCAAAGAGAAGCGTCACTACGAAACCAACGACCCAAATCGTTGAGATATACTCTTTTTTAGACTTGAAGCCTAATTGGTTGAGTGTGACTACTGCTACTACACTGAAGGCCACAGAAGCCAAGGCATCCAAGGTGTTGTAGCCTTCCAAGAATCCTTTACCAAAAGCAGAAGCCTGATAGGCTTGACTTGCATCCTGAGGATTGTGACCACCATATTTAAATGCTCCTGCCACGATAACGACAACAATCATGATGGCAAAGATAGGCGTCAATATACGTCCAATACTATCTAAAATTTTAGATGGATTCATGGCAATCCAAAGTGCTAGAGCAAAGTAGATTACGGTAAAGACAAAGAGCCAAAGGCTAGTATGTCCACTTCCAATCAAAGGCGAGAAGCCAATTGAAAAGGCGGTGGCCGCCGTTCTAGGAATGGCAAAGAAAGGACCAATGGACAGATAAAGTACTGCCAAATAGACTAGGGCAAACTTAGGCGAGATTTTTTGAGAAATCTCATGAATGTAACCCTTAGGATTTAAAGTCCCGATAACCAGTGTTAGGATGGCAATACCAACACCTGATAGGACAAACCCTGCAATCGCAGGCCAAAAATGACCTCCAGATTCAAAGCCTAGCTGAGGCGGAAAGGTCAGATTTCCGGCTCCAAAGAACATACCAAACAACAATAAAGCTGTAAGGCCTCCTTTTTTTAACATAAGTTTCTCCGATCTAAGACAAACAAGATATCATCTCAAAAAAGATAACTTGTTTATTACTATTTTAGTCAACTTACTTAGTATGACATGATTAGTTTGGAACTTCAAGCTATTCAGACTTATTAGGAAAGGTTTTTAAAATTGCAAATTTTCTGTATCCTTGTACGAAAAAACTAGACAAGATTCTTATCTCGTCTAGTTTGATAGTTTAATTAAGGATGACTAACAATCAATTCAAGCTCTCCCTGAATTTCCCAAGCTTGAACATCGCTTGGTAGAATGAAGTGGCTTCCTTTTGCAATTGGATATTCTTGACCATCAACAAGGAGACTTCCTTGACCGTCAAGTACACTAAACAAACTGTAATCTGCAGTCTTTTCAAAATAAGCCTTACTTGAAATCTCCCATTTATAAACGGCGAAGAAATCACTTGCTACTAAAAGCGTTGATTTGAGGTCATCTACTTTTGTTGTGA
>ERZ773197.2362-NODE-2362-length-12025-cov-4.906600_pt1 | contig 12025 bp, 9 predicted proteins | sample MGYA00580999_ERZ773197 | MGnify/ENA primary metagenome ERZ773197 (study PRJEB29015, sample SAMEA2738166) | human oral metagenome | biome: human oral; feature: human-associated habitat; material: saliva | place: China | collected 2185 ... | reverse complement strand
TCTCTTTTAATTTCTCGGCGGGCTTCCCGGCTGTCAGCACGATAGGGATAACCGGGTGCGGCTCCTGTGGCTGCTCTGCGGCGGTTCGGGCGGTCTGCTCTGTGGCGGCTGCGTCCATAAAGGTCTTGTCCTGTCCGCCGCGTTCCGGCTGTGGGAAGCTCATAACGCGGTATTCTTTGGGTATCTCGTTTTCCGTTCCCCGATACCATTCGGTAAAGGTGTTCTGATTGTTATAGATATAGCCCTGTTCGGTAAACTGCCCCTTATCCTTGCTAACTGCGTCCCGCCCGTATTCTTCATACTTGAAATATTTCTTTGCTTCTTCGGGAAGCTCCAGCTCGTCCAGTTCGTCGATAAGATAATAACCGTAATCTTCTTCGCTGCGGACAGTGGGATAGAGCCAGTAACAGTCAAGGTTTTGTGCAAGGTTGATAAGGTCTTTCATGCTTCCGGCATACTCGCCATGTGTAACCGCCGCCGCAAATTTATCCTTGTCCCCGTCACTCTGCATTTCCAGAAGTTTTCCAAAATAATTCAGCTCGTCCATGCTTGCGCTTTGGATAACGGAAAGCGGCAAGTCAAAGGGGCAGTCCTCCGTAGAAGAATACCCGTTGATGAAAAAATCCTGCGGATTGTCTGCGGTAATGCCGACGCTTTCCATAGCCGCATGAAGCTGCTCTGTTGTGGTCGGCATGGGAAGCCACACGCCGCCCGGTTTGCCTGTTTCAAAGCGGCTGCGGCTGTCGATAAGAATTGAAAACTGCTCGTTTATGGTTTCACGCTCCTTTCTCTGTTCGGTGTCCTGTGGCGGCTCTGCTGTGGTGGGGGCTGCTTTTTCAGCGGTAGGCTGCGCCCGTTCCTCGCCCTCGATAGCATAGCCCGGTAAAAGCTGCCCGTTTACTTTGAAATGCTCTGCATACTCTGGCGGGATAGGCGGCGATACCTCGGTGAATAAATGCTGATAGGCTTTGATACGCCCATTCAGATATTTTTCCATAGCTGCCTTGTCTGCAAAGACTTTCCTTTCCTGTCCGGCGATTTTTGCCTGTCCGTAATTGTGGGGGCTGTTGGTGTAAATACTCCATGAAAGCGTCCACGAATAGGGAATGGATTTCTCTTTTTCCCTGTCATACCGGGTATTCTCGGATATGTGGTAGCGCATTTGGTAGACGCGGTTGCTGATGTGCTTCCCGTAGTCCGTAGCTTCCCACTGGTTCGCGGTATGCGTAGCTTCGGGTGTCCTCACATACTCAATGGCTTTGTCAATGGCAAGGGTCTTTCCCGCCTGTTCGTCCCATGCCGCCGCCTGTTCTTGCAAGGCTTCAAAAGCTGCCTGTTCAGCCGCCGCGTATTCTTCCCGCAATGCCTGTAACTGTTCTAAGGGCAGGGCGGTAAGCCCGGAAAGGTCAGCGGTCTGTTCCTCAAAATAAATATTTCGCTCTATCCGCATACTGTCAGCCGGGTCTAACTTGTCACGCTCAAACATGGAGTAACCTTTTTTCTTTTCCATTCATTCGCTCCTTTCTGAAATGGCGGCGCACCGCCGCGCTTTTGGGGTTCGCCCCGTACTACGGTGGGCTGTGCGTTATGCCAACAATTTTTTCATTTTTTTAGAGGGTTTGGGAAACTTCCCAACAAGCAAAATCCCCGTCCGGCGCGTCAGCGGCAGGACAGGGATTTACGGAAGTGGGTACCCGCTTCCTATGCTTGCTATTCAAGTTTTTAGTTCTTCTGTACTTCGATACGGTAGTTGACGTATTTCCCGCCAGTGTCAGCCAGAACGATAGTTCCGTCATAGGTCTTGCCTGTTTTCGGGGAATAGAGCTTCTTCACATTCACTTTGCCGGATTTAAGGAGCGCGGCGGCAATCTTCGCGGAAAAAGCGGTCTTGCGTTCCTCGAAAAAGCGGTCATTCTTCCACATGACAAAGGCACATTCTTTGTTGCTGCAATAATAGTTTTTCTTCCCCTCATGGACGGGGGAACCGCAACGGGGGCATTTGCCGACAGAGGGCTTTTCCTCCCGGAACAAATCCTTTTTCCCGTCCAGTGCTGCGGCGTGTGTCTGCACAAGCTCCCGCGCCATAGCTTCAATGCCGGACAGAAATTCGCCGGGGTCTGCGGCTCCCTTTGCTATCTGCGTCAGATTGTTTTCCCATTCTGCGGTAAGCTGCGGGGAAGTGAGCATATCCGGCAAGACTGATATAAGGGCGGCTCCGTTCTGCGTGGGGATAAGCTGCTTCCCCTTGCGCTCTGCAAAGCCGCCCTTTACCAGTTTTTCAATGACGGCGGCGCGGGTGGCGGGAGTGCCAAGCCCCCGGCGTTCCGCGTCCGGGTCGGTGTCCCCGTTCCCGGCTCGCTCCATAGCAGAGAGAAGCGACGCTTCGCTGTGGGGCTTCGGCGGCGTTGTGGTATGCTCCGTTACTTTTGCGGCGGGGTTAGGAAAGTTCTGTCCCTCGGAAAGCTCCGGCAGCGTCACGCCCTCATTTTCCCCGTCTTCTGCTTCGGGCTTATCTTTCAGCGTCGCCCGGTATCTGCGTTCAAGCTCTTTCCAACCCTCCGCAAGTACGGTCTTTCCCCTTGCGGTGAAGTCTGTCCCGGCGCATGAGAAAACCGCCGTAACCGCTTCATAAATATGCGGCTCGGCGGTGGCAAAAAGCAGACGCGCCCCCGCAAGGGTAAGGATATTCTTCTCGCTTTCCGGCAGCGCGTCCGGGTCAGCCTTTGCAAGCTCCATAGTGGGAATGATTGCGTGGTGGTCTGATACTTTCTTGCTGTCTAATACCTTTGCAATCTCCGGCGTGAAGTCCGCGCCCGCCATAAAGGGGAGCTTTTCGCAAAGCAGCGCGATAATGTCCGCTGCGGTGCCGCCCATGTCGTCAGTAAGAAAGCTGCTGTCCGTCCTCGGATAAGTAAGGAGCCGCTTTTCATAAAGGGATTGTGCAAGGTCAAGGGTCTGCTTTGCGGTGTAACCGAAAATGCGGTTCGTTTCCCGCTGCAAAGAGGTAAGGTCAAAGAGCTTTGGCGGGGCTGCGGTTTTCTTCTCTCTGGTAAGGGAAACGCATACCGCCTTTCCCGCTTCGCAAGCCCCTTTCAGCGCGTCGGCTTCTGCCTTGTCCGAAATCCTTTCGCTTGCCGCGTCCGCGCCGGATAAATCAAGGCGAACATGATAATATTTTTCTTTCTGGAAATGGGAGATAGCCGCGTCCCGGTCGGTGAGCATTTTTAAGGTCGGGGTCTGGACGCGCCCCACGTTCAAGGTCTTTCCATACAGGCAGGAGAAAAGCCGGGTGGCGTTAATGCCGATAAGCCAGTCAGCCTTTGCGCGGCAGAGGGCGGACGCAAAGAGCGCGCCATAGTCCCGCCCGTCTTTGAGGGAAGCAAAGCCCGCCTTAATCGCCCCGTCCTCCATTGAAGAAATCCACAAGCGGCGCATGGGCTTCTTGCAGCCCGCCACTTCGTAGACAAAGCGGAAAATCAATTCACCCTCGCGCCCCGCGTCACACGCATTTACCACTTCGGAAACGTCGGCGCGGTGCATAAGCTCTTTAATGGTTTTGAATTGCTTCCCCTTGTCCGGGTCAACGGCGTACTGCCATTCCTCCGGCAGAATGGGTAAGCTGTCAAAACTCCATTTTTTATATTGCTCCCCGTAGGCGGCAGCTTCCGCAAGCTGTACCAAATGCCCGACGCACCATGAAATGAGGTAGCCGCCGCCCTCGATATACCCGTCCTGTTTCCCCTTAATGCCAAGCGCGGCGGCGATAGTCTGCGCCACGCTCGGCTTTTCTGCAATCACAAGTCTAAATGCCATGAAAAAATCCTCCTTTCAGCGTTCCGGCGCGGTGTGCTTCTTCTCCTGTGCCTGTTTCAGACAATAGCCGATACAGGGGGATTGCGCCTTATAAGGGCAACGCATACACGCCGGGGATTTTGGAACGGGCGGCGCACTGTCACGCCGCCCGGTGGGTCTTTGTACCATCATTTTTTCTAAAGGGTTTTCGGTAAAAAGCGTCATGCTTCCTCGTCCTCCTGTTCTTCATCAGAAAGCTCGTCCTCGTCGTAATCGTCAAAATCGAAATCTTCAAGGTCGGTGTCGCCCTTGACGTTCTGCTTTGGCTTCATAAACTTAAAATAATAGAACGCGCCCCCGCCGCCAAGAAGTGCCACGACAAGGAAAAGCACAAGCCCGCCTGTATTGCCTTTCTCTTTGGGCTGCTCTGTTGGTTTCTCGGTTTCCGGCTCCGCTTCCTTGCCGCTGCAAGCGGTCATGTTGTCCTTGCAGACAGGGCAGCTCACATTTACCTTTCCGGCTTCGCATTTATCGGTGCAACTGCAAACGGCGGGCGGGGCTGCTTCGGTGCTTCCGTCCTCCATAAGTGCTAAGAGGTCGGCTTCGTCCACTTGATTAAGGAAATGTACGGTGTCCTCGCCCTCGTCGTCCCGGTCGATAAGGATATAAAAGTAATTGCCGTTTTTGGTCGTCACTGTGATAAGCTGCTTGTTGCCGCCGAAATCGTCTACAAGGGTCGCGTTCCCGTCCGGGGTAAGGGGTTCTTCCTTTTGGGGTTCCTCGTAGACAACGCCGCTGTCGTTGGTGTCGTCCTCTCCCTCCGGGGTCTGTGCAAAAGCGGTGACGGAAAAGCCGCCCATAAGTACAAGGGCGGCGCAAAGTGCGGTCAAGGTTCTAAGGATTTTCTTATTCATTCTCGGTGTCCTCCATTTCTTCGGTGTCGTGGTCTGCGGGTTCTGCGGGGTAGCCCGGCGCGGCTTCCATGCCCGGAATACCGCCGCCGGAAAGCATAGCGGAAAGCTCATGCGGGGAAAGGCGCATGGAGCGCACAAGCTGTACGATTTGCAGGTTTTCCGCTTCGGTTTTCTGCGCTTCAAGCCCCCTTAATCTGTTCTGGTACTCGGTGATTTTCTCGCGGGTCTTTGCAATCTCTTTGTCGATACGTTCAATTTTGTTCATAGCCATCAATAAATTTCTCCTTTCAGATTTTCATTTTTTTGTTGTCAGTTCCAATTCATTAAGCCGTAGCCCTTGATACAGGAGTAATTGACGGGGTAGCTCTTTATCTTGCAGGCGTCGCCGGAATTGCCCTCGACGGTATAGACGCGCTCCCCGTCCGTTCCGATAACAAGCCCCACATGGTCTGCGCTCCCGTCCCCGTCCCAGTCGAAAAAGATAGCGTCGCCGGGGGCGATATTCTCATAGCCCCTCGCGCCCCATTGCCCGCGTGACTGGAACCAGGGTACGCCCTGTGACTGGCACCCGGCAAAGCGCGGCTCGCTCTTTCCGGCTTGATTGTAGCACCATGAAACGAAACAGGCGCACCATTCCACGCGGCTGTTAAATCCGTACCAGCTCCAAAAGGGTCGCCCGCCCACGTTGCCGACTTGCCGCTTCGCAAGGTCTACAACGGCGGTGTTGCCGGGGCGTGTGCCGTTTACAAGCTGTACGCCGCTTAAATCCTCGGACGCGCCCATATCGGGGGAGCCGCCGCCGAAAATCAGCGGTTTGTTTCCGCTTGTTTCCAGATAGACGCGGTACATTTCAAGCTGCTGTGGCGTTAGAAGTTCCTCCGCAATCTCGGAAATGGGCTTGTTCGTCAGCTTCACGTTGAGGATATGGTACTCGTAGGGTACTTCCTCGGTGGTCGTTTCCCCTGTTTCCGGGTCTGTGCTTGTTTCTGTGCGGTAGCGGATTTCCGTTTCTTCTGTCAGCGTCAAAGTGTACTGCATGGCAAAGACGCGATTTAGCTCTGCCTGTGCGCTCTGCGGGGTGTAGGTCTGCAAAAGGGCGGTGAGGTAGGACGCTAACTCATGGGGGTTATGCCCGATACTGTCAAGGTCATAGCGGTATTCGTCATAGCCGGGGTGGGTGCTTTCGATATTGTCAATCTGCTGCTGAAGCTCGTTTTCCTTTGCGGCGTAATTGTTCTCCGTCGCCACAAGGTCGCTGTCCTCCGACGTGTAGGAAGTCCCAAGTATGCCGTTCATCAAGCCGGAGAACATGGAGCCGCAAGAGGAAAGCCCCGCCGATACCATGATGAATAAGAGCAGCGCGGCAATGGCGATACATACGCCCGCCGGGTGCCGCCCTACAAAAGCGATTGCCTTTTTTGTTTCCTCGGCGGTCTTTTTTGCCGCCTTGCGGGTGTTCTCTGCGGCTTTCTGCGCCGTTTTTGCGCCGCCTTTCCTTGCCGACTTTGCATACTGCCGCTTGATTTGCTGCTTCTGCATGAAGCGGGAAAGGGGATTGCCCGCAATCTGCGGATTGTCATGCAGGGCTTTATGGTACTGGAAATCCACATTCGCCTTGAACGCCGCTTTCTCTGCCTTTGCCGCCGCCCGGTAGGGTTTGAGCTTGTGGCTGTGGTAGCCCTCCTTGACTTTCCGCGCCCCGTACTTTGCGCCGCGCTCTGCCAGTTCTTCGGATTTGTGCGCCCCCTCAACGCCGGAATTGTCCTTTTCAACGGAATGTATCTTGTTGTGGACGAAAATACCCGCTTCCTGTGCGGGGCGGGATAGCGGGTTATTGTGGGGCTTATTCTTTCCTATGGGCTTTTCCTGTTCCTCAAAATGTAGGCGGGTCTTGCCTTTCCCGGTGGCTTCATCAAAGGTGCGCTCCCGTACAAGTTTCTTTTCTTTGGGGATAGCCGCCTTTGCCGCGTCCAGACGGTCGGCTGCTTTGTCCGATTTTCGGATATACCTTTCAAGCTCCGGCGTTGCCCGTTCCTCGTCGGTAAACTGCAAGCGGGAAGATTTTTCTTTTGCTGTGGCTTCTGCCTGTGCTTTCCTCGCCGCCTTTTTGCTCGCCTTTCTGGTACGCGCCCCGTCGATACGTTCCAAGACGCGCTCGGCTGCTGCGGTGTCCTGTTCCCGTTCTGCCCCCGGCGCATGGGGAAGCGGCGGCGTGTCGGTTAAGGGCGGGGAAGTTGCGCCGCCCGGTAGGGGCTGCGCTGCCTGTTCCGGCTGCGGTGGGGCTTCGGTCTTTGCAAAGTCCGCGTCCCTTATCCGCTTGCTGATACGTTTCTTTTTCCCGGTAGCGGCGTTTACCTCGACAGCCCCCTCGCGGGTCATTTTCTGCGTGACTTTTTCACGCGCTTTATATTGTTTTATGTGTCTGTCCCTCCAATCCGCGCCCTTGCAAGGGCGCAATACTCGGCGTTTATCTCAATGCCTATATAATGCCTGTCAAGCTGCCTTGCGGCTGCCCCCGTCGTGCCGCTGCCGAAAAAGGGGTCAAGCACAACGCCGCCTTTCGGACAGCCCGCCTTGATACAGGTTTCGGCAAGTTTTGGCGGGAACGCGGCGAAATGCCCGCCCTTGTAGGGAACGGTATTGATAAGCCACACGTCCCGCCTGTTCCGCATGGTCGGCATGAGGGCTTCGTCGTAGTAGCTGCCGCTTCGCGCCCGGTTAAGCCCCTGTACTTTCCCCTGTCCAGGTATTTCGTCCGCATATTTCTGTCCCGCGCTGCGCCCGGTGCGGTACCGCGCCGCCGTTGTGGGGGCTAACGGCTCGGCTATGGCGGCTGCGTCATAAAAATACTTCTTTGACTTCGTAAGCAGAAAGATATGTTCATAGCAGCGGGTAGGGCGGTCTTTCACGCTCTCCGGCATGGGGTTTTCTTTCTGCCAGATAATGTCGCTCCGTAAATACCACCCGTCAGCGCGTAGGGCAAAGGCTAAAAGCCAAGGGATACCGATTAAGTCCTTTTGTTTGCAGCCGGAAACGCGGTTGTTTCTTGCAATCTGCTGTCCGTTTCTCCCTTTCGGGTTCTTCGGGTCTGCATGGTAGCCTTTATTTCCTGTGCCGCAGTAGGTGTCCGCGATATTCAGCCAGAGCGTACCGTCAGAACGCAGTACCCGGCGCAGCTCGCGGAAAACCTCGGTCAGCCTGTCAATGTACTGCTCCGGCGTGTCCTCCCGCCCAATCTGCATATCAAGCCCGTAATCCCTAAGCGCATAGTAGGGCGGGCTTGTGACGCAACAGTGTACGCTTTCCTCTGGAAGCTCCCGCAAGGCATAGAGCGCGTCCCGGTTGATAATGGTGTCTGTCCTTAATTTTGTCATGCTTCGCCCACTTCCTCCGGCTTCGTCGTCATTACCCGGTAAAGCTCGGTGTCTTTCGGGAAGCGGTCTACAAAGGGCAGCACCACGTTCCCGTAGAAGATAAGCCCCTCGCCCGCTTCGGTGTGGGTGACATACTTCATCTGCTGCGGGGAGATGTTGAGCTGCTTTGCAAGGATAGCCCGGTCGCCCGCCGCCTGATTGAGCATGAGGACAAAATCAGAGTTTTCAAAGATATTCTCCACTTCGCGGGAAGCAAGCAAATCTTTGACGTTCTGCGTGATTGCTGTGGGTATGCCGCCCCATTTTCTGAAACGCTTCCAGATTTCAACGGAATAGGCGGCGGTCTGTTCCTCTTTCAAGAGAAGATGAAATTCGTCCATAAAATACCGGGTGGATTTCCTTTCTGCCCGGTTGACGGTGACGCGGTTCCATACCTGGTCCTGCACAATGAGCATACCTAATTTTTTGAGCTGCTTCCCAAGCTGCTTGATGTCAAAGCAGACAAGGCGGTTAGAAAGTTCCACGTTGGTACGGTGGTTAAAGACGTTCAAGCTGCCGGAAACGTAAAGCTCCAATGCCGCCGCGATACGCGCCGCTTCCGGCTCCGGCTGCTTCAAAAGCTCGTCGTAGAGGTCGCCCAAGATAGGCATTTTCTCCGGGTCGGGGTCTGCAAGGAAAGGGCGGTACACGTTCCTAACGGCGCGGTCAATGACGGTCTTATCGACGGGCTGCAAGCCCTCCTTGCCGCCGATTACAAGCTCGCAGAGGGAGAGGATAAAGTCGGATTTCAGCGCAAGGGGGCTGTCGTCCTCGGAATAGTTGAGGTTAATATCCATAGGGTTCACATACTGGGGCTTCCCGTCAATGCCCTTGCCCGTAGGCGATAACCGTATCACTTGCCCGTCAAGCCGCTGCACAAGGGAAAAATACTCTGCTTCCGGGTCGCAGATGATAATGTCGTCGTCCGTAATGAGGAAAGCGTTTGCCATTTCCCGTTTGGCTGCAAAGGATTTCCCGCTTCCCGGCGTCCCCAAGATTAAGCCGTTGGGGTTTTTTAGCTGCTTGCGGTCGCAGAGTATCATGTTGTTAGACAGGGCATTTAAGCCGTAGTACAACGCCGCGCCTGTCTGAAAAAGCTCCTGTGTGATAAAGGGGATAAAGATAGCTGTGCTTGACGTGGTAAGCCCCCGCTGTATGGGGATAAGGTTCTCCCCAAGCGGTACAGAGGACATAAGCCCCGCTTCCTGTTGGTAGTCAAGGCGGGTGAGGGCGCAGTTGTTCTTCTGTGCAATGCCCGCCGCCGCGAACACGTCATTTTCCAGTTTTCGCTTCGTATCTGCCATGTTCACCACAAGGAACGTCAAAAGGAACATTCTTTCATTCCGGCTCTGCAAGTCCTGTAAGAGGTTCTTCGCTTCGCTGCCGAATGTGGCAAGGTCGGACGGTATAATATCCATGTCATAGCCGCTGCGTACCGCTTTCTTCTGTTCCTCAATTTTCATTTTGTCAAGGTCGGTAATCTTGCGCTTGATTGTCTTTATGGCTTCGGTCTGGTCGATACTGTGGATATGCAGATTGACGATAACGCCCGTTTCCAAGTCCAGTATGTCGGATAAGATACGGTCGTTTAATTCCGGGGCAAGGATTTCAAGGAATGAAACCGCGCCGATTTTGCGCCCCATGCGGAAGTAACGCCCCTCGCCAAAACGGAAAGAGGACGGGGCGATAAAGTCCTTTGTGGAAAGCCCAGACGGGGCAAGCCATGAAAAATCAAAGGCAAACTGCCCGCCCTCCGGGTGGAAAATCCCATGCAGCATTTTAAGGCGTTCATAGCCTGTCATGGGGTGGGCAGACACGCCCAAGAGCTTGAAGTTGTTCAGTACGTCCGTTTCGATACGGGCAAGGCGGGATTTCGCCGCGCCCAGACTGTCGGCTTCAATGGCAAAGGTGATATATTTTGCTTTGACAAGCCCGTTGTTGCCTTTTGCAAGCTGGTTTTTGAGCATATCCCGGTATTCGCTGCGGATAGAGTTGAAAGCGTCGTCCTGTGCCGGGATATGGATAGATTTCTCCGCTTCGCCCCGCTGCGTCCCCTGATTGATGAAAGAGAGCTGCACCGAAACGGAAGCGTCAAAGTAGTTGAGGAAGTCGCACCAGTTTTCAAAAATGGCGGTCTTGTCGTCTGCCTGTGCAAGCTGATAGTTAATATCTTCAAAGGCTATGGTCTTTGAGTATTTCCGTTCCGTAACCTTGCAGATACCGTCCGGGTACATCTGGATATAGGGGATTGTCTGCTGCGCGGTGTGCGCTTTCCCGTCGCCCTTTGCCTGTCTGATGATTTCCGCAATCTGTTTCTTTTCGGCGCGGGTGAGCTTGTGGGGCGGGTTAGCCTTTGCAGGCGCGTTTCCCGCCACGCTGTTTCTTCGTGTTTCCTTTTGCAATCGCTGATACCTCCTTTTCAAGTTTTCGCTGCCGTTCAAGGTCAGCATATAGATTTTCAGTCCTGTATGGTCGTTCCTTTGGGGCTATGAATTTCGTCCGTATGATGTTCCTCACCACCACTTCAAGGGGCTGTCCATGCTTCTCATACATGGCAAAGAGGAAACAGGGCAGCATGACCGCAATCATAGCCATAGACGCAAGGCTTGTGCCTGTGCTGTCTTTGAGCAGAAAGAAAAGCGGCAAACCTATAATGAGAGCCGCCGCAAAACATACAATCTGCCGTTTGGTAAGGTTGAACGCTACTTTTGTCTTGACTTTGGATAAGTCTTTGGGTACGGGTACATACGCCAAGTGAAAACCTCCTTTCGTTATGTTTTGTGTTGCTGTAACTTCCCATAGGGGCAATCAAGGCAAAGGTCAATTTCTGCCCTTTGCCCGTCCCTATTCTATGGGGTTTTTCCCGCGTCAAGGTCGGGTAGTATTTTCGCCGCTTTGCTCTGAAAATCTCCACCCTACCCTTGACACGCCGCTAATGCGCGGAGAAAATCGACTTCGCCAGTGCGCCGGATTTGAACAGGGAGAAACAGAGGATAACGGTATAGGCTGCAAGGGAGAATATCGCGCTGTGCAGGTTGTCCGCTATTATCATGTTGTTCACCAATACGGCGTAAATGCCGACGCATATCATTATGAGGAAGCCTTGAAAGCCAAGGGCGAACAGGGATTTTAGGTAGTTGTTTCCTATCTGTCCCCATTCCCGGTTAGTGAATGTTGCAAACGGGATAGGCGATACCGAACAGTAAAGGTAAATCTCTATCATGCGCCCGTAGAGGATAACGGTTATCAGTACGGACATTATCTTCATGCACAAGCTCACAAGGCTTGTTTCCATGACAAGTAAGAGCAGTTCGGGGATTTCCATAGCGTCAAGCCCGTCCTGCATGGAAGCAAGGGCGGCGGCAACATCAATCTCTGTGCTGCCGCCGATTACCCCCGCCGCGCCGGAAACAACGTGCTGCGCCATATCGAACACCGCCATAGTGATGTCAAAGGTATGCGTCACAAGGTAGACTGCGACGTAAGCCTTGAATACCCACTTGAAGAACATGGAAGTGTCAACGTCGTGCATATTGTTCTTTTCCGTTACCATGCTGATAAGCTCATAGCATAGGACGTAGGTAATGACAAGCCCCGCAATGGGTACGATTACATTCTCCGATAGTGTGCGTATCATGGAGAAGATACCCGCGTTCCACCCTTGCGGGGTCTGCCCTACCTCTGCGGCGATAGTGCCGACTTTCTCGTTTACGTCCCCGAACATAGTTGACAGATTACCGTTTATGGCTCCTATGAGGATTTCCTTTATCCATTCGTTAATCGCGTCAAGTATGCTCTGCATAAGCCTTTACCCGCGCTTCTTAACCGAACAAGCCGGAAAGCAGCGGTACAAGGGTCATGCCGATAAGGGCAACGCCGCCGCCCGCCATAAGCTGCTTCATGCCC
>ERZ773197.2360-NODE-2360-length-12031-cov-17.907398_pt1 | contig 12031 bp, 10 predicted proteins | sample MGYA00580999_ERZ773197 | MGnify/ENA primary metagenome ERZ773197 (study PRJEB29015, sample SAMEA2738166) | human oral metagenome | biome: human oral; feature: human-associated habitat; material: saliva | place: China | collected 2185 ... | reverse complement strand
CACTCGACTTAGGTCCATTGGGGTCGTCCTTAGAGCACGAAGCCGCGCCGAGGACAAGACTGCCAAAGAGAAGGGCTACTGCCCACTGCTTGATATTCATACGACTTATTCACTAGATAGGTTAAAATCACGTATTCCTGAAGAGCGGGTATGGCAAGCCCCCACTCGCGCTCAGGACAGAGCGAAGGTATGAAATGGCAGTGACTATACCAAGCGCGCTCCTCCTAAGCGCAACACGGCCACCACCCCAGCGAGAGCTGGAGCGGTGGCCGTGCTATATCGCGCGATGTGGCGGGGAGGAGCGGACTACTTCGTACCCGTAGCCGTGATCTTCAGATCCTGTCCCTGCTCAGCGATTGCCTTGAGGATAGCACCAGCTTCGCTGTTAGCAAAGTGATCCAGAGGCATTCGCTTCAGAAGGGCATTCTCCACGGCGATCTCCAGCTTGAGCTGATTGCCTTCGCGGACGACACTACCGAGAGAGAAGCTCTGGAAGGAAAGCTTACCGTCCTTCAGACCGAGGCCAAAGGTCTTCTCTGCGCCACCAACGACAGAGATCAGTGTGGCCTTTCCGTCTTCGATCTTGACCTTGGAGGGGGTTGCATTGAGCCCGCCGAAGATGAAGGCCTTGAAGATATGGTCAGCGACCTTGTACTCCGTGCCACCCACGGTGACGGTCTCGGGAGAGAACGTTGTCCCGCTGAGGTTCCACGTACCTGCGAGGTCCTCGATAGCGATGCTCGTCTCAGGCTTCTTGGGTTCGTCCTTAGCGCACGAAGCCGTGCCGAGGACGATAGCGCCGAGGAGAAGGGCTGCTGCCCACTGCTTGATATACATACTGCTTTGTTAATTATTGGTTAGAGAATGTGCTCCCATAGGGAAGGCGAGGCAAGCGCCCCGCGCGCTCTCGGGAGGGAGCAAAAGTACGAAATGACGAGGAGCTTATGTCACAGGACACTCCTCTGGGGCGAGCTACTCACCGAGTCATCTCTTCTCAAGAAGCTAAACGCTAATGACATACCCCGCTATATACAGACAAGCAGAATACCTAATAGTGGGGATGGGGTCAAATGCCCGAAAAACCCCAAAATCAAAGCAGTACTGGTCGGCATTCCGACCAGTACTAGTCACCATAGTCAACTAATACTGGTCACGCAGCGGACCAGTACTGATCAAGTGGGTGACCAGTACTGGTTCATTTTACCCCCTCATATAGCATCACCCAAAGCCCCCATATGGAGCAAGGCACAGCCTACCGGAAAACTCCAGGAAAGACGTCATAGATCAAGGCTATAATTATCAGTGCAAGAGGGATACTCGCTACTGCAAGCAAGTATCCCCTATAAATGCTCCGTAACAAGTATCCTCCACTCATCATCGGGAAACCCCATCAGATTCACCACTCCATCTTCATTGATCACTAATTCCATATAGGTGGCATCCCTTAAGACGCTCTCATCATACCGCTCAGACAGAAAGTGAATTTCTTGATTGGTTGACCCGATCCATTGGTGGTCCAGCGTCCGCAGGTGCTCAAGGTAACGACCTGTAATCAGTATGTCCGCATTTTGGAAGACATCTTGCCAGCCCTTAGCTTCTATCTCGGCATATTCATAGCCTGTAAACAGCACAACAGACAATCCATCCTCCTGAGCAAGAGCTATTAGGGCACGAGTTGCCTCGATCTGCTCCAACGGCTCTCCGCCCAAAATAGTGATGCCCTCTATCTCTGATCGCACCTGCTTGATCTCTGTCCATAGGCGCTCCATCGTATAGAGTTGGCGCGGAGTCCTCGGCCACATCTCCTTATTCCAGCACCCAGGGCAGCGGAGGGAGCATCCTTGCACCCAAATGACGAAGCGGGTACCAGGACCATAAATATCGCTCTGCGATTCGAGGTGAGCTATATTCAGCTGCATCAACGTATACGAGAAAGGGTCAAACGGATTTTCCCATCGACCTCTTTGCGTTTCACATAAAAGCCTTCTGCTTTCGCTCGCTCAGTGATAGTCTGCTCCCGCTGCTGAACGAAAGCCAATCGTGCAGCCTCACGCTCTTCAGCTTCGCGCCTAAGGCGCTCCGCTTCCTCAGCAACCAACCTCTCCTCTTCGGCTCGACGTAGCGCCTCCATCTCTTCCGCACGGATATTTCTGTAGGCAGTCTGTACTGCTTCTAAAAAATCAGGAACAAGCATCCTTGGAGACTGAGCTAAATTTCCCCAAGGATATACTGGGCCATACTGCTGATTTACAGCACTCGAATCATGCCGAAAGACATAGCGTCCCTGATGAAACTCAAAAGTTTGAACCCCGTAATAGTCATGTCTACTAGTCTGTATGTTGCCACCAGCATCTATGGTATAGGGTTCACCTATACGCTCTAATGCCTTTAGAAGAGTAGAGCGACAGATAAAGGGAGTTTGAGATCGTACTATTGCACTCATTGCTTGATCTAGCGTCTTATAGTTTGCTTACGCTGTACCCGTACAGTCTGGTAGTACTCATCAGTCTTCGTGATCTTCTTTGGCTCCATAAGATCCCCCAAAAGATTCTCAAGCTCACTGAGACAGACTTCTCCTTTGAAGCCCTCGGTCTCCGCTTGAATTACCCCTTCGGTATCTATGGTAATAGTGATTCGTTCCTCTGCCATGTTATAGTCTTTGGTATTATGGGTGAATGAATTTATTGGGATTTATACTTGCCTATTGGCTTAGTAAAGCTAATTGCATAGAGATAGCTTTGCCCTCCCGAGGCAAGCGACATTCGGATGGATCAACGTATGCGGGAGAGGGTCAAACGGATTTTCCCACCGATCTCCTTACGCGTCACGTGGTAACCATCAGCCTTTGCTCGCTCGATGATAGTCTGCTCCTGCTGCTGAATGAAGGCTAATCGTGCAGTCTCACGTTCGTCCGCTTCGCGCTTAAGTCGCTCGGCCTCCTCTGCAGCTAACCTCTCCTCCTCAGCCCGACGCAAGCGATCATTATTCTCATTGAGAGCGAGCTGATAAGCATCTGAAAGCTTATCTAAGAATAGGCGTAAGCGCTGCTCCTCACTATCGGAGAGATGGATCTTACCCCATCTCGGCATACGCTTAGCGTTAGTTGCTGTCGGGATGTAGCGTCCCAAGTGAGGTCTAAAAGAGACCGTACCATAGTTATCTGAAATCTCCGTATCTACCAGATCTCCATTCATATGGTACCTAATGCCCATTTCCTTCAATGCCTGACACAGTATCGAGCGGTGAAGAAAAGGAACACGTGACTGGATGATTGAACTCATTGTTTTGACCTTATTTTCTGATAGTTTCCCTACCTAAGATCCATTGCGATATCAGGATATAACCCCATCTCCCATAGCACAAAGAGTGGCTTGTAGGCGAATCGCTTCTCTCTGTGCACGATCGTAATCACTCCAGTCCGCAATAGCGAGGTAGAATTTATCTCCTTGCTGGTATAGTTTACCAACTTCCGGCAAAAGAAGAAGGCTCGGTATAGTCACCGCCTTTGTAGTACCCGTAGTCTTTGATTTCTGATGGGAGTAGAGATCATCAAGGGGTGAACGCTCACCTGTATCAGGACTCTGAAGACGAGCGTACTCTCCCCGTAGACTCTTAAGAGCAAGATTATACCGATCAACTTCTTTGCTATCTTGAGCTGCGTCTATTTTTCTTTTTAGCTCTTGTTCCTGCTGCTCCAGCTCATACCGCTTGATAGCATTCTCGAGATCTCGGCAAGCTATCCTATAGCGCTCATCTAACCCAGAGGCTTGCTCCAGCTTACTATAACTTGCCCTATCTTCCCCCCAGCTCACTTTCAGCAGGGGATCGAGTGATGCTACGACCTCCTTCAACTCAACCTCTAAGCCGAGATAGCACCGGGCACGGTCTGTCCCACGAGCTTTATCAGCCTCTTTCAGCTTCTTATTAATATCTTGCTGCAGGCTTTCCAATTCCCTGGTTTGCATCGAGAGATACTCATCCCAGTCCTTATAGAGTCGAGCAACTTTCGCATCTTTTGGCAGATAAAGAGGATGAACCTTCCAGCTGTAATCAATGGACAGATACCAAAGGTCATCCACAAAGTCACTGGGTTCAGTCTGCTCCAAACCCTCCTTCGTAGGCAGGGTATGCAGATGCACATCAGGCAGCTCCTTCTTCTCTGACTGCTTTACATACAGATGCGCTGCTCCCTCGTCTAAACTCAAATACTTTTTCAAGACGGAGCTACGAGGCTGCCCTTCTATAGATTGCAAAACGAGATCATACAAGAAGGTGGGAGAGAGTAGCGTCGTATCAAAATACACATCCACCCCCTTACCTTTGACAGGCTGCCCTTCGCTATGCTCCTGTGACAGATACTCCTCTGTAGCTTTCTCCCAAAAGAGGTAACAGAAGTAACGGAACAGGTCCTTCTTTTGCCCCTCATCATCTACCGATTTGAACAACTCTAACGAACCAGTAGATGCAGCAAAACTATCTGAAAATAGATAGGCCTTAGCTTGGGTACTATTAGGATTTACGAGCAGAAGGCTACCACGAGGGATATCACTTGATGACAGAGTACGGATAAGGCAATGCCCACGAAGTTTATTGAGAGATGCTGTGTACTCACCTACTAAGAGATAGATACGCTTACCGTGTGCACTCGAATACTTATGCAAAGCTTCAATGATCTTTGTATCGTCTATGCGCTCAGTAAGGAGGCAAATGATATCCTCAGCGAAGTCAAGCTTCCACTGCAACACTTGCTCTCGCCTATTTGCCTCAGAGAATGGAGTCCCATCAATCCATACCCAGCCCTTGGGTAGGGGTTCAGAGCTACGATCTATAGTCTTATGCCCTGTATATGCTTGAATCTTACTTGACATGGAAGTGCTTTTTGAGATAGGTTATTAATTTATCTTGGGTCCTCAACTCTACAGGAGAGAGCGTCACGCTGTCACTCAGCCTCAGAGGTGTCTTGGGGCCAAAATCCTTCCAGCCCCCACCATTTCCTTGATAATCAAAGGTGGTAAGGCCATTAGTACCTGTCCATAATTTGAGGTTCCCTTGGGCATCGCACACGACAAGACATCTGTCATGAATCCCCCTACTCTTCTCGAACACATCGGTGACATCAATGATTTCAAGCTGAGTCTGTCCTTTATGCTGCTCTAGGAACGTCTTACCTGAGGGATGCTTCATCATATCAGACTTCTGAGTAATAATGATACTCCGCTCTGCCTTAATAGCTTGTAGGAGCCCACCTATATAGCTTTGTTGCCAAGATCTCACAACATACCGATCACAATAGGCTACCCAGCGAACGTCCCGTAGGCCCAGCTTTTCAACAATTGCACTCATACTATGCTGCTCTCCTTCCACAAGAGAAACAGGCCTGTCGATCACGTGCACATCGCCATCTGGCATCAAATCTCGTGGAGCCATCAAGTGCCAATAGCTGGCCTTATTTTCCTTTGCCCCTCGAGCCAAATCAGTAGCCTTAGGCGCATTTAGAGCAGCTCTATAGGGCTCTAAAGCCACTTCATTTCTTAGGCTTGCAAGAGCATCTATATCTCCCTGCTGTAAATAATCTTTCTCAGCCTCTATGCTAAGGAGATGATCGAACCACTTCTTTGCTTCGAGTTCGTTTATCGGCATGATCCCCACATGCTCCAGCTCCCACGCCTCCCCTATCTGGCTCCTTGGGATCGAGCAATTCAGGCTGAAATGTTTGAGGGCTTCTGCACCAAGCTTTTTAGCGTCATCTAAGGGAAGGGCTATACGTTGCTCTTTTCCCCTCCATTGTCCAGACAAACTCTTGGCGATCTGAGGCATAAGCTTCTCTACCCATAAGCTCTCAACATCCTCTTCTGCTGGTCTTGATGAGCGCAAGGTGTGATCTCTCTTATCCGCTCCTCCCTTAAGTGTACCAAGGTAGTAGCGCACAGCACGACTTTCCCCACCTTCTACCGTAAGCTGACGTATCATATCGATGCGCTCTTGTTCCTTATTGTAGTGCTTCACTACGAATAAGCGATTGGATGTCAGCGTGGCCTTAACAAACTCACTATTTTCACTCTGAGCTCGCTCTATCGCCCCGACTCGTAATTCTTGACCTTTCCTCCAATTGCGATCCTCTGAGGTGGTAGCCATGCGGTCATAATAAATGATCCGCGGAGCATCAAGGATGGGGTCTTGGACATACCAGATGGCATACTTACCTTCGCTACAAGCAGGCAGATACCCCGACTCGCGCACTTGGTCACCTTGGACAGTTAAAACTCCATTTTTCTTGAGCCTAAGAGCCGTGAGATAGCGTTCCACACCTTCATTTAGCTTAGGATCGCTGATATGATGCAGCCCCTGCAGATAAGCCTGTATATCTGGCCGCTTCTCCTGCTCTTCAATACACATATAGGTGGAGCCATGCTCTACCTCGAGAGAGCGAGTAAATTTAATTTTCATCTTCTTCGATACTGTTTATTCCTCCTGACATCAATATACCAGAAGCGTCTTTATAGAAAGTCTTGCCTTCACGACGAACCTACTCAATATTCCTAATTACGCCTGTTGGAAGACTTCCCTTTCCTACTACCATAAGCCCCAGATTGAGTTGGCTTGTGCCAGCGCTTCTCTCCTGAGTCCCCGACATTGCGAGTTGGGCGCTTCTCCATCTCACGACCAGAAGCATAGAGAGCCAACTGCCGAAGATCTTCAGAAGCAGACTGAGAAGAGAAGTATTCCAAAGAGCCTATGATCACATTCTGGTAGCGGGCTCGGGTCACAGCCACATTAAGCCGATTGGGACTATCCATAAAGCCAATCCTTCGCGTTTGCACCATAGACAAGAAGACAATATCAGCCTCCTGCCCTTGGAAGCGGTCTACTGTACAGAGTGTTATCATCAACCCTCTGTACACGAAGTGTGTAGAACGGTTACTCATCCCAGTCTTCTTTTGCAAGAGCTCCTTGAGCTTACGCTCTTGACCTCGATAGAAGCATAGACAAGCTACGGTCCATGGTCTTTCGGGGTTATCACTGGGCGAAGCTGTTTCGGCATAGTCTGCAAATTTGTCAAGCTCCTCCATCATACACTTGGCCTCAGCCTCATTGGCACCTCGATATACATGTCCATTTTCCACATCGATCCAATGCTCTCGACGAGGATATTCACGATACTCCCAACTTCGCTGGAGCTGGAGCATAGGATTATCAAGCAAGGCTTCGCTTTGCCCCGAGCGCTCATAGTAGAAGCGTCTTCGCGGGAAGTGCGAGATCTCGCGATGCATACGATGCTGGTAGGTGAGTATCTCTCGACGCTCTACAAGGAAGTCTGGATCAAAGCCGTCGGCAAGTGGACTTCCCAGCACTGCCCCATCCTCCTTCCTCTTTCGAATAATCCCCTGCTCAAGAGCCTCTAAGATAGAGGGAAAGGCAACGGATGATAAGCGATTGATAGAGTCAATCCATAGTCCACGATCCGTAATAGGCATCAATTCTCCTATCTGCTTGCTATACCCTTTATACTTACTCTGCTCTTGCAACCGTATCTGATGCTCTCGATCTATACGCCAAGCGACCTCGCCAGCCCAAGAGCGAGCGTAGAGTTCATGAGAAATGCGCTCAATCAGCCGCTCGAGAGGCTCTCCCTCCTTACGAATCTTATCCGAAATCGAGCCTCGATTATCCGTCATAACAAACGAATCTCGGAGACTTTTCTCTAATGCTCGGAACTGAAAACTATGTGAGCTACGCCTCCACTCCTCAGGGATCTTACTCCATAGCACAGCATGGGTTTCGGGGATCAGTCCCTTATCCTCCAGACCGCGCTCTATAAATATGATATCATATGGAGAGAGCAGGAGACGATTATAGTGGTGGTAGTTATCTCCTCCTACAAAGGCAGAGGTAAATCCTTCACCATCGGAGGTGTTTTGTCCTCGCCCCGAGTCGTACTCTTCCCTTAACTTGGAAAGGACCTTTGCTGTCACAGGGATGGCATACTTCCCGATGAGCCTACACCTACCCCTCTTAGAGTAGAATTCCCCTAATTGATGAAGTAGATAGATCGCTTGCTGATGCTCCTCTGTTATGCGCTCCCCTTTACTCTTCAACTGCCGTATATTAGCCTCTACAAGCTCTCGCTCTGTATAAGGAGAGAGTTGTAGCACGTCACCCACTAAGACCCAGCGCTTAGCACGCAAGGCCGGGACAAGAAACTCCTGAAAAGTCGTCTTACTACTCTCATCAATGATGAGATAGTCAAAGTCAGGCATCACAGGAGCTGGATCTTCTTTACCGGCTCGCTTAAAATCGGGATACTGTAATATACCCATCGTGGTCCCACACACCAAATTGGCACTCTGCCGAATAAGTCGGTGCATATCATCTGGGCAATCCTTAAGGACCTCATCTATCTGAAAGTGAGTCACACGCTCACTGATACGTCCCCGATCACCTACACGCAGAGCCATGATATGGAGGCGGTCTATAAGACTGCCCTTAGGAAGGTGCTCATCAAGACGCTCTAAGACATTATCAATGGCCACATGGGTAGAGCTACAGAGTAGGACACGCTTCTTCTGAGCTATCAACTGACAAATAAGCTCAAGGATCACAGTCGTCTTACCCGACCCTGGAGGACCTGCTAAGAAGGCATAATCGGGGGTGCCAAGGGCTTTAGCCACAAAAGCTCTCTGCTCTTGACAGCCACTACGACTATCATCCGTCAGTACGTGCCAGCTCTTGGGGACAGCTGGCACACAGTGATCCCATAGCTTGAACTCCCCACGCTTGAGGAACAGCATAAGCAGAGGCCAATGCTCCTCGAGAGGGCGCTCACGCAGGGTTCGAACAGCCTCAAGCTGTCTCTGGAGCTGATAGGTATTGACTTGGACGGAGAGAATAGCATCCTTGGGGGGATAGCAGTCCTTCCCCTTCCAGTCCCCTTCCTTGTGTAGGCGCAGTTGGTACTCATCGTCTCTTCCACTAAGCACCTCGTATCTACTCCCCTCTGAATCTTTGATAATGACGTCATCATCAAAGAAGTATCTCAAGGGAGACATCGTCTCTTCCTCCCCGCCCTCATCGTCTTTCTCTATGAGTTGTATCCAGCGACCAGCATCTCGTCCGCCACGACCACGCCGCTTAAGGACAACAGGCAGTGCATAGGGCTCTGCGAGAAGACTCTGATCGACTAAGTCCTCCAGCCTATCATTCAGCAAAACGCCCTCTCGAGACACTTGGACCGATAGGCTCTCTCCTTGGTACTGCAGATGAGATACTCGTGAGAGAAAACTACTCCACAGCTCATCATCTAAGAGGAGGCGTGCTTCTGGATCAACAGGTTGCACTCCGTCCTCAACGTAAACGACATATTCGCCTACTCTATCATCTATGACCTGGTGAGTGGGCTTAAGTAGCTCAACCGAAGCCTCATGCAATGTTTCATCCTTAGCGAAAAGCTTCCCTCCCCCATATCGCTGAGAGAAAATAGCCTTATCATCACCCTCTTTTCGCTTAATGGTATACCGCCCCCCACGTGCGTCGATTTCTTCACCTTCGGAGTATCCCCTGAGAGCCGTTGAGACCACGACCTCCGTCTTCGGTATGCGGTAGAGTCGTCCCTTGAGCTCCAGAACCCCCTGGGGTTCAGAAAGCCGACGCCAAGAAGCCTCAATCTTTTCTTTCTGCTTGATTGCTTTTATGGCGCTATTCAGGTAATCCTCTATACTATTGAGATCCTGACTTACAGCTCGAGCTAAGGCTTCCTCTTGCCCTGGATATAGTTGCCTATAATAGTGTAGCATACCCCTCTACACTATGAAAGGATTATTGTAGCTCTCTTGTGCCAAGCGAGGGGTTTGCTTATCCAACGCCAACTCCTCTGGAGCTGACTCCGAAGCCAGTACAGCCTTTGCCTTACACCACTCACGCAGACGCTTGATATGCTCTCCCATCGTACGACTCAGAGGATAGGTATGCTTTATAGCCTCCTCAATATAGTCGGTGTTCAGATCTTCACCTGCATCAAAGGCCTGATAAAGAGCCTCCTGAATAGCCTCAGCCAGCTCAGCCCCAGAGAATCCCTTGCTCACCTCAGCAAGACGCCTACAATCAAACTTGTCTGGAGATCTACGCACTTTCTTCAGGTGTATACCGATGATCTCCTCTCTTTCCTGAGCCGTAGGTAGATCGACGAAGAATATCTCATCGACACGCCCCTTACGCAATAGCTCGGGGGGTAGCTGAGAAACGTCATTGGCTGTAGCGAGGACAAAGACGGGCTTTTGCTTCTCTTGCATCCAGGTGAGGAAGCTCCCCAGGATACGTGACGTAGTACCACCATCAGTAGCCCCCGAACTCGCACTACCAGCCAAGCCCTTTTCGATCTCATCGATCCACAGGACGCAGGGGGAGAGGGACTCTGCGATCTGCAGGGCATTACGAATATTCCGCTCGGATTCCCCTATAATGCCCGCGAAGACCTTGCCCATATCAAGCTTGAGCAAGGGGAACTTCCACTGACTCCCTACAGCCTTAGCCGTGAGACTCTTCCCTGTCCCTGGTATACCTAATAGAAGAATCCCTCTGGGATAAGTAAGCCCGAATCTCTTGGCATCGGGTTCAAAGCCTCTGCGACGCTTTTCCAGCCAACGCTTGAGATTTCCCAGCCCCCCCACATCACTAAACTCTTCGCTGGGGTGGTAGTACTCCAGATAACCGCTCTTCTTTATCACCTGCTCCTTTTCTCGGATAATCAGAGGGATTTCTTCATCTGTTAGCTGCCCCTTCTTGACATAAGCCAAAGAGAATGCTCTCTCCACCTCCATTATGGTCAGTCCGAGGGCAGCCTCCAGTAATGCCGCTGATGGCTTAGGCGGCTCCTCGGTGCCAGGCATAAAATACTTATATTGACTACAGACCTTACGATATATAGCCATAATATCTTCTGCCGTGGGGTAAGGTAGCGTCATGACATGCACTTCCTTCTCCAGCTCTACAGGAAGCTGAGGCACAGGCTGAGAGAAAATCAGCGTACGCTCCTCTGGCATATCGAGAGCAAGGTTACGTAGCCACTTGTAGAACCAGGGACTATTATCATTGAAAGTCCCGTGCTGGTCTTCAATAAGGAAGATAGCCCGCTCTCTCAATTCCTTAAAGAACTCCATAGCTTGCCCCAGCTTCACACCTTCCTCGTCAATGTCAATAACAACAAATTGCTTTGTATCTGGATCCCAATGGCGTATACCACGGACTAAATCCCACACATAGAGCTTGCGCGCACAGCTATTGGCAAGGCCTATGAGCAACGCATGCACACGATGCACTTCATAGCTAACAATCTGAATAATAGGAACTCGCGCTTTCACAAGAGAAAGCAATTCGTCTTCGGGGCGTTCACTGCTCATACTAAGGATTATATTTTTTCAGGACATAATAGCGTTACGACTCAGTAAAGATATCTATTTTCCCAATAAAACATCCCTGAGTAAGAGGAAAATACTCACTTAGCACTTATGAAGAAGTTGGCAGACTAATACTATCACACCCACCAAGGATATGGAAAACCATCTCAGTAGAGTTCGGCAAGGTAGGAAAGCCTTCCCCAAAAACCCAGAGTCCCAGTACCACAAAAAAGCATCACGCAGGAGCGCCATACGAGGCCTGCTTCTTCGGAGAGAAAAGCTGGGAGCAGTAGTGGAGTGCCCTCCGATGAGCACGAATAAAAGGTGCGGACGAGTGGTAGATAAGTTCGATCTACGTACGTGGATCTAATGACTACGTGCGTGGTCGTTTGGATTTACGTACGTAGTCTTTAAGACCACGTGTGTGGACAGAGGAAAAGCACTACGAGAGGAGGCTTTTTCTCGCACGGAAATAGTACTTTTTCCTCCACTAGATAAGGAAAATCCTCGTGCAAGACGAGGGGTCAGTGAGGGGTATGCCTCACCTCATCTCGGGGGAGCTACGCGAGTCGTCGTATCTTTGCACCCAGATTATCCCCACGACATTCATGCTGATCAACGAAATATTTTACAGCCTGCAG